>UMCW01045164.1_pt1 | contig 67737 bp, 77 predicted proteins | sample 1964321 | NCBI WGS metagenome assembly UMCW01 (sample SAMEA4835977, study PRJEB28245) | human gut metagenome | biome: gut microbiome; material: fecal sample | place: Denmark | collected 2008
GATTATTTTATTGAAAAATACGGCGTAGAATTAAATGTAAAATCTGTTGACGAAATACTCGGAATTGAAAAGCCAAAGCAAGTTGATGGTAATTATTGGGGCTATCGCAACCTAACCAATGAAGAAATTGATAAAATCAAAGAAAGAAACAGAGAATATGAAAAATCTCTGGATAAATACAGAGATAAAGTTATTACAGCAAAAATTGATTTTAATACTATCATTGATGATATTTTCGTCCAATTAGACGGATATTCTTTTGTTGACAAAGTTAAGAAAGAAATCATTGATTCTTGCAAGTCTGTTTGTTTTAATCAATATAGAAAATATGGTTATGCTGAATTAAAAAAGAATAAAATTTCAATCGAAACAGGTTTTGATAGTTATTTTAGCAGTATATGGAAAAAATATGAAGCAAGCACAGATAATTCAGCATTTAGGGCAATAATGAGAGCCTTATCATTCTTTGATAGCGGAGAAAATAACATTTCCATTTATGATAGCTGGTATTACTCATTCATTTATTACAATAAACAAGAAACAGATGGTATTTACGGCTTGCATTCCGCATACGGAAATAAGGTTGAATCATTCAAATTTTATAAAAACGGAAAGTGGGAAGTAAAGTTTATTTCAGAGGAAGAAGCACAGAAATTCTTCGATATGTACTGCAAATTGGAGGCTTAATAATATGAATTTATTAGATAAATTTACAGATATAAAAGTAGATAATTCAAAGAGATTACCGGCGGAAGATATGGAACATTGTAAGATTGAAGAAGAAATGTTTTTGAATGCGTACAACGCATATTCAACGGCTTATAACAGTGTCAAAAATGCTTTTGATAGGCAAAATCAATTTGATGGCGGAAAATATAGCGGCTTTATCTGGGAATATTGCGATTGTGGAATAAATGATTTAAGAAATAAACTAATATCTTTGAAGTCATCCTTTATAAGTAAAATTGTCGGATATTTTAATCGAAAATATCACTTGAATTTGTCCTGCAATAACAAATTTGATGGAACTACATATCATAAAGATTTAAGTTTAGATGTTATCACAATAGAGGAAGTTTTGGATGAATATATTTTCGGAAGATTAGAAGGATTGACATTTACAGAATGTGCAATTAAACAAGCTATGGAGAAGAACGACATCAAACGGCAAGAATGGAATAAATGGTGTGAAAAATGGAATTATTCAGTTAAAGGAAGAGCTATTAAATTCCAATACTCAATCACAGACCAAAAACCGCTTCTTTACTTCTACGATAACAACGAAACAGAAGTATGTTCGACATTAAAACATAATAAGATAGATTCTATTCAAGAATTTAAGAATGGAAGTGTATCAGTTAAGTTTTTGTCTGCTGAATTTGCATTAGAATTTGCAAAGAAATATCTTGGATATATTGAAATGACCGATGAAGAAATAGAAAAACTGAAAGCAGGAAATTAAAATGAAATATATTGTTGAAAATTTGATAATTCCACAAGATAAACGGGCAGAGATTAACAACAAAATTCTTTATTTGATTGACAACGGAATAGCGGAAGAAAACGGAATAACTGCAACTGACATAGCAAGCTCATACACCGGAAACGGTGGATTAAGTGGAGAAAAATTTTCAAACTATGAAAATTATTATGATTATTCAGAAGCCAAAAAAGAATTTGAACAAGGACAGTTTTTTACACCGTATGCCATTACCGATTTTGTAATACAATGTTTGAAGCCGGACAAATTCGATATAATTATGGATTTAACTTGTGGTCACGGAGCTTTTGCAAATTCCGTTCCCCAGGAAAGTAATTTCTTTGGTTGTGAAATTGATATGAAATCTTATAAGGTTGCAAAATATTTATACCCAAAAGCAAATATCCAGTGTTCAGATATAAGAGTATATAATCCTGAAATAAGAGCAGATGTCATTGTCGGAAATCCACCATTTAATTTGAAGTGGCAAATCGGAGATACGACTTATGTATCACAACTATACTACACAATTAAAGCATCGGAGAATATTAAACCGGGTGGTTTAATGGCTCTGGTAGTTCCATCAAGTTTTCTGGCGGATGATTTTTCCGATAGAGGAATGATAGAAGAGGTTTCAAAAGAATGGAATCTATTATGTCAGTTTGACATTCCTTCAGATACATTCAAAAATCTCGGCGTTACTAATTTTTCTACTAAAATTATGTTTTTTCAAAAGAAAAGCGAACATATTTTAGATGTAAAATTTAGCACGAAAAAAATTGTAATTGATTGTCTTAATATAGAATCTTCAAATTTCATTTATGAAAATTATATAAAGCCTGTAATCACTTTAAGAAATGAGTTGAAAAATCGGTTGTTTTTTGAAAATTTACACGATGGCAAGACTCAAGAACAAAAACAATTTGAATATAAAGTTAAAAAAATGATGTTTGATATTAAGAGAAATCCTGCTTTACAGGATAAATATGCAAAATGCAGCGAGTATCTTTACAAATACCAAACACAGAAAATGCCAGAAGGAATGAAGTATGAAGAATGGGAAAAGAAGAAAATCACGCCTAATAAGGTACTTGCTTATTTAAGAAAAGTTATCAAATCTGAACATAAAATCGAAATTGATAAGATTGAATTAGTAAAAACTGATTATGGCTTAAAGTTAAAACCATATAGCCGTAAAATGAAAATCTTATTGAATAAACAATATGGAGATTTTGGAAAATTTGTATCTATTAACGATATTGTTTCAGGTCAATGTTCATATCAATTTGAAAACAAAAAGTATGAAAAACTTATTGATAAGAAAATTAAAGATTTTCAAAGTAATGAAGTATCATTTAAGGATATGGAACAAAATTCTGATATAATGAAATTTCTTGATAATTTTTCTATCCACGATTATAACAAAAATGAAACTTATAAGTTGACGGAAAAGCAAAAAGAAGATATAAATAAACTTTTGCAAAAAAGATATGTTTTCTTGCAGTGGGAACAGGGTAGCGGAAAAACTTTTGCCGGCATAGCTCAAATGGATTATAGATTCCAACACAACAATATCAGAAATGCTTTTGTAGTCTCTACTGCTATTGCGATAAATAACAACTGGCAAGATTGCCTTGAGGCTTACCATTATGACTATATAAGAATCAATAGTTATTCGGATATTCAGAAAATTAAAAAAGGACAAATTGTTTTAATTACTCTTGATATACTCAATACTTTACAAAAACATATTAAGAAATTTGTTAAAATGCAATCTCAAAAAGTTATGCTTGTAATGGATGAAAGCGATAGCATATCAAATCAAAATAGTAAGAGAACAAAAGCAGTATTAAGTTGTTTTAGAAAAATTAAATACAAAGTATGTATGACCGGAACAAGCACACGAAACAATATTTGTGAAATTTACCCTCAACTTGAATTGCTTTACAATAATAGCGTTAATATGTTGTGTGAATGTGAAACTGTTTATGTTGTGGATAAAAATAAGGATTCTGAAACCAAAGGCGAAATTATTTCCGATTTTAATGAACAATATAATAATCCATTCCCAGCATATAAGAAAGGATATTCATTATTCAGCAAATGTTTTCTGCCAGATAAAATCACTGTATTTGGAGTTGTTAAAAAGACACAAGATATATATAATTCAGAAGCATTGAAAAGGTTGCTTGACAAAACAGTAATCACAAGGAAATTTGAAGAAGTCACAGGCAAGAAAATTTACGAAATTAAAAATGTCACTTGTAAATTCACACCGGAAGAAGAAGCACTATATTCAATAGCAATAGAGGAATTTTATAAAATGCAATATCTATTTAAGACAACAGGAAACAGCAGAAAAGATGCTATGTTGAGAATCTTAAATCAATTAACTCTTTTGCTTAAAATATGTGCTTATCCTCACACATTCAAAGAATATTCTTCAACTGAATTGTCGAGTAAATATAAAAAAGTATTTGAGATGATTGAAAAGTGGAATAATGAAAGAATTGTAATAGGTGTTCGCCACATTGACAATGTTTATTCTTATGCCACAGCAATTAAGGAATTATATCCGAATAGACCATTGTTTGTTATTACCGGAAATAACACGACATTAAAGAAAAGAATATCAATTTGTAATGAACTGAAAAAAACAAGAAATGGTATTTTAATTTGCACACAGCAATCATTATCGTGCAGTATGAATATTGACTTTGTAAATAAGTGTATTATTCCAGAATTGCACTGGAATAATGCAAGTATGAGTCAGTTTTATTTTCGATTTATCAGATTCACTTCTACGGAATGGAAGAAAATATATTTTGTAACTTATGAAAACAGTATAGAAGGAAATCTGTTAAAAATGATTCTGTGTAAAGAAAAATTGAACCTTTTTATGAAAGATGAAAAAGTCGAAGATGATGACCTATATAACAAGTTTGGGATTAACGAAATGATGCTAAAGGCGTTAATGACAAAAGAAAAGGATGAGAAAGGCAATATTAAAATCTTATGGGGTCATCAAAAAATCACAAACGATTAACTAAAAGTAAAAAAGAGAGGTATAAATAAATGAAAGATAATAAATTTACAAAGAGAATGAATGACAAAGGGAAATTGGCTTGGCAATAAATCTTTAAAGGAACATTATGTTCCTTTAAAAAATAGGCATAAATATCTAATTGGACAACTTGTCCAATTAGAAGCATAACAAACGCAAATCTTTAACTGAACAATATGTCCAATTAGAAAATACATATCAATCAAAAAGTCAATCAGAAAGGAAGTTATATGGTAATGGAAAACACATTACAGACAATTCAGCAGAAAGAATTGTTGCTGACTGAAACAAAACAAAAGGAATTAAGAGAGCAGTATATAGACCGTGTGGATGTCTTAGAAAAGGTTAAAAGCCTTATTATGCTGCCTGATGTTGAGCTTATGACGGTTGCTCAAGTTGCGGATTTTTACGAGGTTGATGTAGATACTGTTCAAAGAGTTTATCAAAGGAGCAAAAAGGAAATAGACGAAGATGGCGTTGTTAGTTTAACGGGTAAATTCTTAATTGAACAAAATGTTCAATTAAGAAATCGCAATCAAATGAATGGTAAATGCGAGGTTGAATTTAAAGACGGCACAAAACTGATTTTACCAAACAGAGGTATTAAAGCCTTTTCAAAACGAGCCGTATTAAGAATAGGTATGTTACTCCGAGATAGCAAGGTTGCAAAGGAAGTCAGAACACAATTTTTAAATACCTTCGAGGAAGCACCTGCCGAGGCTAAAACAGTGAATATCAATGAGGAATTGGATATACAAGCGAAAATCGGTCAAGCGTTTCTGTCAGGTGATATTATGCAGATTGCAGAAGCCGTTACGGAGGGAATGGCTTATAAGAATAGGCATATTGCCAAACTTAAAAGTCAGAATGATGATTTACAACTTGTAAATGGTACATTGACAGATAAAACATTATATTGGGCAGACAGAGCTTGTCTAAATAAAGCAATCCGTACTATGGCTAATGTCAGAGATGTTCCAATAGGTCAGGTATGGAAAGAATTGTACGATGAGTTATTATACGGTTATCATATTAACCTTAAAGCAAGAGGCGGCAAGCCGTATATTGCACATATCAGAAAAGAGGAATGGGCGAATGTGGTTAAGGTATTTACCGCTATGTGCGAGAAAAGATACCTTAATACTGCCGATATTTTAAGGAAAGCAAAGATAAAAACAGAGGATAAATCAAAGAGCGGAAAGGAAGATTGATGATGAGCTATCCTATTATATTTCAAACTAAAGTTGTTAAAATTAATGATAATGAAATTATCCATTTCAATAGAACTGGTTGCAATAATGATGATGAAGGCAGAGTGGCGAATGTGTACGAAGCAAAAATCCGTACTATTGAAGATTTCAAGCGTATGGCTGAAAGATTTATTATAAATTCAAAACCTTATAAGGAAACAGGGGTATTTGACCTCAAGGTTGGTAGTAAATGGTGTTCTTTCTATGATTATGGAATGTATTTATTAAGAGCATTAAAAAGGGCTGATAATTTGGAAACATTCAAAAATAATTACGCCTTTAGAGCTACCGTTATAAAAGGTATTGAGGCTACAGATACTGATAATGCTGTTCATAAAGTGTTCTCAATCATAGAATATCCTGATATATTTGATATATACTATGAATCATTCTATAAATCAAGGTCAGATAACAGAGTTTTTGAAGGTATTGACTTCAGCAAGGCTTCTTGCCGCAAAGTAATTGATTATATTTACGATATTAAAGATTCTATTGATTTAATTAAAGAAGGATTCCCTATTGAATTTTACATTAAAAAGAATAAAAAGGAGAAATAAAAATGCCAACTAAAGCAAGAAAATCAGCAGAAGTAAAAGTTGCTGAGAAAATAATCAAACTAATGGATAAGGCAGATAAAAAGCCTGAATACGCAGGTGCATATATTAATGATAAGGGAAAGCAAGTTATAGGTTGTATGTATATGGCGGTTAGACTTAATGAGCCGTTACCGGTTGCTCAAGCAGAGCAGAAGATGACCTCTTTTGACAGAGTTTTTGATATAAACAAAGGAGAGGAGCAGACTATACTTGAAATTCCTTCGATTGCGGATTTGAAAGACTATATCAAAGCTGAAAAGGAGAAAAATCCCGGAAAGTACAAAGGCAGAAATAAAGAGCCTATATTTTATGATTTTGGTATAACGGAAAGTAATGTAATACTTCCGTTTGTTAATGCGAAATATCTGTTAATAATGATTGAGGTATTAGGGAATGACAGTCAGGTAACTTGGAGTCATCCGGCTATAAATCTAAAAAAGACCTATAATAAAGGCTATATTTTCTTTAAATCAAGTAAGGGTGACGGAATACTTTGCCCTGTTCGTAGGGCTGATATGTAAGTGAGGAGAAGTTATGAACAATACATATAGAGTGAACTACCCATCACCTAAAGGTAATGGGTTTTCTGGCTGAATATTTATAAACTTGCAGAATTTCAGCATTTTTGCAAGTTGGATTGGGGATTGAAATATGAGATATAAATTACTTAGAACAATAAATAACGAACCTGAAACATTCGGTATGTACGATACATTTTCTCAAGCGTACGGAGAAATGGAAAGAGATTATTATAATTACATGTCCGAATGTGAAATCATACATTACAATGAAGTTTGTGCCAATGAGGCTGTTGTGGTTGATAACGAAGATGAGTGCCATTGGCTGATTGTAGAGGAAAGAGAGGAGCATAATGTCTGAATATATTATTGAACATTTTACTGCGAATGTAAATTACAGAGAGCAGTGTATGAGAGATTGGTATTTAATGTCAATCTCTGAAAGAGCTGTATATGATGATAACTTTAATGTGTACATGGCTGAAAGGTTATTAAAGTGAGTGATTTGTTTGCTGTCTGTGGGTGTAGTCAACAAGCTGAAAATATTGTGGTATACGGTTTATTTGATAATTACTCGCAGGCAGTAAAACAAATAAACATACTATTGCCTCTGATTAGAGATGGGCAGATAGCAGATAAACAAAAAGATACCATAGAATATATAAATTTGCTACAAAATTCAAAAATAATTGGTAGTTTTTGGTAATGTAATTGCAATTATTTTTAAACTGTGATACGATTAATAAAAAGAGAAAGTTTTGGAATATAAAGAAGATAACGATATAAGGAGCATAACAATTATGAAAAAAATCAAACAAATTAATAATCTTGTTATTAAGCAGGATACAGCACGACAAATTTCGTACTTTGGTAACATAATGGATAATCCTAATTATTTAAAATATTCTGTGTTTAGTCTTGATGGGAAGTGCTTAGAGGATAGACTTACTATTGAACAGGCAGAAAATTTTTGTAATACAAATAAAAATTCTATGTAAGATAGGTCTGCCGTAATTCCATTCCATTGATTTTAGATAATGGGCAGTTTACATTCAAAAAATACCTTAACAACAGTAAACAACTAATAATAGAAAAGAGGCATCATCTCGACCTTCCACAATCCTGATGATACCTCATAACACAAACACAAGCCACTTCGTTCGGAGAGGGTTGGCATTAGCCTGCCCTGTTTGGTAGTGTTCAATACATATAATAGCAAAAATTGACAGATTTGTCAATGATATTTTAGCTGAAAGGATTTGAGAAAAATGATTAGTTTTTTATGCGCAGCTTGGTTGCTTTACCATATAATTGCAGAGCAATGCTGTATATGGCGTGCGCAGCATCAAGGTTACAAAGAAAAAAAGAAACAAGAAGAATACAATAGACTTCAACGGGAAAGAAATAAGCAAAAAGTATTGTCAGACAAATTAACTTGTGAAAATTCTGCCATTGACAATTAGTAAAAGACTGTATATAATAGTATAGTCGAACAGATGTTCTATTATTAAAAGAAAGGATGAAATTAATAATGAATAAAGAAATTGAAAGCAAAATAAGAGAATGCTGCACATTTTTAATTGAACAAGAGAACGGATTAGCTTTTGTAAGAAGTATATTTTACCCACCTGCTATTTCTGGCGATATATTAGACTTTACGAAAGGTGGGGACTATAATTTTGAGATGTGTATATCTGATGTGTTAGACTACAAGTATATAATAACAGGACTCGCAAAAGTAAGACCGATAACAGAATCAACTGATTATTTTAACAAGCATATAATTGAATACATATTTAATGCAAAGTCAGCCATTACAGGAGAGAAAGCTATAATCAAAGGTTATGTAGCTGATAGTGAACACAATGCTAAAATATGGAGCGGTGGTTTTATATACAAAGGTAAATTTCACGAGGGTGTTTGGGGGTTGCCGGCAAAGATTTTTAAGATTGCTGATAAAATAAGAAAAAAGAGAGGGCTTAAAAGAAAATTTTTAAATTTTTGAAAAAAACTATTGACAAATGAAATTACATAATGTATTATAGTGGTACAGAAAATAATTAAGGCTTTAAAAAATATTTCGCTTTTTACAAAATAAAATGCGATTTACCTATAATTATATTTCTGAAAAATGATTTAGAAAGAAATTCAGAAAATTAAATTAAAATACCAAACGGAAGGAGAATGAAAATGAGAGTCAATAATAATTGCACAGAGGAAATCAAATGTGGAGATGTATTTTTTGCAGATTTGTCTGGCGAAGGCTCTCTTCAAACAGGTTTAAGACCTGTTATTGTGGTTAGTAATGATACAGGTAATTATTTTAGTTCGGTTGTAACAGTAGTTCCTCTGACTTCAAAAAAGAAGAAAGAATTACCTACCCACACAACTTTACATCCTAATGCTATAAATGGATTAAATAAAATTTCAGTTGCTTTAGCTGAACAGATAACTACTATACCGCAAGATTATCTTGTAAGGAAGATAGGTTGTCTTAATAATAAAGAGATTAATAATGTTAGATTTGCAGTATTAAATATGCTTAGTATGAGTTGTTTGGCAAAAGTGGTATATGATAAAAAGAAAACTAATTTGGTTACTAAAGTAGCGTAAAACAATTGATAGAATTTGATGTCAGCCGTTGACAAATTAAGTTACATATTGATATAATAAAAGAAATATGTAATTGAAACAACAGAAAAGAGGTTTTATGTTAATGGCTATATCAGAGCAGCATATTGATATTATAAGAGAAGATATTACTGACGATGACAAGAAACTTTCTGCAATAAATACCACTGTAAAATCAGCTCATCAAAAATATCTTATGACTCTTAAAATGAGAGAACTGTCAAAGGAAGAAAAGCGAATAGGTAAAAGTTGTCTTAAATGGAGTGACAGTGAGCTTTTCGATTTTATATCAAAAAGCACTTATTCAGAGGAAATGGATTTATTTAGGACAGTTTTACGAGAGTATTTTCAAATTAACAACCAAAAATTCTCTGTTATAATAGATAAAGTTGATTTTTTAAAAGTCATACCGGATTGTGTCAATGATATGAAATGGGATAAATACAGTATTATAAATGTCAACAAAAATCTCTTTGACAATATGGCAAGGAATAGAGAGGAAGCCTTTGAAATATATAGCTTATTCTTAGCGTATTCGCTATTATGCTATTACAACGCTAAAATCAAGGCTGATGATATTTTTGAATGTCAAATACAAAAAAATGGAGATAAGTACTATCTTTCGTCATATGGAGTGACTTTTTCAGTTGATGAAAAGACAAAGAATTTTTTTAAAGCGGTCACAATGACAGCTCAAAGAAATAACTATTCCTTTAAAAGTTACAGAGACTGTTGGAGTCATAAAAGACAGGGAGATGACCGTTTTAAAGCTTTTTCCATATATGCGATTAGATGGTCGGGCATATACCGAAGGATGTATGAATATGATTTAAAAAATGATGGTGTTATCTCGGCAGGATTTATTCAAAGAAAGCTACTAATTCAGTTTGGACATCCGAGAATAAGGAATAATGATGATTTCCAGAAAGCAATCGGACGATATAATCAATGGCGAAAAACTTTTGGTTTAAACTTTTGACCTATAAATTAATTCTGGCTATGTGCTGTAATGGTGCATAGCCAAATAATAACAAGGAAAAGATGTAAAAAGCGAACTTATAATAAATAAGAACTGAAAAACATCAAAAAATAACTAAGTATATTGGGAGTGTGTATATGAGCCAGCAGTTAGCTATTACAGGTTTTTTTGAAAGTAATAAATTAAATACTGAATCACAAAATCAAAGTCCTGTTAGTAATAATATTATAAGTCTTGAGGATTTCATAACAAAAACAAGTACGACTAAGAATACTGATAATAATTCTTTTAAAGTCAAGGCTCAAATTGTTGCTGATGATTATATTAAAACAATTGAAACAAAGCATAATCCCACTGATGCTTTTAGTGTCGAGGAAGTTAAGCTATTACTTGATTATTTATATTCTCAAAATGGTAAATATCCGATTAATGATATTCGTAACCTTGCTTATATTACATTGAGCGTAAATGTAGCCCGTAGAGTTGGTGATATTCTTAATTTAAGGATTGGTGATGTAGTTAATATCAAAAATGGTGTAATTGAAATTGCCGACCACCTTTGTTTAAAAGAACAAAAGACTGATAAATATGCTCGTGTGAAAATTAATTCATATGCCAGAGAAGCCTTAAAATTTTATCTTGAAAAACTTGGGCAGTATAACCTTGCAAAGTGTTTACCGGCAAGCAAATTGTCCGATTGGCTGTTTCCTCAATGTTATAACAGAGAAAAGCCAACTACACCTGATAGTATGCGTAAAATGATTAAAAGGCTTATAGATAAAATAAGGGTAGTTAATAAAGACTTTGCAGACCGTGTAAATGAAAATTGTCCAGAATTATTCAATAAACATTATGGTACTCATTCATTGAGAAAGACTATTGCAAGAAATGTTATTGATAATTCAAATGATGTTAAAGATATTCAACTTACAACTGAATTTTTAGGACATTCAAGTCAAAAGATTACTTCTACTTATTTGAATATTCAAAGGGAAGAGCTTGATGATTATGCTGAAAAATTTGGTATTGGAATTAGTTTAGAATAAAAAACAAACAAAATATATAATATGAAAATCAACTGTAAATTTTCGGAAGTCTTTTGTTGCAGATTATATATATGGAGCTATGGTGTAATGGTTAGCATAGCAGACTTTGACTCTGTTGATTAAGGTTCAAATCCTTATAGCTCTGCCAATAACAAGATGAGTATAACTATATTATAGAATTATAGATTATGCTTAAATAACACCTCCTTTTAAAATAAAACAGACACATAACGGATAAGTGTCGCTATAAAGAATTGCTTTATGGTTGCCTTATAAGCTGAATCCGTTATTGACAAAAGAAAGGTTATTAATGTAAGAATTGATAACGGTTGGCGGTGGGTTTATATATATTATTTTAAGAAAGGAAATTTTTTATGGATAAACTTATATTAACATTAAAGCGACTAAGGGTCGGAATTTCATTTGTAAGTGTTATTGTTACAGTTGTATTGTTCTTTATTTGCAGAGAACAAGCGGTATCTTGGAGAGGAAATGAAACGGTTGGTGGAGAATGTATGCTATTATTTATTCCACTTATTACAGATATTGTGTACATAAATATTAGAGATATTATCTTGGAACATTACAGAATGAATGTGCCTATATTAAAAAGAAAAGTGCCTAAACCAACTATTAAAATTGATAAAATATTATCGGTGAAAAGAAAGGATTTTACATAATGATTGATTGTACGAAAACTGAAAATTATTTTGCTGAAAAAAGAAGAATGACAATGGCAACAAGATTGTCAGCAAAATGGGGAGTATGCAAACTCAGTTGTAAAGAATGCCCTTTGTTCATTACGAATAATGGTATAGGTGATTCATGTACAAATCTTGAGATACATTATCCCAAAAAGGCAGTTGAAATCATACAAAAGTGGAGTGATGAACATCCACCAAAAACATATTTGAGTGAATTTTTGAAATATTATCCGAATGCTCAGCTTAGAACAGATGGAACACCTAATTTTTGTCCTTATCGTCTGGGATTGAGCGACATAGACGAATGTAGTGAGACTCATAACTGTATTAAGTGTTGGAATCAACCCGTCAAGGAGAGTGAAGGCAAATGAGAGAAGTCATGATAGGGGATTCTGTAGAAACAAATTATGGCGTTAATGGTATATTAACAGCGGTAAATTTAACTGCCTTTATTGCAACTGCTGATGGACGAACATTTTATTGCCCTATTAGTGATTTAAAAGATTGTATTTTTGGTAAATGCGATAACTTAAATGATTTTTGCAGTTATGGTGAGAGAAAGTGTGGTAATGGTAATGGCTGAATGGATAGAAGATTATGATTATGATGGAGATTATTGTTATTGCTCTGAATGTGGACATTATTTAGAACCGTATGAATTATTGCCACATTTGATAATACCTAATGAATGTCCTGATTGTGGAGCAAAGATGGATTTGGAGAGTGAGAGTAAATGAAACTTAGACAGGAAATTAATAACACTCGTGATATGATTGACGGCGAACTCAATCGCATTATGGTCACGGACGATATAGAAGAGATAAGAAGGTTGACATATTGTTTATTTCTCAGAATAAATGACCTTATCCGCAAAAATCAACAAAGAATTGCTAAATCGTTGAGAGGTGAAGAAAATGACTAAAATCTTTTGTAACAAATGTGGATTACAATACTCAAGTTATTGTTCGCCAAATACAACAAATACAAAAAGAGATTGTGTTAAATGTTGGGAAACACCAACTGATACAGATTATATTTGTTAATAAGAAAATAATTAATTTAGAAAGGACAAGATTTATGAATTTTACAGAGATGAGAAACAAATTAATTGAAAATTTTAATGATATTACAAAAGATGTAACGCATTTGTTTGAGGTGAATGTAGATAAAGACGAAATGTGGAATTTGTACTTAGATAGTTTTCCTTTAGGTACAAATAAAATTTATAGAGAGCGTAGAGAGCACGACTGTTGTTGCTGTCGCCAATTCATCAAGACTATCGGTAATGCGGTTGTTATCAAAGATAATAAAATTACAACAATTTGGGATTTTAAAACAAATGACAGTACATATCAACCCGTATTAAATGCTTTATCAGCCTTTATAAAAGCCCACGCAGTAACAGATGTTTATGTTAGTAAAGTTAAAAGAATTGGAACTTTACAAAATTATGAGGAAATGGAAAATGGTGTTATGCACGAATGGACTCATTTCTTCTTAGAACTTCCTAATAAGTTTGTGAACACCACTTCTTGTTCTATTGGAGAAATTAAGGGTGATTTCAGAGATACGAAGAATGTTTTTAAGCGTTCTCTTGATGATATTGATATGGAATCACTTGATACTGTTATTGAACTTATTAATTCTAACACTTTATACAGAGGTCAAGAGTGGAAGAACTCATTAATTAAGTTCCGTAGATATAAAGAAGAATACGATAAACTTAAAACAGATAAAAAGAAAAATCTTTTTGCTTGGGAACAATCTGTTAAGGTCGGCAAAATAATTGGTAGAATCAGAAACCATAGTATTGGAACACTTCTCGTGGATTTAAGTAATGGAATGGATTTGGACACAGCAGTGAGGAGTTATGAAAAGATTGTTGCTCCGAGTAATTATAAAAGACCAAAAGAAATTTTTACAAAGAAAATGCTTGAAGAGGCAAAGAACACTATTACAGAACTTGGTTATATGGCTTCTCTCGGTAGAAGGTTTGCAACGCTTGATGATATTACCGTGAATAATATTCTTTTTTCTAACAAGGACTCTGCTAAAAGGATTCAAGGTGTGAATGATGTTTTTGGAGAAATGGAAAAAGAAGTTACTGTAAAGCCAAAAAAGTTTTCTAAGGTTGAAGAAATTTCAGTCGATAGATTTATTTCTGATATACTTCCATCTGCAAAAGAGGTTGAAGTTTATCTTGAAAACAAACATTCAAATAATATGGTTTCTTTAATTGCTCCTGAACATAAGAATGCAAAAACAATGTTTAAATGGGATAATAACTTTGGTTGGGCTTATGCCGGTAATGTAACAGATTCTATAAAAGAAAAGGTTAAGTTAGCAGGTGGAAAGGTCGATGGAGATTTAAGATTTTCTATCCAATGGAATGAGGATGGCAGTGATAACTGCGACCTTGATGCACACTGTAAAGAGTCTGCTTGTGATTATGCTTATGAAATTGCTTTTGATTCTGCTAAAAAGCCTTATTTTTCTCCTACAAAAGGACAGTTAGATGTTGATATTATATCCCCAGACGGAGAAGTTGCAGTTGAAAATATCACTTGGGCAGATAGAAAGACTATGAAGCCCGGTAAGTATTTATTCTTTGTGCATCAATACAGCGGTATGGCAAAAAAAGGATTTAGAGCAGAAATTGAGTTTGACGGTCAAATTTTTTCATTTGATTACAACAAGCGAATGAGGACAGATGAAAATGTTTCAGTAGCAGAGGTTGTGCTTGATTCCAATGGAGTGTTTGCAATTAAAGAGTTAATTCCTTCTTCTGCTGTGTCCTCAAAAGAGATATGGAACTTAAAAAGTAATCAGTTTGTACCTGTTTCTGTAATTATGTATTCACCTAATTATTGGAATGGGCAAAATGGAATTGGACATAAGCATTATTTCTTTATGTTAAAAGATTGTTTAAATCCTGAAACGCCAAATGGATTTTATAATGAATTTTTAAATAATGAACTGTTAAAACATAAAAGAGTTCTTGCAGCTCTTGGTTCTAAAATGAGTGTTAATAAAGTGGAAGAGCAATTATCTGGAATTGGTTTTTCGGCAACAAAGCGTGATGAATTGGTTGTAAAAGTTAAAGGTAACACAGAAAGAGTATTAAAAATTAAATTTTAAAATAAAAGGAGAATAATATTATGGAAGTAAATATTTTTGAGTATGCAGTAAGAAATAAAGTCAGATTTCCTTTTAGAGGATTGATTTCAGTTGAAGATTTATGGGATTTATCTCTTGCAAATTTAGATTCTATTTATAAGTCTTTAAATAAGCAAGCTAAACAGTCTGACGAGGAAAGTCTTTTATCTACAAAGACAAATGTAGACGCAGAACTTGAAATTAAAATTAACATTGTGAAGTATATCGTGTCTACTAAGTTAGAAGAGAGAAAAGCAAAAGAGAATGAGACTATGAAGAAAATTCAAAAGCAAAAAATTATGTCTGCTATTGCAGCAAAAGAAGATGAGGCTCTGCAAAACAGTTCTATCGAGGATTTAAAGAAAATGCTCAATGATATTGAGAGCTAAAGATGATAAGTTGAGCGGTGGCTACGCTATCACTGCGCAACTTTCAGGAGGATAAAAAATTATGATAGTCGCACCAACAATGATGTATAAAACAAAATTCAGTCAATCAAGTTATGAAGTCTTTAATATTAAAAATAATAAGAATGGCTATCCTACATTTTTAATTTATGAAAGAAATCAATGGATATGGATAAAAGCCAAATATTTTAAACCTGTCGAGGAGTGACTTATAACAAGATATGAAAAAAATAAAACAGATGAGTTATGTATAAGGCGATGGCTTGAAAGTGAGGTAGAAGAATGACAACTGAAAAAATTAAGCAAATGTGCGAAAAAGGATTTGCTACACATAAAGCAACGCTTATTCAAAACACTGACCGTTACCTTATTATTGATTGGCGAAGGACTGACGGAAGTGGTGAATATTATGTGAATTACATAGTAGATAAGAAAAGAGGTAGCTTAATTGTCAGCGGCGATTTGGGTGATAGTATAGCTACTTGGTATAACCATATTAATCCGTCAGACCTAAAAGATTGGGTAAAAAATGATATTGGCTATTACATAAGTAAAGTTCAATGTTCTTCGCCTTTGTACTATTACGAAAGTGATAACATTGTTGCTGATATAAAAGAAAAATTAAAAGACATTGATGTTGATGATTTAATATCGACATATAACGAATATAACTATTGTTGTGTACGCACCGAGGAAGAACTTTGGGATAGACTTGACGGTGATGTATCAACTTGTATCTACACTGAATCTTTTATTCCTGCTAAAGGGACTAAGGATTTTTGTGAAGAACTTGATTCAGATTATTGGGAGTGGATTTATGATTGCGGTAAGCGGATACATCCTCGTGTTTATTTATGGGCAGATGGCTTTTATAGAGCGTATAAACAGATTGAAGGAGTGATTTAAAGAAATTCGGAAATTCCGAATAATCTATAAGCAACAATAAAGGAGAAATAAAGAAACAATAAAGGAGAAATAAAAATGTCAGAAAAAATGATAAAAGGATACAAAGGTTTCAACAAAGGATTAATATGCAGAGACAAGCAGTATGCCGAAAACACTGTGTTTAACGAGGATAAGGCTACTTTATGTGAAAGTGGTATGCACTTCTGCAAAAATCCGTTAAATGTATTGAATTATTATTCGTACTATAATTCAGATACAAAAAGTTTTTCAGAGTATGCAGAAGTTGAAGCACCAGAAGATGTTACAGAGAGTAAAGATGATAAATCTGTTACAAAACAGCTTAAAATTGGTAGTAAGATTTCTTTTGATAAATTAATTAAAGCAGGTGTTGAGTTTAATTTGTCAAGAGCGAAATCTGATAAAGAAAAGTCTGTTACTACTGATGACTGTAGCAGTGCAAGCACTGTTGGTTGGCGCAGCGGAGCAATGGTTGTTGGCGATTACAGTGGAGCAATGGTTACAGGCGATTGCAGTGGTGCAAGTGCTACGGGCAGTTACAGTGGGGCAAGCGCTGTTGGTTGGCGATGATTCCCAAGCAATGTGTAAAAACAACAGTGTTGCTGTGGCTATTGGTAGAAATTCTATGGCTAAAGGTGACATTGGTTGTTATATTGTTCTGACTGAGGTTAAGTGGGATTTTGAAACAGATACGAATAAAATCATTGATTGCAAATGCTTTAAGGTTGACGGAGAGATTATTAAGGCTGATACTTTTTATAAATTGGTTGACGGTAAGCCTGTTGAGGTGGAGTAGAAAACAATATACTATTGAAGTGCATTTTTGCTTGTTAAATATGTTATTAGGGTTGTTTATAATTCAGATGTAAAAATTGAAGAAAATAAACTTGTTATTAATCTTAGTCCAGAGCAATTAGAAATACTAATTTGTTTGGGATTCCATTTGTAAGTGTTGTTATTACGGTAGCTTTGTTTTTTTATTTGTAGGGAACAAGCGGTATAATATGTATATATTAAAATATTAAAGAAAGGAGGAAATGTTAATGAAATTTGCAGTGCAAAGTAATGTCATCAGAGGACTGTCAAAACAGCAGTATCAGATATTAAAAGAATTATGTCAGTATTCAAATAATCTCTATAATGTTGCACTTTACAATATCAGACAATACTTTTTTAATGAGAAACAGTTTTTTACTTACGAGAGTAATTATTATAAATGTAAAGAAAATGAAAACTATGCTTTACTACAAGCAGGCGTTGCACAACAGACTTTAAAAGTAGCTGATAGAAGTTTTAAATCATTTTTTAATCTATTAAAGAAATGTAAAACAGGTGATTATCGTTACCACGATGTAAAGATTCCACATTATCGTAAAAAAGGTGGATATTTTAACTTGATATTATCGACTAATGCAATAAGTGTAGTAAATGGATATTTTAAACTACCAATTAGTAGAGGATATAGAAAATCACATCCAGATATGGAAGATATTTTAATTCCATATCCAGAACGATTAAATGGTGTAGAATTAAAAGAAGTTAGAATATGTCCTCACGATAATGGTAGATACTTCAAAATTCAGTATGTATATCGTTGGTACAAGAAAGAAACTCTTGTAAATCCAGATAATATTATGGCTATTGATTTAGGGGTAGAAAATCTTGCTACTTGTGTTTCCAATGTTGAGACACCATTCATAATGAATGGTCGTAAATTAAAATCAATCAATCAGTATTGGAACAAAGAAAAAGCAAGACTTCAATCTATTGCTATGAAACAAGGAATGAGAACCACTCATCAGATTAACAGGATTACAATCAAGAGAAATAATTGTGTCAATGATATTATCAAAAAGACTGCAAGATACATCATTAATAACTGTATTGAATATCAGATTGGCACATTGGTTGTAGGATATAATAAAGATTTCAAAAGGTCTGTAAATATAGGTAAAATCAATAATCAGAACTTTGTACAGATACCTCTAAGTAATCTCAGGCAACAGTTAGAATTTTTGTGTTGGACTTATGGTATTAGCTATATCGAGCAGGAAGAAAGCTACACATCTAAGAGCAGTTTCATAGATAACGATATTCTTCCAGAATACAAAGCAGAACAGCCATATTTAGGTCAATTTAGTGGGAAGCGTATTCATAGAGGTTTGTATCAGTCTAAAGATGGTATTGTAATTAATGCAGATGTAAATAGTGCGGCTAATATAGGTAGAAAATGTAAGCAGAACTTCACTTTTGAAGAACTGTATAGTGGACTTTTGGCAAGTCCTAAGCGTATAAGGGTAGTATAACGCTATCAGACTACACTTGAATCCCCTGAATTTTAATTCTGGGGAGTGTCAAACTCTTAGCGAGTCAAATAATAAAGTTAAACCGTTGAGTGTCGGAAGCCATTTAAAAACGGAATAATATTAACAATGAAAGGTGGTGAGATAAATTTCAGAGAACTTAAACAACAAAGCAGTTGAAGAAATAATGGAATCACTCCCAGAAAAGATAAGAGAAACTGTAAAGAATGTGTATAATACAGCTTACAGAAAAGGTTTAGCAGTTGGTGCATATTCTATTTCAACTATCGTTCTTCAAAAATTGAGAGAAAATAAAAATCCTGCTTTGGCAAAAGCTAATGCTATTAAATTTCTTATGAATAATAAAAATATAGCAAATTATGAGCAAAACAACAAAGAAAACAAAATTGAGACAGAGAAAGGATAATAAAATTGAGAGATTTTACTATTGAGAAAGAGTCAACCTGTAATGGTTGTGCAAATTTGGATTTTAAGTACAAGCAATGTAGAGCATTGAAAGAAAAACATAGTTTATACGATAAGAACGGTAAAGAAGTATGTACATATGATGTTTTTAGAAATCTTAATTGTTTAACTGTACCATCTATGAAAAATGATGGTGAATTTATTACAGTATTAAAAGATAAAAACTGCAAGGGTTATGTACCGAGAAAGAATAAGAAAGTAAAGAATGACGAAAACAAGAAAGGTGGATGTGTAGTTGAGTAATAATAAGGGTTTGGGTTTGAGACAGACAAAAGGTTATTTTCAGGTAAAAGGCAAGGTAACAGGTGTTGAAAAGGAAAATTTCTATACAGAAGGTAAATCACGAAATGGAAAAGACTACCGCAGAATTAATTTTGGAGTAGAGTATCAGCCTGATTGTTCGGTGTATGTACAGCAGTTCGGTATGCCACAGGATTATGTCTATTATTCTAAACAAGAAACAACAGGTAATAAAAAAACAAAAGAAACTAAAAAGGTTAATTGGAGTGATAGATTTAAGTCTCAAGAGGACGGTTATAGACTTGTTGGTATTAATTGTGGGGTAGAAAAGATAGTTGATAAAAAGGGAAGCCTTGTAAATAGTAAAAAAAGCCTTACTCAGTTTGATGCTTGTAAAGAAATTGCAGAACACTTAAAAGATAACGATAGTGTTTTTGTAAAAGGTAATATCACATATTCCACTTATGAGGGTTCGCATAAAACGAACTTTGATTTTACACAGGTGTCTTTGTGTAAAGATGATATTGACTTTGACAACGAAAATTTTAAATCAGAAAATAAATTTAAGCAAGAAATTGTTTTTATGGGAATAGATAAAAGCAAGGAAATTGACGGAGAATTTATCATCAGCGGTAAGGTTGTAAATTATGATTCGATTGAAGATGTTGAATTATATACTCGTGATAACAAGTTAGCAAGTATCTTAAAAAAGAATTGTAAACCATATAATCTTATTGAATTAGGTGGTAATATTTTTGCGGAATTTGGTTCTGAAAAAGTTGAGAGTGATGATGAATGGGGCGTTGGTATTGAAATGAATAAGGTAAAAGCTCCGTACTCTATTAAACTAATGGTTAATGGTGCTGATAAAAGTTCTCTTGATACAACTACATATAGTGAGGAAATTATCGAAGAAGCTCTTGTAAAACAGAAAACGAATGATACTGCAAAAGCAGAATTTTCAACAAAGACAAGCAAGTCCGACAGTGATGATTGGGATGATGTTGACGGAGAGGAGTGGGATTAATAATATATGGTAATTCGTAGAGCAACAGCAATTAAAGAAAAACTTGGTTTTTTGATTTATGGTAAGCAGGGTACTTGGAAGTCAAGCCTTTGTCTTGAATTTGCAAAAATGAAGAGAGAGGACGGCAAACCATTTAGAGTCCTTTATATAGATGCCGAAGCAGGTTCGATTGATAGTTACCTTGATAAACTTACAGAACAGGGTATTGACAGCAGAAATATTTTTATTGCAAGTACGCAGTCATTGACAGAAGTAAGAGACCTTATAAAAACAGTTTCAGCAAACGAAGAAATTTACTATTTTGATGACGAGGATAATGAAGAAAAAACTGCATTAGATGCAGACGGTAATATTTTCATTGCTGATGCTATTGTTGTAGATGGATTATCTCTTCTTTACACGGCTCGACAGCAAGGTATTGTTGAATTTTCCAAAAAGAGAGCTAATGTTCGTGCTAAAAAGAAAGAAATTATTGGTGAGGAAAAACTTGTAGCTGTTGAAGGTGCAGGTTTAGAAGTAAAGGACTATCAAACTCTGAAATTTGACGGACAGGCTTTTATTCTTGACTTGCTTGCAAGTGGTAAACATTTTGCAGTAACTTGTAGAGAAGAAGATGTAAAAGAGAGCGTAAAGGATAAAGAAGGCAACATTAAAATGATTGCAACAGGCGAAAAAAGACCACAGGGTTTTAAAGATGTTGCTTATAATGTAAAGACTGTTTTACATATGTTGCAGGACGAAGAAAGTGGAGATGTAATTGCTCTTGTCGAGGGTAAGGACAGAACTATGATATGTAAGCAAAATGAAATTATTGAAAATCCGACTCTCTTAACTTGGCAACCTGTAATTGACAGAAATAAGAATAAAAAAGATGTTACAACCACAAATACTTTCAATAAAAGTGTAGATGTTGAAGTTGAAAACATTAAAAATGATTTAATATCTGATGATACCGAAGATACAACAGTTACAGAAGTGTCTGCTGATGAAATTAAATCAAAAATCAGCTCCACACTTAAAAGTTTGACAAGCACCAAAAAGGCTAAGGCTAAAAGCCTTATTGAGAAAGCTGAATTACCAGTAAGATATAATACTATTGATGATATAGATACACTCAATAAGTATTTATCAATTATTGAGTCAGCAATTTAAAATGGCTCTGTCGGTAAAATGTTTTTACTGTAAAGGGAATATAGATTTAAAGCAAAAATATGATGGCAGTTTTGTTTATGACAAAAAGCATTACTGCCATTGTCATTGCTTTACTGAACATAAAACTTCTTTAAAAAAAGGTAAAAAAAACATTGATGAATGTGAAAAATATTTAAAAAGTTTAAAACAAAACACTCAATTAATAGTTTTAAATGCAAAATGTCATACTTTACTTATAGAATGGTATTGTTTGTTTTTTAGCAAAACGACAATAACACCTTATGCAAGAAAACTTATATCTCAAGTAGTGAGTGGCGAGTATAAAAATATTAATAAGCCTATTCCAATATATGAACTATATGATATGTTTCGACTTAAAGCTACCGAATTAAAAGATATTAATACAACATTAATATCAAAAAATAAGCAAAGAGGTATTAGGTGTAATGTAGATAGTATATTCGCTTATGATATAGCTGTAATTGTTAATCAATATGACGATTATGTCCAATGGAAAGAAAACATTAAGCAAGATAAATTAAATCGTAAACGAATGTTGGAACAAAGGTTAAATGATAAAATTGATTATAGTTTATACAAGAATTATCATAAACAAAGTAATAAAACTATCTTTGATATAAGTTCGGTTATAGATGAAATTTAAAAAAATAACAAGATAGATTACACAAAATAAGAATAAAGAAATAAGAATAAAGACAGGCGGTGCTATTTTATTACAGAGGATAAAGAAATAAAATTAAATAATATACAAAATGAGATATTATTCGTTGGGGCGATTTACAAACAACCTGCATTGCTTGTTGAGTATTCAACGCAAATCAGGAGTAAATATGATTTCTCCGATGAAGTAACAAAATTTTTTTATGACAACGCAGAAGTTGTTTACAAAAACAGAAGCCAAATGTTTGATAACGCAATTGTTACTACATATATGACCGAAGATAACGAGCGTTATAAAAAATATATTAATTATGGTGGTTGGGCTACAATTCAAAAATGGATAGATTTAGCCTTGCCTGAAAATGCTAAATCCTATGCTGAGGTTATAAAGAAGTATTCTTTGTTAAGAGAATATGACAGAAAAGGTTTTGATGTAAGTAAGATTGTTTCTCACCCTAAGTTTGAATCTTGGAGTTCAAGTGATATACCAAGACTTGTAAGGTCAAAAATAGATAGGGTTTCTACTGTTATTTTAGGTAATGCCGAAACAGAAATATTAAATTCTAACATTAAAGAAATGATACTAAAAAGACTTGAAATACCAGATATGGGTGTATCAGTTCCTTATCCTTTGTGGAATGAAATGTTTAGAGGTTTAAAGACTGAATCGCTGATGTGTGTTGGTATGAGGTCAAATGACGGCAAATCAAGATTTATGTTTAAGCTAATTGCTTATTTGGCGTTATATCAGAAACAACAAGTTTGTGTATTACTCAATGAAATGTCTATTGAGAATATGAAATTTTGTTTGTTGACGACAGTAATTAATAATAAAGAATTTGAAGAATTACATGGAATACATATTACTAAAAAGGAACGAGAAATCACTCTTGGCTTATATAAAGACGGTAAAGGTGAATTTGTTATCAGAAAGCAAAATGCTGACGGTGAATTTATTGAAAGCTATGAAGATTATTACTCAAGAGTAACAAATCAATCAACAGAATTTGAGAATATTCTTAAAGTAGCTGATTGGATTGAAAAGGAAAGTAAAGGTTTGATTTTTGCTGTTGATATGGTATCAGCTTACGATAACCAAACACTTGAACTTGAAATTCGTAAACAAAATATGATTACTCAAACAAAATATTTCTTTTATGATACATTAAAAGACACTGACAGTACAGTCGGTGATTGGACAGGATTAAAAATCACTACAACTATGCTGTCAGAATTAACAAGGCAGCTTGATATTTTTGTTTACTGTTCGATACAGCTTACGGATGATACCAACTTTGTGAAGCCAGAGGAATTATGTTCTTCAAATATTGCAAACTGTAAACAATTAAAGCATATATTAGACTCATTGGTCTTGTTTAAATCGGTAGATTTAAAAGATTATAATAAATATAAGTATCTTGTCTATGATTCGGAATGGGGAGATTTTGGAGAGAAAGAACTTGATACTTCTAAAAAATATTATATTGGTGTGACCGATAAAAACAGAGTTGGTAATAAATATAAAATGGTATATCAAGTTGACCTTGATACCAACGAATGGTATGAAATGGGGCAATTAGTAATCACAGGAAGATAGTAGGTGAATAATAAATGGAAGTTCAAAAGCTAAAAGAATATATAATAAATAATGATTTAATATATAAGGTTTTAGAAAAAGTTGGTTGTCATAGCATTAAAGACAAAGGGGAATATTATCAATGTGCTAATCCGGACGGAGACAATCAAACAGCTATTACTGTATATAAAGATAGTCTAAATGTTATTGATTACACAAGAAATATTGAACAGAATAATACTTCTGATATTTTTAGTTTAGTTATGTTTTTTCAGAAATGTAATTTCTTTCAATCTATGCAATTTGTATGTTCTTGTGTTGGAATAGATTATTACTACGATTTTGATAGTGAACTTCCTGAAAGTTTAAAAATTACTAAGCTGTTATTTGAATTAAGTAATTGTTCTACACAAAGTGAAGAGGAAAATCCTGTAAAGCCTATAAGTGAAAAAATTTTATCTTATTATTTCCCTTATGTCAATGATATGTTTTGCGAAGATAATATTGATTATGAAACGCAACAATTATTTGAAATCGGGTTTGATTGTGAAACGAATAGAATAACTATTCCAATCCGTGATGAAATAGGTACTTTGGTAGGAGTTAAGGGGAGATACTTCTACCGAGAAGTTCCTGATGAAGTAAACAAGTATTTATACATTGAGCCTTGCTCGAAAGGTCAAATATTGTATGGTCTTAATGTTACATATGACTATATAAAAGAAGAAAACACAGTTTATGTAGTAGAATCTGAAAAAGGTGTTATGCAAATGTTTTCAAGTGGTTATAGAAATGTTGTGGCTACTTGTGGCAAGAAAATAACTAAAACTCAAATACATAAGTTGTCAAGATTATGTGGTAATATAGTGTTTTTATTTGATAAAGATGTGGGTGTTTCTGAATTACAAGGGATAGCAGATAAGTTTATTAATGGAATAAATCTTTATGCAGTTATTGATGAGGGCGGTATCTTGGGGGAGAAAGAGTCACCCTCTGATGATTACATAAAATTAAAACAGTTATTAAATGATAAGAAAAGCATAATAAATTTGAGGTGATAAAAAATAAGTAATAAATTAAAATATAAATTAATTGAGAATAGTAAAAATGATTTGAATAATATAATTGATACAGTTCTAAAAAATAGAGGTATTGATAATATTAATGAATATCTTTCTTTGACAGATAAAGTTTTATATTCGTATAAATTATTTAAGAATATAGACAAGGCTGTTCAATGTTTTAATAAACATACTGATAATAACAGTAATATCCATATTGTTGTTGATTCTGATGTTGATGGTTATACTTCGGGTGCTATTATGTATTCTTACATTAATGACTTGTTTCCAAATTGCAGATTGTCTTATTCTCTACATACAAAGAAACAACACGGTTTAACTAATGATATAGAAATACCAAAAGATATTGAATTATTAATTATTCCTGATGCAAGCAGTAATGATATTGAAGAATGTAAAAAGCTGAAAGAAAACAATTCAAATCTTGATATTATAATTTTAGACCATCATATTATTGAGCAGGATAATCCTTATGCTATTGTTGTTAATAGCAATGACGGTGTTTATCCTAACAAAGAATTATCTGGTGTCGGAGTAGTATATAAATTTTTACAGGCTCTTGATGATGTAAACCTTGAGGATAAAGCTAATAACTATCTTGACTTAGTAGCTTTGGGCAATATTGCAGATATGATGGACATAAGAGTGTATGAAACTAAAAGGCTGATAGATAAAGGATTGATTCATAAAAACATAAAAAATAAAGTTTTTCGTGCATTTATTGAGCGACAACGAGACACTATTCATAATAATGTGTCAATTCATAACATTCAGTTTTATATTGTTCCGTTAATTAATGCAATGATTAGAATGGGCAGACAAGAAGAAAAGAAATTAATGTTCAAGGCTTTTATAGAGAAAGATGAATACTTTGATTACAAAAAGCGTGGTTCAAATGAAATTGTAAAAGAGGATATTTATACAAGAGTGGTTCGTTTTTGTAGTAATGCTAAGACAAGACAACAAACAGCAGTTACCAAAGCTATGTGTGAGATTGAGCCGCTAATTGATAAAAATACAGATAAGGTTTTGTTTATTAATACAAGTAAAATTCTTGCTGATACCTTGACAGGTGTGTTAGCTACTAAGATTGCTGAAAAATATCAAAAACAAACTCTTTGCCTTAGAAAAACTGAAACGAAAGGCTTATATGGCGGTTCAGGCAGAAATTATAAAAATAGTTTTATCAAGAGTTTAAAAGATATTTTAACTAATACAAACTGCTTTGAAATGGTACGAGGTCACGATAATGCTTTCGGTTTAGAAATTGCTTCAAGCAACATTAAAAATGCAATAAACACTTTAAATAATCTTAATATTGATAACGGTAACACTTGTAAGTTTTGTGACTTTATTATTCAGCCAGATGACTTAACCATTGAAATAATGAAAAGGTTGTCTGATGTAAGTGATTATTGCGGTCAAAATATAGACGAACCTTTGATTGCTATTGAAAATATCGAATTAAGCAGAGAACAGCTTAAAATAATGGGGAAACTTGGTAATAGTTGGAAGTTTGAAACTGACAGTGGTGTTAATATTGTGAAATTTAATGTTGATTTAAAAACTGATGAAGTTCTTAACTCGTTTGATGATTTTAGTGACTATGAAACCTTGCTCATAAATGCTGTTGGCAAGGCTAATATCAATTATTACCAAGGCATAGCTACCTGCCAATTTATTATTGACGATTATGAGGTGGTGAATAAGTGGTAAAAGAACAAATTGTACATTTACATAACCACTCGTATTATTCGTTGCTTGATGGATATAGTTCGCCTATTGAATATTTACAGAGAGCAAAAGAATTAGGGTGTTCAGCTTTTGCTATTACTGAACATGGCAATGAATATAGTTGGGTATATTTTGATAAGTTAAAAGAAAAATATCCAGATATAAAAATGATATTTGGTGTTGAGTTCTATGAAGCATTTGATATGAGTGTAAGCGACACTGAAAATAAATATTTTCATTTACTTGCTTTGGCTAAAAACGAAAAAGGCAGAATAGCTATTAATGAGTTGATTACAAAAGGTGAGTTTGAGGGATTTTATTATCACGGTAGAGTTGATTTAAATGCTATGAAATCTTATGGTAAAGACCTCATTATCAGTTCTGCTTGTCTTGCTTCTAAGTTGGCAAGAGAAGCAGATTTTAATAAGTGCATAGAATATGTTAATGAATATAAATCTGTATTTCCACATTTTTATCTTGAAATGCAATCACACGATACAATAGAACAGCGTGAGTATAATAAAAAGATAATTGAACTTGCTAAGGCTACAAATACTGAATTTATTGTTACTTGTGATTCTCACGCTTCAACTAAGGAGGATTTGTATTATCAAGAGTATCTTGTAAAGATTGCTCACGACAAAGATACTCTTGGTGAAACATATAAAGATTGCTATATGCAATCTCCTGAAGAAATCCATAATATTATGGATAAACAGATTGGCAGAGAAAATGTAAGTCTTGCAATGGCTAATACCGTTAAGATAGCTAATATGATTGACGAAGTGCATATGCCGTTTCAAAAGCCACAGTTGCCGACATTCCCTATTCCAAAGGGATATAAAGATAATTATGAATACTTAGTTAAATTATGTGAAGATGGTTTTAAACAGCGTGGGCTTGATAAGTTATCTGCTGACGAACAAAAAATTTATAGAGACCGGTTAGAATATGAGTTATCTGTAATTCATCAAATGGGATTTGACGGATATTTTCTCATTGTATGGGATTTGATTAACTTTGCTAAAAGTAATGATATAGCAGTCGGTGACGGCAGAGGATGCTTCGTTAAAGGTTCAAAAGTATTGTTGGACAATGGCTATGTAAAAAACATTGAAGATGTCAAAATAGATGATAAAGTAATAACTCATTTGGGTAATGTTAAGCCTGTTCAAAATGTCTTTGAGTATGATTGTGATGAATTAATGTATGAATTGAAATCGTCAGATACAAACCCGATTCGTTGTACAAACAATCACGAAATTTTAGCAGTAAAATCTGTAGAATGTATAAAATACAAGAAAGCAAAACGAAAAGATAAGACAAGGAGATATTGCTCTAAAGATTGTACAAAATATCTGACTTGTAAGTTTAAACAAGAGAATTGGGCACCAAGTTGGATTCAAGCCAAAGATTTAGCAGTAGGTGACTTTATTTGTTACCCAAAAAAGCGAGTCAATAATTCTAACTCAAATAGTATGCAGACTATTGATATAGTTAATTTTGTAAAAAATGTTGATTATAATAACGATTATGTTTGGTGTAAACATAATGGAAGCAGGTCTATGATTAAACGATTTATTCCTTTAAACGAATCGTTCTTTTTTTTGGCAGGACTGTATATTTCACAAGGTTGGGTGCATTTCAAAAATGGAAATGTAATAGGCATTGGAATATCTCATCATTCTTGTAAAAAAGATTTGATAAATAAAACTGCGAATCTTTTACAAGAGTTTTTTGGCAGAAAGGCTTGTTTAAGGTTTGATGAAAAGAAAAAAGCAGTGCAAATTAATATTAATTCAGTTATTGTAGGCGAATTAATGTTGTCTTTGTTTGGGAAAGGGGCTTCTAACAAACATATTCCAAATTTTCTTTTTGATTTGCAAAAAATGTATAGAAGAGCTTTGATTTACGGATTGTGGTCTGGTGATGGGTGTTTTAAAATTGGAAACAGCAAAAAAACAAAATATTCAACTATTAATTATAATCTTGCGAAGCAACTGCAACTATTATTAGCCCTTGAGAATATAAAATCCAATATAAACATTAGACACCATAAGTCGAATGCTAATTGGAGTGACGAGGTTAGTGTTCAAGTGCTTGATAGAGAAAGTCTTTCAATATTAGACAATATTTGCAAGGGAAGTTTTAATTTAGGTTATAAAAAATACTCAAAAAAAGGGTATTGTTTGAGCTATCAGGATGGACAGTATGTATATCATAGAATAAGGGAAATTAACACTTTTTGCTACAAAGGAAAAGTATATGATTTGAGCGTGAAAGATGATACATCTTATGTTGTGGAAAGTGTTGCAGTTCATAATTCTGGTGCTGGCTCAATAGTTAATTGGCTATTACATATTTCTACATTAAATCCTATAAAGCATAATCTTATTTTTGAAAGATTTTTAAACCCAGAAAGAGTGTCAATGCCCGACATTGACACAGACTTTAATAAGAGAGATGAAGTAATTAGGTACTTAATGGACAAATATGGTAAAGATAATGTTTGTCAAATTATCAATTTTAATTTTATTACGCCTTGTGTAGCAATCAAAGATGTTGGTAAAGTATTAGGTGTTCCATATAAAGTAACAGATAAGATAAGTAAAAAGTTTGTTTATGAGAACTTTCAAGAAAACTTGGATAACGATAAGACAATTATTGAAGAATATGCTCAATATACAGATTTATTTGACATAGCAAGTCACTTGAGTGGCAGAGTGAAAACAGTATCAATGCACGCAGGTGGTGTGGGTATTGTAGACACTAAGATTACTGATTATATGGCTATGCGTTGCGGTAAAGATAATGCAAGAGTTATTAGTGTTGATAAAAGGGTAATTGAAGAAATTGGTATTATTAAATTTGACTTGCTTGGTGTTGCAACACTTTCAGTTGTTGACGATAGCGTAAAACAATCTCATTTGAATTTAGATTATTTCAACGCAAGTAATGAAGATTTTATTAATGACAAAGCCACATATGAATTATTAGCAAGTGGTAGGACTGATGGTGTATTTCAGGTTGAAAGTCAAGGTATGAAAGATATATTAGTCAAATTAAAACCGACTAATATTGATGATATTTCTGCCGTATTAGCATTATATCGACCTGATAGTATGGGTGCGTTGAACGATTATATTCAATGTAAATGTGGAGAAAAACAAGCAGAGTACATTCACGAAGATATGAAACCAATTCTTGAAAGTACATATGGCTGTATGATTTATCAAGAACAGATGCTTGATATTGTTCGTAAATTTGGCGGAAGAAGTTATGGACGGGCGGACTTGTTTAGAAAAGCTGTGGGCAAAAAGAGTGTAGAATTAGTTAAGCAAGAATCTGCAAAATTATATCAAGAAATTATAGGTAACGGATATAGTGAGGAAATTGCTAAAAAAATTAGTGATGACCTTTCAACAAAAGGTGGCTACCTGTTTAATAAATCACATTCGGTATCATATTCTATGTTGACATTTAAAACAGCATATCTCAAAGCTCATTATCCACTTGAGTTTTTCACTGCTTTGCTAAATAAAAACAAAGGTGATTATGGTGCTATTAATAAATATATTCTTGATGCAAAAAGTTTTGGTGTAAGTATTTTACCACCACATATTAATAAATCCGAAGTGAATTTTTCTGTCAATGATAATGCGATAATTTTTGGTTTATCAGCCATTAATGGTATAGGTGATAAATTTGCTAATGAGATTGTAGAAGAACGCAGTTCCGGTGGTAAATTTACAAATTTAAATAACTTTAATGCAAGAGTATCGACTAATAAAAGTCAAATAATCGCATTAATTAAATCAGGTGCTTTTCCTTGTAATGATAGAGAAAAAATGTTGAAAAGATATTTTAAATCTTTAATTCCTCATAAAGAATACACGCCTGTTACAACTTTACCCAAATTATCAGTTTTGAATGAGATGGGGATAGATACAAATTTAATTAAAACCAAAGAGGAACGATTGTCAAAATATAATATCCGTAAAAAAGTAATGTTTGAAATAGAACAAGAAAAGAAAGAGCAAAAAGCCTTTGATACTTATATGGATAAATATAATAAGGATAAAGACTTTTGGGAATTTGAAATGTTATCAGTCTTTCTTACGGACAATCCGTTCAAAGAGGGTGTTCAATTTTGTAATACGGATTATGCTCAAATTGAAAATGATTGTCTTTGTACCCTAATTGGTGTTATATCTAAAGTGCAAAAGAAAAAAGACAGGTATAAAAATCAATATGCTTATGTAAATTTGTATTCCACTAACGGTATTATTGAACTAACAATATGGAGTTCGATATTTAAAAAATACACAGACTTCATTAAGAGGGGTGAAAAGATTGCTGTACTTTGTTGCAAACGGTCAAATGATTGTTGTGAAGTTCAAGCGGTTAAATCATATGATAGGTGGTTGTACTTAAAAAAGAACGGAGGTAATACCATTAATGGCAATTAAAAGTAAGCAAAAAAATAAGCCCACAACAGTAATTTTCCAAGCTAAAATACAACAGCAGCGTTATTACAATGATTATAGTTGCTTTGGTGTTTATGTATTCGCAACTCAAAATGAAATACCTGAATATGATAGTCTAAAACCTCTTGTTTTAGCTGACGGCGGTAACTGTAATGCATATATGTCTATTTTAAGAGGTTCTATGCAACAACTTATTATTGGTAACACTTATGAAATTGAAGCTGAATTAATTTATAATAATAAATATAAATCTTGGCAATATCAGCCGATTACAGTAAAAGAAAATATGGAATTTACCGAAGATAATCAGCGTAATTATTTACTTTCTATCTTAACTGAAAATCAAGTGAATAATTTACTTAGTGTTTATCCTGATATTGTTGAAAGAGTAATTTCTAATAATGAAATTGATATTTCAAAGGTTAAAGGTATTGGAGAGGCAAAGTGGGAAAATTGCAAAGCTAAAATTATTGAAAATTATAATATTTCTGATATTTTAACTATGTTATCACCTTTGGGTGTTACTTATAATATGGTGAAAAAATTAGTTATGAGTGAAGAACAGCCAGAATTGTTAAAACAAAAACTTCTTAAAAATCCATATATAATGACTAAAATTAAAGGTCTTGGCTTTAAACGAGTAGATGATTTGGCTCTAAAACTAAAGCCAGAATTGAAACAGTCGATTGAAAGAATTATAGCTTTTACAAAATATTATTTTACATCACTTGGAGAAAATGAAGGGCATACATATGTAAGGCTTGATACTTTTAAAAATGAGATGTCGAACAACATTCCTGAATGTATGAGTTTGTATGATGATTTTGTTAATTCTCAAAAACGGACTAATCTATTTCTACATTTTAGTGGGAATAAAGTTGGCTTAAAGGAATATTATGACAATGAAACAGCAGTGTTAGGATTAATTGAATATCTTAGTGGGTTTAAACCAAAGAAAATTGAAAACTATGATGAAATAATTAAAAGAGTTGAAAAGGAACAAGGTTTTAATTTTAATGATGAACAAATTGAAGTTATCAATCGGGCTATTAATCAACCTGTTGTCCTTATCACAGGTAAAGCTGGCAGTGGTAAAACAAGTATTACAAAGGCATTGTTTAGTATATTTAGTGAAAATTCATTAAAGGTATCTTGCTGTGCGTTGTCGGCAAAAGCAGCTCAAAGAATTACTGAAGCCACGGGGTTTCCGGCATCTACTATTCACAGATTACTACAATGTCAAGGTGATGAGTTTTCATACAATAAACTAAATCCTTTGCCTTGTGATGTGTTGTTAGTTGACGAGTTTTCAATGATAAATACGAAAATAGCATTATCTTTAATATCAGCGGTAAAAGAGGGAACAAGAGTTATTATGTGCGGTGACAATAGACAGTTGCCACCTATCGGATATGGTAACATATTTAATGATTTACTTAATTTAAAAAATCCTATATATTCTGTTTATAAACTTACAAAGGTTCATAGACAAGCAGAAGATTCTGGCATTTTAGTTGACGCTAATAAAATTAGAGACGGTATAGACCCAATTCCTATTAAAGAAATAAGGGTAGAATCGGGTAAAAATAAAGATATGGTTTATCGTTTTGGTGAAAGCCGAGAGGGACTAAGACGAATGGCTATTAAGTCATATTTAAATGCTGTTAAAACTAATGGGTTAGATAATGTTGTTATTATAACACCAAGAAAAGATAAGTGTATAAATTCTGTAACAGAAATTAATAATATTATTCAAGAAAATTTAATTCCTAATTCTTCTAAAGAAATAAAATATATCAATCAAGTTTATAAAGTTGGTGCAAAAATAATTCAAAGAGTAAACAATTATGAAAAAGAAGTCTTCAACGGAGAGATTGGAACATTGGTTGATATTATTTTTGCTGATAGTGGCAACATAAACGATAGTGTTATCAAGTGTGAATATAAAAATATTACTAACGAGAAAGAAAAAAGAACAGTTGAATATGAGTATAAAGAATTGGAGCAAATACAGTTGGCTTATGCTCTTACAGTCCATTTATCGCAAGGTAGTGGTTACAATTGTGTTATTGCTATCATAGACAATACTGATTATATATTATTGGATAACTGTTTGTTATATACGGCATTAACACGAGCAAAGAAAAAATGTTTATTATTAGCTGAACCGTCTGCTTATAAAAGAGCAATTAAAACCAATCATACTATTAGTCGTCAGACTTGGTTAAGCCTTATGAATGAGGATTAAAAAATAAAATATAAAAATATCAAAATCTTTATTGACTTATTAAATTTAATATGTTATCATATATAATATACTTACATTATGTAATTAAATTCACTTTTTACAATCTTAAAATTACAGCAACCAATAGATGCGCAGAAAAATTCAGTGTGTTTATAGTTAGCTGATATTTTTTACAACATTGTATTGTAAAAAGCGAAAATATTATGTAAGTAGCAATCAATATCAGAAAGGTGGTGTTGCTTATGATTTGAGATAATTATAAATAATAAAAATATAGAAAGGAATGATTGAATGGTACAGAAGATTGAACTAATAACTACAAAAGATGTTTCAGAATTTACTGATGTAGTAAATGGAATTGATGAAGAAGTAACTTTAATAGGAAAAGATGAAAATGGCAAAGATTGGACTATTAGCGGCAAGAGTTTTTTAGCTAATTTGCTTTTGTTTAATTCGGTAAATTGAGCAAGAAACAATCCTGCACACAAGGTAGATTGGAATACTATTACTTGTATTTGCGAAAAAGATATTTATTCAAACATTAAAAAGTGGGCAGTTGGCTCGGTTATGGAGTGAGTAAATGAGACATCGTACAATTATGCTAAATATAAATTTACCAAACAGTGATTATCAGGAATTTTTATACAAAGCCGAAAAATTAAAATCAGGCATAGTAGAAATCGCACAAGATAATAATGTACTTTCTGGTAAAAGTTTACTTGGTCTATCTCTCATAGATAATAATAAGCCACAAAAACTGATTATTAGAGGCTTCTTTGATGATAGTTTTGTTGATAGCTTTAAAAAATGGGAAACAAAGAAACATAAGTAGGACAAATTGAATATGTTTAATAAGGAAGGGTGGTTTTATCGGGTATAAATTAACAGTTGCAGTATTATCTTTATTGATTGTTTTAAGTGGGTGTGGAAGATATATTAATTCAGTTAAAACTCCACCGAAAGCTAATAAGATAAATTTTGTTAGTACATATGATACTGTTCAAAGAAAATCAGTCGAAGAAACAACTATAGAAAAAACTACAGTTTCCACAACCGAAACTACTATGAGCAAAGTTGAAACTAAGCCTACTGAAACTATTGTAATTGCAGAGGACAAAGAAGAAATTGAAAGCTATTCTGAAATTGGAAAATATATTGAAGCAGAAACAGAGCCAACAGAGGATAGTGAAAATATTGTGACGGATAATAATTCTGATACAAATATTGATTTGCTTGCAAGGATAATTTATTTTGAGTCAGGTAGTTGTTCTGAATATTGTCAGTGGCTTGTTGGTAGTACCGCAATGAATTTAGCAAATGAATATGGTAGTTTGGAAACCGTTGCTTTTAATTATGATATATTCAATGTAGCTAATATTCTATATTCAGATACTCCAAGTAGTTTATCTTATTCAGTTGCTACAAGAATAATTAATGGAGATAGAGATGTAAATGTAAGAGCCTTTAGAACGGACTATTATCATTCATTTGGCAGTCCTTATACAAATGTTGACAATGTTTATTTTAGCAGTTATTAAAGGAGACAATGATTTATAGAGGTGGTAATGTATATGTTTGTGAATAGTAACACTGGTAAATAATAAGTTAGGAGGAATTGAATGAAGCAATTTGAAAAGACAGTTTATGTGAGCCACAAATATGGCGGCGACAAAAACAATCTCAAAGAAGTTGAAGAAATCATTAGAACACAGCAAAAAAGACATCCGAATTATATGTTTATTTCACCGTTGCATATGTTTGGTTTTCTGTATAACGATATGTCTTATGAAGATGGGCTTGAACTTTGTCTACATCAGCTTGCAGAATGCGATGAGATATGGGTAACAGGCGATAAATGGTACGATTCGACAGGCGTTATTAAGGAAATTGAGTGTGCAAACGCACATAAAATTGATATTTTGTTCGTCAAAAACGCAGAAGATAATCCACACAAAGTTGAAGGTTATGATTATGTCAAAGGTTTGATTGATGGAATAAAGGCAAACAAAGTTGACAACGATGAAGCATCTATGACAACAGCACCAATTATACATAAATATGACAATGTATGTGAGAACACTAAAAGTGCATACATAAATGAGGACAATATTATTCGCACATATATAGCTTATAATGTTGTTGACCCTCCTGTAAGGAATTTTATGAATATATATGGTGTACAGATTCTTACCAAATGTCCTTTCTGTAAACTTGTAAATGAAATTACGCTTAAGGATGGAGTTCCATCAAGAGTACCTTGTGATGGTTGCCATAATCTACTTGACTTTAGTCATCTTACATATGGCGATATTCTTAGAAAGAATGGGTGATTAATTGGTCTTAGAAGAAACAGTTGAAGGTATGCTTAGTAAAGATTATGAAGAAAGATTTGTTGCAGAGTATCAGCAATTATTAATCCGTTATGAGAGATTGAAGAAAATGCTTGATAATTGGGATAAGGGAGAACTATCTTTCGTTCCGACTTGTCCACGCAGTACATATGATTTGCAAATTAAAGCAATGAATGATTATATCGCTATACTTGAGGCAAGAGCAGCGATAGAAAATATTAATATAAGTTGAGGTGATTTATTGAAAGTAATCAAACGAGATGGCAGAGAAGTTGATTTTGATAAGAATAAAATTATTAAAGCTATTAGCAAGGCGAATGATGGAAGTAAAACTAATAATGAAAAGACTTTAACTAAATCTGAAATACTTAATATTGCAAATGAAATAGAAAGAAAAATTAATCACAGTCAAAGGGCATATTCTGTTGAGGAGATTCAAGATTTAAACGAGGAATTTATTGATAATCTTGGTTGCTTTAAACTCGCCAAAAGATATGCCATATATCGTTATAAAAGAGAATTGGTTAGAAAAGGTAATTCAACGGACGATGCAATTTTATCATTACTCGACTTGAATAATGAAGAAATTAAACAGGAAAATTCAAACAAAAATCCTACTATTATCCCTACGCAACGAGATTATATGGCTGGTGAAGTTAGCAAGGATTTGACTGTTAGAATTTTATTACCGCAAGATATTGTAGAAGCAGATAAAGAAGGTATTATTCACTTCCACGACAAAGATTATTATGCTCAACATACATATAATTGCTGTTTATGTAATCTTGATGATATGTTACAGAATGGAACTGTAATTAGCGGAACTATGATTGAAAAACCACACAGCTTTTCAACAGCTTGTACTATTGCAACTCAGATAATCTCACAAGTGAGTTCCAATGAATTTGGGGGTCAGAGTATAACTTTAAGAGACCTCGCACCTTTTGTTGATGTTAGTAGGCAGAAAATAAAAGATGAAGTAGAACAGGAATGTCGGGACTATAGTATAGAATTAGACGAAAATGTAATTAATGCCATTGTCGAATCACGACTAAAAAAGGAAATTACAAAAGGTGTTCAGACGATACAGTACCAAGTTGAAACATTGATGACAACTAATGGTCAAGCACCGTTTATTACTGTTTTTATGTATCTCAACGAAGCAAGGAACGAACAAGAAAAGAATGACCTTGCAATGATTATTGAGGAAGTTCTTAAACAGAGGTATCAAGGCGTAAAAAATGAGAAAGGCGTATGGATTACACCTGCTTTCCCAAAACTGATTTATGTACTTGAAGAAGATAACATTATTGAAAATAGTAAGTATTGGTATCTGACTAAGTTAGCAGCTAAATGTTCAGCAAAAAGACTTGTTCCAGATTATATTTCTGAAAAGGTGATGAAAAAATTAAAAGAGGGAAATTGTTTCCCTTCGATGGGATGTCGCAGCTTCCTCTCACCGTATAAAGACGAAAATGGAAACTATAAATTCTATGGTCGATTTAATAAAGGTGTTGTAACAATTAATCTTGTCGATGTAGCTTTATCATCGGGCAAAGATAAAGATAAGTTCTGGAAAATTTTTGATGAAAGATTGGAACTTTGTCATAAAGCATTACTTTGTAGATATGAAAGATTAAAAGGTACACTTTCAGATGTAGCACCTATAGTGTGGCAATACGGAGCATTAGCAAGACTTAAAAAAGGAGAAACCATTGATAAGTTGCTTGTTGGTGGATATTCTTCAATTTCGCTTGGTTATGCAGGGTTATATGAATGTGTCAAATATATGACAGGTAAATCTCATACTGATACTGAAGCAACACCATTCGCACTTGAAATTATGAAATATATGAATAAGAAGTGTAATGAGTGGAATAGTCAGTTGAACTTAGGTTTTTCTTTATATGGTTCGCCTATAGAAAATACAACATATAAATTTGCAAAGTGTTTACAGAAAAGATTTGGAATTATAGAAGGTGTTACTGATAAAAACTATATAACAAATAGTTATCATATTAATGTTAGGGAAAATGTTAATGCTTTCGATAAACTTAAATTTGAATCACAGTTTCAAAAATTAAGTTTAGGTGGTGCAATTAGTTATATAGAAACTTCTAATTTACAAAATAATATTGAAGCTGTTTTATCAGTTTTTAAATTTATTTATGACAATATTATGTATGCCGAATTAAACACAAAGTCTGATTATTGTCAAGAATGTGGATATGACGGAGAAATTAATATTGTTAAAAACAATGACGGTAAATTAATTTGGAAATGTCCAAATTGTGGTAACACAGATGAAAATAAGTTGAATATTGCAAGGAGAACTTGTGGTTATATAGGAACAAACTTCTGGAATCAAGGAAGAACACAAGAAATCAAAGAAAGATATATTCACTTAGGTGGAAACGAATAACGAATAATGAATTATATCAAAATAACAAAAAATGATATAGCCAATGGGGTTGGTGTTAGAACGGTATTATGGGTAAGTGGTTGCACTATGCGTTGTAAGGAATGTCATAATCAATCAACTTGGGATTTTAATGCAGGTCAGCCATTTACAAATGATACGATGAATGAATTGTTAAATTCACTAATCCCCGATTATGTTGCCGGTTTAACATTATCAGGTGGACACCCATTGGAAAAACAAAACCAACAGCAGATAGCCAATATAGTAAAAACGGTTAAAGCTAAATATCCAACTAAAACTATTTGGTTATACACGGGTTATTTATATGAGAATATATTGAAAATGCCATTTGTGGTAAGGAACATATTGCCTTATATAGATATTCTTGTTGATGGAAAATATGACTGCACCAAGCGAGACATCACACTTGCTTGGTGTGGCTCATCAAACCAAAGAGTCATAGATGTTCAGAAAAGTTTAAAAGAAAATAAAGTGATTTTATTTAAAGAGGAGTGAAAAGTATAGAATTTTTAAAAAATCCCTTTAATTATACGGGTGCAAAATATAAATTACTACCTCAATTATTACCATTATTCCCTGATAGAATTGATAATTTTGTGGATTTATTCGGAGGGGGGGGGAGAAGTATCATTAAATGTAAAGGCTAATTCAATAGTTTACAATGACAAATGTAAGCCGTTAGTAAATATTTTTAAAAATTTAGATAACGATTTCGTTAATGAGATTAAAGAAATTATTAATAAGTATAAACTTGATAAATGGAATAAAGACGGCTTCTTAAAACTTCGCTCTGTATATAATAACTCATTGAAAGATAATTTAAACAGAGAAAATGCTGTTGCTTTGTATTGTTTACTCGTACACGCATTTAATTATCAGATAGCTTTTAATAGCAAAGGCGAATATAATATGCCCTCTGGTGCAAGTAGGTCATATTTCTCTAAATCTTTGGAAACAAAATTGAATAAATACATAAATGAAATCGGTAAAAGAAATATCAAATTTTATAGTGAGGACTTTCATAATTTATCATTTGATAATCAGGATTTTAAAAACACATTTTACTATTGCGACCCACCTTATTTGATTACAGTAGGAGCATATGAGAGAGATTATTTTTGTAAATGGTCTGAAAGTTATGAAAGAGAACTGCTAAATTTATTAGACATTCTTGATTATAAACAGGCTAAATTTGCTTTATCAAATGTTTTAGAACATAAAGGTAAAAGCAATGATATTTTAAAAGAATGGTCTAAAAAATATAATGTCCATTATTTAAATATGGATTATAAAAATTGTAATTATCAAACAAAAGATAAATCTGCAAATAGCAGTATTGAAGTTTTAATTACGAATTATTAAGAAAAAAACAAAGACAGGCAAGTTAAAAGTGAAAGTGTTGACCTACTTGTAACTTTATTGGTATAGAAATCGACAAAGATTATTACAACATTGCAAAAGAAAGAATAAACAATATTAAATATAATGAGGTGATATAATTAGCAAAATCCAATTAATCAACAGAGACTGTATTGAGGCTATGAAACAAATTCCCGATAAGTCAATAGATATGATTTTATGTGACTTGCCCTATGGAACAACTCGAAACAAATGGGATACTGTCATTCCATTTGAACCATTGTGGAAAGAATATAAAAGAATCATAAAAGATAATGGGTGTATTGCTTTATTTTGTGACGGATTATTTATGGCTGATTTAATGAAATCAAATACGAAAATGTGGAGATATAACCTTGTTTGGGACAAACAAAGAGGTAGTGATTTTCTTAATGCAAATGTAAAGCCTTTAAAATCTCACGAAGAAATAGCTATCTTTTATAAAAAGAAACCTACATATAACAAACAAGTTTGGTATTCAACACCTTATAAGATGACTAAAAACGGAAGTTTGTCTAATAATTATGGTGACAGAGGTGTTGCTTATACTGAATCACTTGACGGGGCAAGAAACCCATTATCTATATTAAGTTATGCAAGGGACGGTAACAAACTTCACCCAACACCAAAGCCTGTAGCATTATGTGAATATTTAATTAGAACATACACCAACGAGGGTGATACAGTTCTTGATAATTGTATGGGTTCAGGAACAACAGGTGTTGCTTGTAAAAATACAAATAGAAATTTCATTGGTATAGAAATTGGTGAAAACTATTTTAATATAGCGAAAGAAAGAATTGGTGAATAGCATTATAAACCTTAGATTGGGGTGGTAACTATAAAAAGAATAATCAAGAAAAGTATGGCACAAGATACTGTGAATCTAAAATTCTTTAAGTGTAATGCTTGTAAATGTATTTTTGAAGCAACTATGGATGATTGTGATTGGGTTTGTCCAATTAATTCTGCAACTACAGTTTTTATATCACTTTGCCCGTCTTGTGGGAAAGTATGTTACAAAGAAGAAATAAAGGAACAAACAATAAGAGAAAAAGAACTTGAAATAAATGAACTCAAGAAAAGGAATGAGAAAAGGGAAACAATTTGATAAAAACAGAAAATGAATGTGTAGATTGTCCTAAAGAAATAGGCTGTATTGGCGACCTATGTCCTTATAAAAATGTTACACGATATTATTGTGATTGCTGTGAGCAAGAGAGTGAACTATACAATTTTGACGGGGAAGAGTTGTGCGAGGATTGTGTAAGAGCAAGACTTAAAGAGTGTTTTGATGATTATACACTTAAAGAACAGGCGGAAATATTAGGACTCGATTTGAGTAAAGTTTGAACATTAAATAAAATACAATTTAAAATAAAGGAGAATAATTAATGATTTATTTAACAGATTTAAGTTTAAAATATGCAATAGATATGTGTTTAGCAAAACCAAAATATGTAGTGTATATTGCAGTACTTGATGATATTAGTATTAAAAAAAATTTTTATTATTTACTTGGTAAAATCACTGATGATTCAATTGCCGGCAAAGGATTTACTAATACATTTGGTGAAATCGACTTTCGGAATGGGAGTTACATCCGTGTTATTGATGCGTCAACAACAGCAAAATATATTCGTTGCCACTTGCTAATTGTTGATAATAAAATTGACATTGATACACAGGGAAAATTAAGAGCATTTGAAATAAGAGATTATGATAAAGAAAAAGAGCGTGAAGAAAGATTCAACAGGGAAACAAAAGGAGAACAACTTATGAATATAGTACAGGTTAATTTTATTAATAGTATTACGCAGAAAAGATATACATATAAAGTTCCAAACGGTATTAGCCTTAACAAAGGTGATATTATTCGAGTGAGAAATAAAGACGGTAAAGAAGCTATTGCCGTTTGTGTAACCAATAGTGAAAATCTTTCTGATAATGCCGTTGATATGGTTATGGACGGTCTTGATGTACTAAGCAATGTTATAGGTGTGTATAACTATATTAAATTTCAGGAGATGACTAATAAGTGGAGATTTGTAAGTGAAAATTCAAAATGATAAATATTACACTTCAACAGATTTAGCAAATTATTGTTGGGATAAAACTTTTGAAATAATAGGTGAGGAAAATATATCAATATCATATTATTGATGTACTTAAAAAATATATCCCAGAAATTAAATAACAAAGGAGAGTGATAAATAATTAATAAGAAACTAAAAGTTCTAAGCCTGTTTGACGGAATTAGTTGTGGAATGATAGCTTTACAAAAGGCTAATATTCCTGTTGAAAGTTATGATGCTTATGAAATTGATAAATATGCCATTAAAGTATCAGAACATAATTTTCCAGAAATAAAGCAACACGGTGATGTATTTAATGCTGATTTTAGTCAATACAATGGCATAGATATTCTTATGGGGGGGTCGCCTTGCACTTATTGGTCGATTGCTCAAAGAAAGAATAGAGAAACAGAATCAAGTGGTCTTGGTTGGAACTTGTTTCAGCAATACATAAAAGCACTTAAAGAAACTAAGCCAAAATATTTTATATATGAGAATAATTATTCAATGAGTAAATCCATAAGAGATAGTATAGATAAATCTTTTGGAATTGAGAGTATAATGATTAACTCAGCTTTAGTATCAGCACAACAGCGTAAACGCTTATATTGGGTTGGCAAAAGGAATGATGATGGTAGTTATAGTAGGGTAGACATTAAACAACCTATTGATAAAGGTTTAGTTGTGAATGACATTCTCGACAGTGGAACATCTTGGACTGATAAAAGCTATTGTTTAACAGCAAGCTATAATGGTGCTGTAGCTTGGAATACGATTGAAAGAAAACAAAGAACTATGATAGCTGAATCTATTAATTTTGATATTTCAACACCTACAAAAGTTGGATCAATGCCAAGACCTAATGGAGAATTAAGTAAAAGTCAAGGTTTGAGATTGTACTCGGCAGACACAAAAGGTGTCTGTTTAACACGCAATGGCGGTGGATTAGGTGCCAAAACAGGGTTATACGCAATACCTCAATTTGAAAATAATCTTAAAAAAGATACTATTTATAAAGTAATAAACAAGACAATTAACATCAAAGGTAAAAATTATCCGATAAACTTAAAAGACGGATATTATACAATAAGGAAATTAAATGTGAGTGAAGCAAAAAGGTTACAAACTATACCTGAATGGTTTGATATGAGTGTGATTAGTAATAATCAAGCGTATAAATGTTTAGGCAATGGTTGGACTGTTGATGTTATTGCTCATATATTGGAGAATATTAAGGAAAACAAGGAGAGTTAAGATAATGAAAAATAAGTTTAGTTTTAAATTAATAGCAATTATTCCTGCTATTATTATTGCCGTTTCAATGATGCTTGTATTCGGTTTCAATGGCGTTAAAAATAAGGCGATTTCTTATGAGGAACAAATCAGTACGGCACAGTCTGACATTAAAGTACAGGAAAAGCGCAGAACAGACCTTATACCCAACCTTGTTGATTGTGTTAAACAGTATGATAAGCACGAATATGAAACCCTAATGGCTGTTGTCGAAGCAAGAGACACATCGCCTGATAATTCTGTAAACGAGATTCAGGCTATGATTAACGCAGTCGCAGAGGCTTATCCAGAATTAAAGAGCAATGAAAATTATAAAGAATTGATGTCGGAACTTACAACCACAGAAAATTTGATTGCAAATTATCGAAGTAATTTTAATAAATTTGTTAAATCTTATAATCAGTATGTAAGGCAATTTCCGAACAGTAATATTCTTGATATGCTCGGCTATGAGGTGATTGAATATTCATACTTAAATTATGATGTATCGGAAGATGCACCAACAAATCTTTTCGGAGATTAACCTATGGATAAGAGGTTAGTAACCAAGCGTGAAATCCTCTTTAGTATTGTCATTGTTGCTGTAATGCTTGTGTTTGGTTTTATGATTTCATCCGGAATAAGTAATTCTTTAATGAATGATTATCAGGAATATAACACAGCATTGCAGATAGATAATAACAAAGATGTATTTCAACACGGTATGAGAACAAACATAGGTAACGCTTTCGTATATGGCGAACTTAAAGCTGTTGATACAGTTTCTTATGATGAAATCGAGGGAAACTTTTCCTACATAAAGAAAGTCAAAGAGAAATATACAAGACACACAAGAACGGTAACAAAAACGAGAACCAACTCAAAAGGCGAAACCGAAACATATACGGAAACAGAAGAATACTATACTTGGGATTATGTTAGTCAAGAATCAAAAAGTTCTACAAAGATTGATTTTATTGGTGTTGAGTTCCCTTATGGTAAAATTCGTTTACCAAGTGAAAGAGAAATAAAAACAATATATGCAGATGGTGATTGGTGGCATTCATCGGGAGATATAAGATATGTGTATTATGCTGCTCCTGCCGAATGTAAGGGAACACTATATGCTACACTTGGGAATAATACAATCTCAAATGTTAGTTTTAACTATGATAAAAGCATTGAAGATACAATTGAAAGTCTCAGGTGGCTTGAGGATAAAACAAATGGTTGACGAAACAAAACTATACAGAATTACAGAATAAAAGGAGATAAAATGAACAAACAAATTTTTATTATTAATGGCTCCGGTGGAGTAGGTAAAAGTACATTTTGTAGAATGGTAGAAGAGTCCTTGCCTTTGTTTGCAGACAAGTTTGACGGTGTGAGAATTATGCCTGTAAAAACAATTTCATCAGTAGACCAAATTAAAGAAATTGCAGAATTTGTAGGTTGGAACGCTAAATTTAAAACCGAAAAAGATAGAAAATTTCTATCTGACCTCAAAAGCCTATGTAGTGAATATAATGATTTTTCATTTAATTATATGGCTATACAAGTTGAATCATTCAGAGAAAGCAACAGATATGTGTTATTTATACATATCAGAGAGCCAAAAGAAATCGAAAGAGCAAAACAAGCATTTAATGCTAAGACAATCCTTATTAAGTGTGATAATGTAAAACATATTACATCTAATAAGGCTGATAGAGAAGTATTTGATTATGACTATGATATTGTAATTAATAATAATGGAAGTAAAGCTGAACTTCTTGATGTTGCGAAAGAATTTTGTGAGGACTTATTGGATAATGAAATTAAAAGTGAATATCAAAGTAAGGAAGTAACTATTGAATGAAAATAAAAAAGGCAATAAAAATAATATCTAATAGATACAAAGCAAAGCCAATTTTTACAGAAGAGAAAGAGTTTATTGAATCGCATTTACCACAAATTGCCCCTATCCCTAATGATTGCTGGATTAGTGGAGGTTCGACTAAAACTGTATTCGTAGATTTATACTCATCTGAATATCTATTCAAATTCAAGGTAGAAAATGGTGGAAAATTCATATTATTAAAAGACAACAGGTCTTTATTTGAAAATTACATACCTGTATCATTGAAAGATACAATAGAATATGAAAAAGAAAGAATAAATGATTTGTATAATAACTGCGTACATAGGTTGACCGATTATGTCAAAAGCAATCCTAATAAAATATACAAAATAAATCATTCAGGGGGTAAAGACAGTGAACTTATAATGTCTGTTTGGAATGATATGTTAAAAATGTTGGATTTTACACCTGACTATGAATTTGTATTTTTAAATACTTCTAATGAAGTAGCAGATGTATATAAGCGAATCAAACAAATTCCTAATATAAGAATTATTAATCCCCAAATAGGATGGAGACAATGGATAGAAAAATCAAATTATACTTTTCCAAGTATTTTTAGACGAAATTGTTGTTCTGTATATAAAGAAAGTCAAGCTAAAAGAACATTTGATATTGACACAGACATAGTACAAGTATTGGGCATTAGAAAATTTGAAAGTACAAAAAGAAGCAAATATAATTTTATTATGGACAATGAGTTTAATATTAATTTATTTAAAAAAAATATTTATCCTAAAAAATGGATAGAACTTGCACCAATTATTGATTTACAAAATATTGATGTATGGTTACTTTTGTTGCTTAAAAAAATACCAATCAATAGACGGTATCGTCTCGGCTGTAATCGTGTAGGCTGTCTCATATGTCCTTATTCCTCGGCATATGATGATGAAATAACAAAAACCTATTACAAGCATCAATACGAATGGTTTATTAAAGCCACTGAACAAAATTATGACAGACACGGAGCTAAAAGATTAGGCTGGACTATGCAAGAATGGGTAAACGGAGCTTGGAAGCGTCCAAAGTGTAAAAATACTGACCTTTTACGAAGCAAGCCGACTGATGAAAATGTTAAATTGTATGCTCAGATAAAAGGGCTTTCAGAAAATATGGCAAGGAAATACTTTAACAGAACTTGCGGAAATTGCGGTCGTAAAATGGTAGAAAATGAGATAGCAATGTTCTATAAATTATGTGGTAGATTTGAAAGCATTGCTGATGACAGAGAAGTTTTATGTAAAAAATGTTTATGTAAACAATTAAATATGACTACAGAAGAATATAATCAGGAAAATATAGATTTTATAGAGCAAGGCTGTAATTTATTTTAATGGAAATATCAAAGTAAGGAGAATTGAATGAGTGATTTAGAAACAACAATTAATTTTCTTCAAGAAGATAAAACAATGACTGTATTTACTTCACAAAGAAAATGGCTAAATAAACTTCTTAAATATGCAAATGAGGAAAATAGTAATGTAATTATTACACATAAAAATACAGATGGCTCTGCAATGTTTGAAATTCCTGTTAGTTGGTTAAAGATTTCACCACCACGAAAACATAAAATGTCAGATAAAAGAAAAGCAGAGTTAGCAGAACGACTTGCTAAAGCGAGAGAAGCGAGGAGTAACAAAATTGATAGTAAGGAGAATTGAATGGGCAAAGTAATTATTTTACCAGAAACAACTAAAAATCCAATTACATTGATTGGTGAAAGAGCCGGTTATTGTTGGGGCGGTGATGTGTCAAACCCCGAAAAAAATTATAAGCGAGGTTTTGATTGTATTAAATCAAACCACGGCAGAGCTTTTGAGTTTGTAAATATTGAAACTGTTATCACAGGTTATTCAGCAAGAGTTATTCGTGAGTGGTACACACATATTGGTGGTAGTCCTACAAGACTACAAGAGAGTACAAGATATGTTGATGGTACTAATTTTGATTATGTAATACCACCAAGTATTGCAAGTATTAAATCAAACGAAGCTTTAGAATATTATCATAATGCAATGATGACAATAAAAGAAGCTGTCACAAATCTTAAGTTTTGTGGTGTTCCAAAAGAAGATTACGCTATGCTACTTCCTTTAGGTATGAAAACAACTATTGTTGACAAGAGAAATTTAAGAAATATTGTTGATATGTCAAGACAAAGAGAGTGTAATAGAGCGTATTGGGAATACAGGAATTTATTTGCAGATTACAAAAAGGAATTATCCAAATATTCTGATGAGTGGAAAACATTGGTTGATTTATTATTTATGCCTAAATGTGAAGTTTTTGGTTATTGTCCAGAAAAGAATAGTTGTGGCAGAAAACCTAAATGCAAAGAGTGATAACATAAAGAAGTTAAAGGGGTTGATAATATAGCAAAAGATTGGACAGGCAATTACAAGAGCGTTTATACAACATTAGGAGCAAGCAATCACACTGATAAAGAACGAGAAGAAAATGATTATTACGCTACCGAACCAAGAGCGACAGAATTATTACTTGAAGTTGAAAAGTTTTCCCCTGATATTTGGGAATGTGCTTGTGGAAGTGGAGAAATTTCCAAAGTTCTTGAAGATAATGGTTATAATGTAAAATCAACTGATATTGTTTATAGAGGTTTTGGAGAAGAACAGTCGATTGACTTTCTTAATTCAAAAGAAAATACACATGAAAATACATATGATGGTGATATTATCACCAATCCTCCATTTAAGTACGCACTTGAATTTTGTCAGAAAGCATTAAGTATTATATCTAACGGACATAAAGTGGCAATGTTCTTAAAATTGCAGTTCTTAGAAGGTAAGAAAAGAAAATCATTCTTCTTGGACAATCCGCCTAAAACTATTTATGTTTCAAGTTCAAGATTGTTGTGTGCTAAGAACGCTGACTTTCAACGAATGAGAGATGGTGGCGGTAGTGCAGTAGCTTACGCTTGGTATGTGTGGGAAAAGGGATATAAAGATAATACAGTTATAAAGTGGATAAATTAAAACGAGGGCTTGAAATGAGAATTTTAAGACAAGGAAACAAAAGCCAATACAATCCACCTGTATGATATTAATATAAAGAGTAAAGAAAGGAAAGATAAATTTGAAAACTAATTCTTATAGATATGTTAAAAAAGCAATACCGATTGAAGCCTTTAAGTACGAAGGTGATTTAAGTGCCAATAGTAAATATTGCGTTCCGAGTTGGGCTATCGAAGCATATGAAAACGGAATACTTTACTACAAAGAAACAGATGATAGTTCTTCGGAATTATTTGCAAAAACACTTGAGGGTGATATGCTTTGTGAAGTAGGTTGTTATATTATACAAGGCGTTGAGGGTGAAATTTACCCGTGTAGAAGTGATATTTTTGATAAGACTTACGAAAAAGTGAAAAACGGTATTTCTTACAAACCTTATACTAATGAAGAAGTTGTAGACAATGCGTTTGAGTAAGGAGTCCTAATACATAATGACTTTATCTTTTATAGCAACAATTATTATAACTATTTTGTTTGTCATTATAGGTATTAGCCTTGTTGGTTGGCAAATTAAAGAGAAAGCCTTTACAGGTGTAAATCGAGAAACAATACTTATTCTTGATTTATTATATTTTATAGAAGCGTTTGTTATATTATTAAACGCATATACAAATTTGAGGTGATTGTACGGGAATAGGAGAAATAATGCTTTTAATTTTAATAGTTGTCCTTATAGTATTGATGCTTATAGATTATTTTGCGGACGAAAATAGAAAAAAGAACAGCCACAACAAATATAATAAAAATTTTTCTGAAGAAAAGTATGGATTTACTGTTGTAAGTCACAATTCTTTGTTTGAATTCTATGAAGTGTATGATAATGAAACTAAGGTAATGTATGTAATCTCTGACGATTATCACAACGAGGGGTCTATTACTCTTCTTGTTGACGAAAACGGCAAACCTAAACTATATAAAGAAAATTAAAAACAATAAAACCTTCAAAAAAAAGAAAGAGGTGGTTATGATTTCTCACAAACATTCAAAACCAAAATATTCAAATCAGCAAATACATCTATCGTCAGCAAAAAAACATTATTTAAGTTTTGATGAAGTTAGGCGTATTTATAAGGTTTGTGACGATTATAACATTAGATTGAAATGGCATCAAAAAGTAAGGCTGTTCTTTATTGGAATTATTCCAAACAAGATATTCAACAAACTTTACGACTTTAAACATTTAAAATATTAAAGTTGTTATATTATAATATTGTAAGTGATTCAATAAACTTAAAATATGATACAATAAGCAGAACTTACATATAAGCGCTTGCATTTGGGTTATATTACATTTTGTTTCAATTAATAAAATAACACTATCAAAATGTAAAAACACAATACAAGTAAAATACAAAGTAAATAACTTCATTTAAGAAAGGATAAACACATATGAAAGTAAATATAAAGAAAATTAATTCAAATGCAACAACTCCGACCTATGGTTTAACCGAAGCAGCAGGACTTGATTTATATGCTTTGATTGATACAGAAACTAATTCCTTATTTATTCCGTCACATACAACGGTAAAAATTAATACAGGTATTGCAATGGAAATTCCAAAAGGCTATTTTGGTGCAGTATATGCTCGTAGTGGTTTAAGTATCAAGAATGGTCTTAGACCTGCAAATTGTGTTGGTGTTATTGATAGTGACTATCGTGGTGAAATTATTGTAGCACTATACAATGACTCTATGGAAGATAGAATTGTTTATAATGGTGACAGGATTGCTCAGATTGTAATTACACCATATCTTCATATCGAGCCTAACGAAGTAACTGAACTTTCAGATACAGAGCGTGGCGAGGGTGGTTTTGGCTCAACAGGTATGAAATAAAAAATCAAGTAAATTGTGGTATTAGTTTATGGATAAAATGATTTTTACAGTTAAAGAAGTTTCAGAGATAATTCATACCAATCAAACATATGTATATTCATTAATTAAATCAGGTTTGCTACCAGCTTTAAAGCTCGGTTCATATAAAATACGGAAAGAAACTTTGGCTAAATTTCTTGAAGATTACGAAGGTTGTGACTTGACAAACCCCTTTGAATATGTGTATAATAAACAAGCACATAGTTGATATTTACTGGCACTTACTATTACCACTCGTCTTTTTGGTGGACAATTTCCATATTCTCTTTTCTGTCCTCTTTTTGTCCACCAAAATTGAGTTGGCTTAAATTATTACAGATTAAAATAAGTTATAATAAGTTATTCATTATTGGATTATTTGACTATTTTTGTGTGTTTAAAGTCATAATAAATTAGAATAAGTTATAATAAATTAAAATCTGGAAAACGGTTTAAGAGTGGGTAATAACCCAATGGTAGGCGCTACAGTTGCATGTGCAGTTGCAGTTTACGAGGGATTAAATAAATAATAAACCTTTCGGTTAATGCAATTAGGGAGGTCGCAGAGTTTTTTCTGTGACCTCTCGTTTTGAGTTCGGATTTATACAAAGTATATAACAAGGGGTTATAATATGAGTAATTGGAACACATTTTTAAAGTCTGTACCTGCCGGCGTGATGATTGGATTGGGCGTTACAGCATTTATTTCATCTGAAAATAAAGTATTCGGTTCAATTTTGTTCTGCCTGGGACTTTTTGGTATATGTGCTTTTGGGTTTAATCTTTTTACAGGCAAAATCGGCTATGTTATTCCTACAAAAAATAATCCGAATTGCCTTATGATTTGGCTCGGTAACCTTGTCGGTTGTCTTATAACAACAGTTCCGCTGAGGTTTGCAAATCCTAAATATAACGAGGCAGCTGTTGTTCTTGCTGAAAATAAACTTTCGCAGAATTTTTTGCAGACATTTATTCTCGGTATTTTTTGCGGTATGATTATGTATATTGTTGTAGAAAATTACAGCGCAAACAGCAGTCCGCTCGGCAAATATCTCGGTATTTTCCTCGGTATTCCCGCATTTATATTTGCAGGCTTTGAACACAGTATTGCAGATATTTGTTATTTTTCTTATGCAGCGTCATCGCTTGAACAGGTTGCGAAAATGTTTGTTTACATATTAACAGTATCTGTCGCAAACGGCGTAGGCTCTATAATTTTCAGAGCATTTACTGTAATGTATAAGGAAAAAGTTAAAAAGTAAATTTGAATATAACATTTATATGTAAAAATATTCGGTCGGTAATTGTTGAAATTGCCGACCTTTTGCATTTTTATTAAAAAGGTATTGATTTTGTTGAAAATTTATGCTATACTTACAAAGTAATTGCAAGCCAGTTAAGCGTGCAATTAAGTGAGCGGCAGGCCCTGTACGATTGGGGTCTGTGAATCATGTCAGGCGGGGAACCGAGCAGCATTAAGCAGTATTGCCGATGCGATGCAGTAAGTCTGTCGTTCACTTATTTGCATGATGCCGTATAATATTCGGCTGACGGCTTGCATTTTTTATTGAAGAGAGGTGTTTTGTATGTACCGTGTGCTTTACCGCAAGTGGCGACCTGCCGTGTTTACCGATGTTTCGGGACAGGAGCATATTACCTCGACTTTGCAAAACGAGGTTTCGTCCGGCAGACTTAACCACGCTTACCTCTTTACAGGCTCACGAGGAACAGGCAAAACCACCTGTGCAAAAATTCTTGCCAAGGCTGTAAACTGTCTTAATCCGCAAAACGGCAATCCTTGCGGCGAATGTGAAATCTGCAAGGGCATTGATGACGGAAGTATTCTTGATATTGTCGAGATGGACGCCGCATCTAACCGTAAAATTGATGATATTCGTCAGATAATTGACGAGGTACAGTTTAAGCCCGCAAAGTGCAAATACAGGGTGTATATTGTCGATGAGGTACATATGCTCACCACAGAGGCTTTTAACGCTCTTCTTAAAACGCTTGAAGAACCGCCCGAGCATGTAATTTTTATACTTGCCACTACCGAGGTTCACAAGCTGCCGCAGACAATCCGTTCAAGATGTCAGCGATTTGATTTTCACAGAATACCGCCTAAGGCGATAGCAGACAGAGTAGAGTATGTGGTTTCGCAGGAAAATGCAGAGATTACCGAGTCGGCGGCGCTTATGCTTGCATCTGTTGCAGACGGTGCACTTCGTGACGCACTTTCGCTTTTGGACAGTTGTCTTGCCGTAAGTTCTCATATTGATGAGGAAGTAGTCCGCAATGCAGCGGGACTTGTAAGCAAAACATATCTTTTTGAACTTGCAACGGCTATAATTAACAAGAATCCCACAAGGTCGCTTGAGATAATAGACAGGCTGTATTCCGAGTCAAAGGATATGGCAAGGCTTTGTGATGAACTTGTTGAACATTTCAGAGCATTGATGCTTATTAAAACAATCAAAAATCCGAGAGATATTCTGATAATGTCGGACGATGAGTTTGAGCAGGCAGTTACGCAGTCGGATTATCTTTCGCTTGCAGATATTGTTTTCTATATGGATGTGCTTTCAAGGGCATATCAGCGAATGGGCAGGGGAACAGGCGACAGAACAGAGCTTGAGATGGCTCTTGTAAAGCTGTCGGCAACCGAACTTGACGGCACGGTAGAGGCATTGACCGCAAGAGTTACTGCACTTGAAAAAGCGGTAAAGCGTGGAATTACCGTAAATTACGCACAGCCTGCACAGCAGAGCGTACAGGCGGAAGCTACGCAATCGGCAAGTGTACCGAATGCACAGAACGAAGTTGAAGAACCGTTTGCAAAACCCGAACCGGAGCACAAGAAAGCACCTGTTGCAAAGCCTGCACCGGAGGTTAAATCTGTTGTGCAGAGAGCAAGCGTAAACCTTGACGAACTTTACGATAATGCAGTGCCTTTTGCAAGATGGGTAGAAGTAGTTGACAGCCTGAAATCGGTTTCAAGGTCAATAGCGGCTGCCTTTGCAGGTTCGACAGCTTACGAAAGCGGAAATTACCTTTTGATTGACACAAACAATGAGCTTGCGTTTGATTTGTTAAGACAAAACGGCAGAAGAACAGAAATAAAGCAGACTTTACTTGAATTGACAGGCAAAAATTACAGCCTCGGACCTTATAAAAGGTCAACACCTAAAAAAGTTGAAAAAACAGACCCGCTCAACTCTCTTGTGCAAAGCCTTGAGGGCAGCGGAGTAGAAATAACACAAGAATAAATATGTAATTGAAAGGATGTTTTTAATATGAAAGCAAGATTACCAAAGGGCTACGGCAACGGTGGCGCAAACAACATTCAGCAGCTCGCTCGTCAGGCTCAAAAGTTACAGGACGATATGGAGCAGGCTTCACAGGAGCTTGAGGCAAAAGAATACACAGCTACATCGGGCGGCGGCGCAGTAAGCGTAACATTAACAGGTAAGATGGAACTCACAAAAATTGATATTTCTCCTGATGTTGTTGACGCCGAAGATGTAGAGATGCTTTCCGACCTTATTATTGCAGCTACAAACGAGGCTTTAAGAGCTGCCCGTAAGGAAAAGGAAGACACAATGGAAACTATTTCAGGCGGACTTAACATTCCGGGAATGTTTTAATAATGTCTAATTATAATGTTGCTCCCCTCGAAGTGTTGGTGGAGCAGTTTGAAAGAATGCCCGGTATCGGTCACAAAACAGCGCAAAGACTTGCATATTATGTGCTTAACCTGTCAAAAGCAGACGCAGAGGCACTTGCAAAGGCTGTGACTGATGCTCACACAAAAATCCATTATTGCGCAGAGTGCTGTAATCTTACGGATAAAGAACTTTGTCCCGTATGTGCAAATCCCGCAAGAGATAAGTCGGTTATTTGTGTGGTTGAAACTCCCCGTGACGCCTCAGCAATCGAAAAAACACACGAGTACAACGGTGTGTATCATATTTTGCACGGCTCAATTTCTCCGCTTAACGGAATCGGCCCCGATAACATTACCATAAAACAGCTTTTGGCAAGGTTTAACGGAGATGATGTTAAAGAGGTTATTATGGCAACAAACCCGACCGTAGAGGGTGATGCAACAGCTTTATATATTTCAAAGCTGTTAAAACCGCTTGGAGTTAAGGTTACAAGACTTGCTTACGGTATCCCTGTCGGAGGAGATCTTGAGTATGCCGATGAATACACACTTGCAAAGGCTCTTGAAGGCAGGAGTGAAATATAATGGCTTCATTAAAAACAGTAGCGCAGAACAAAAAGGCACATCACGATTATTTTATTGAAGAATCTTTTGAGGCAGGCATTGAGCTTTGCGGAACAGAGGTAAAATCAATCCGTGCAGGCAGAGTAAACCTTAAGGACAGTTGGTGCTCTATAGTTGAGGGCGAAATTTTCATAAACGGAATGCATATTTCTCCCTATGACCACGGCAATATTTTTAATCGTGACCCAATGCGTGTGCGCAAACTGCTTATGCACAAAAAAGAAATCAACCGCCTCTTTGGTATTGTAAAACAGACGGGCTATTCGCTTATACCGATAAGTCTTTATTTTAAAGACAGCAAGGTTAAAGTGCAGGTGGGTCTGTGCAAAGGTAAAAAACTTTACGATAAGAGAGAGGATATGGCAAAACGCTCTGCAAAACGAGATATGGAGCGTGCCATTAAGGAGCAAAACAGATTTTAAATTAAACAGGCAAAAACAAGCAAAAAGCGCGTAGCAGTATAATTTTTCGCAATCAAAATTATAAAAGTTCGGTCAGAGAATGTCGTAAAAATGTGATAACCTCTGACCTGATTTTTTATTAAGGTTTAGTAAAGTGATAATCGAGTGACAACGCTTGAAAACCACTAAACTATCCGTTGCGGTTATAAAATCTTAACAGTGCAAATCATAATTTTAAATAAAATCCGTTCAACACAAAATACCGTTGCGTTTTGGCTGCAGAGGTATTTATTTTTTGCTGTTAATTTGTATAAAAATGGCGTAAAAGATTGACTTTTTGTATTATTTGAATTAAAATTATATAATAGCTTAGTGTGGAAAAACAGCACTGCTTTGCGGTGCGAAAGGAAAATTATATGAAAATCAAGAGCTTGTTTGTCGGTGATACCGACAATACTTTTATTCAGTTTTTCAGGTATTGCTTTGTAGGCGGTTTTGCCTTTGTTGTTGATTTTGGCGTAATGACGCTTTTAACAGAGGTTTTCTCGGTTTATCCCGTGGTTTCGTCAACCGTTTCTTTTGTTGCGGGTTTGTTGGTAAATTACCTGCTCAGTACATTTTGGATATTTAAAAATTCAAAAATAAAAAACAGATTTGCGGAATTTCTTGCCTTTGCACTTATCGGTGTAATCGGTCTCGGAATTAATGCCGCAATTATCTGGCTTTTCCAAAATCCGCTTGCGACAGGTCTTGTGTTTGGCGGCGAATCTGCTGTGGTAAACGGCGAAACAAAGTATTTCTGGCTTTGGGGTATTCAGTATTACCACATCGGCAAGATAGTTTCTACTGTAGTTGTATTTTTATGGAACTTCTGCGGCAGAAAATTTATTTTATTTGATAAGAGCAAAAAATAATTTTGTGAAATAGAGAGGGAAAATAATGAAAAAGGTAATTATTATTGGAGCAGGCCCTGCCGGTATTACAGCTGCAAACGAGCTGTTGAAAGACACAAAGGGCGAGTACGATGTTACTATACTTGAGGAAACAGAGCGTATAGGCGGTATTTCTCAAACGGTACGCTACAACGGCAACCGTATGGACATCGGCGGTCACCGCTTTTTCTCAAAGAGCGACGAGGTAATGAATTGGTGGAGCGAGCTTATGCCTGTACAGGGCAAGCCGTCTTTTGACGATAAAATTCTCGGCAGAGAAAAGCCGCTGGTTGAAAACGGCCCTGACCCCGAAAAGGACGACAAGGTTATTCTTGTGCGTGACAGAGTTTCAAGAATTTACTATAACAAGCACTTCTTTGATTACCCCGTTACAATGTCGGCGGCAACAATTAAAAATATGGGCTTTCTCACCACAATGAAAGCAGGTTTCAGCTATCTTAAATCCGTAATGTTCAAAAAGCCCGAAGATTCTCTTGAGAATTTCTACATTAACCGTTTCGGTAAAGTGCTTTATTCAATGTTTTTTGAGGGCTATACAGAAAAGCTGTGGGGCAGACATCCGAGTGAAATTTCAGCCGATTGGGGTTCACAGCGTGTAAAGGGACTTTCAATCAGAGCCGTATTAAAGGATATGTTCTCAAAGGCATTCGGCGGCAAAAAATCATCAAAAGAGGTGGAAACCTCGCTTATTGAGCAGTTCTGGTACCCAAAGTACGGTCCGGGACAGCTTTGGGAGATTGCTACTGACAGAGCGATTGAAAGAGGCGCAAAACTTCTTAAAAATCACAGTGTAAAGAATATTGTATGCAAAGACGGCAAGATTACAGCCGTTGTTTGCAATACTCCCGAAGGCGAAAAGACTATTGAGGGCGATATTTTTGTATCGTCAATGCCTGTTAAAGACCTTGTTGCAGGTATGACAGGCGATGAGCCTTCAAAGGAGATTAAGTATATTGCAGAGAATCTTCCTTACAGAGATTTTGTTACGGTCGGACTTCTTGTTAATAAACTTAACCTTAAGAATGAAACCAAGATGAAAACTCTTAACAATATCGTACCCGATTGCTGGATTTATGTTCAGGAAACCAGCGTAAAACTCGGCAGAATTCAGATTTTCAACAACTGGTCGCCGTATATGGTGGAAGACCCGGAAAATACAGTATGGATCGGACTTGAATATTTCTGCGCCGAGGGAGACGGTTTCTGGAATTTAAGCGATGAAGAGTGCATTAAGCTTGCTACAAAAGAACTTGAATCAATGGGCGTTATCAGTTCAAGCGAAGTTCTCGACTCTCACCGCGAGAAAATCAAAAAGGCTTATCCCGCTTATTTTGATACTTATGCTCAAATGGACGAGCTTATCAAGTATCTTGATACATACACAAACCTTTACTGCGTCGGCAGAAACGGTCAGCATCGTTACAATAATATGGACCACTCTATGCTTACCGCTATCCGTGCCGCAGAAGCTATAAAGGCAGGCAAAACAGACAAGGGCACAATTTGGAATGTAAATACCGAAAAAGAATACCACGAAACAAAGTAATCGGTTTTGGAGGTAATCTGATGGAATTTAAACCTAACCATTTGGTGCAGGATGAGCACAGCCTTGTACAAAGGGAAAATCATCCTTGCAGCGGTTTTATAAAATTTGTAACTTCACATCCGTACATTGCGGTTGCAATATTGTGCCTTGCAAGCACGGTTATTACAACGAGCACATCATTCGGAAGTCTTTTGCCGATATTTGCGATTGTTCCTATGCTCATTGTATTATTTGCGGGAGTTCCTGTCGGAATTTATTTCAGTTCAAAAAACACAACCGATGACGACAGCAGAAAAAAGATGGCTTTGTTTATGTCTGTCGCCTCATTTGCAGGTGCGATAGGGCTGTTTTTAATAATACTTATGAAAGGTTCAACGGCTTTTCATATTTTGAATTACGGTTTGCTTGTGTCGGCGCTTGTGCTTATTTACCTTGCCTGTACAGACAGACTGACGGATAAGGCTTTTGTGGTTGTAATTTTTGCACTCGGTTTTGTGTTAAGGCTTGCCTATGTGCTTTATACCGATATTTCGGTAAGACAACACGATGTCGGAAATTTCGATATGGAAATAGGTCATTGCGGATATATAAGATATTTTTACGAAAACTTTAATCTGCCTGATTTTGATGTAAGAAATTACTGGCAGTTCTATCATCCTCCGTTCCACCATATCATAGCGGCATTATGGATGCGTTTGCAGACATTTTTAGGTATAGATTACTATGCTGCGGGCGAAAATGTGCAGATTCTCACACTTTTCTATTCATCAATCTGTATGGTTATTTCATATAAGATTTTCAGACAATTGGGTTTGAAAGGCAGAGGTCTTGTATGTGCAGTCGCAATAGTGGCTTTCTGTCCCACTTTCTACATAATGGCAGGCAGCGTAAACAACGATATTCTTTCGATTGCCTTTATGCTTGCGGCTGTTTTAAATACGCTTTATTGGTATAAAAATCCGACTTTCCCGAGAATTATGGCAATTTCTCTTTGTGTTGGCTTGGGAATGATGACAAAGCTTTCCGTATGGATGGTAGCACCTGCAATTGCGTTTGTATTTTTATATGTTTTCTTTAAAAATTTAAAGGACTTTAAAAAGTACCTCGTTCAATTTCTGTGCTTTGGCGTTGTGTGTGCGCCTCTTGCACTGTGGTGGCAGGTAAGAAATCTTTTGAAATTCGGAGTACCGCTTACCTATGTGCCGGCACTTTCAATTACAAGCGACCAGTATATCGGAAACTTGCCGTATGCAAAAAGACTGTTTGACTTCGGTTTAAATCAGTATGCAAATGTAGGCGATCAGTTTGTCACCTATGGTGCGTCATATAATGAGTACAACCCGCTTGTGGCATTGTTCAAGACATCAATGTTTGACGAACTTATAAACACAAACAATTATCCGAAAATTGCAGGGTTTAACATTATTTTGTTCTGGTCTGCGGTTATTATCGGGATATTCGGATTTGCGGCAATGATTTATGCTTTTTGTAAAAGGAAAAATTCAGCCCTTAACAATGTACATAAAATATTTATTGCTTTGATATATGCAGTATTCTTTGTATCATATTATATTTTCTGTTTCCAATTCCCATTTGTATGTACAGAAAACATAAGATATGCAGTACCGCTTATAATACTCGGAGCATTCTTTACAGGACTTGCGGTGCAGTATTTAGGCAAAGCTTCAGACAAAAAATATAAATCTGTTGCAAGAGGTGCAATTTACACTCTTGTAACGGTATTCAGCGTTTCTTCTGTACTTGTTTATTATATAGTAGGAATGCCGTAACAGTATTAAAGCTCTCTTTTGAGGGCTTTTTGATTTGTAACGGATTTGTAACTTCAATAAACAGAGATTTTAACGAGTATGTATTGATTTTCATATTTAATTGGTGTATGATTAGTTAGAATTATAATTGACATATTTTGTCCAATTAATTTTATGAGGTAATAATATGAGGATAGTAATTGTCGGATGCGGTAAAGTCGGCACATCTATAGCGTCCCAGCTTAATGCGGAGGGGCACGACATTGTTGTAGTTGATATTGACCGCAACGCTGTGCAAAATCTTTCTAATTCCCTTGATGTTATGGGAATAGAGGGTAACGGTGCATCGTATGAGGTGCTTGCGGAGGCTGGGGCGGAAAAGGCTGACCTTGTTATTGCGGCGGCGGCTCTCGATGAAGTAAATCTTTATACCTGCCTTATGGCAAAAGCTGCGGGTACAACACACACTATTGCAAGAGTAAGAAATCCGCAATATGCGGCGGATATTCACCGTGTTAAAGATACTCTCGGTCTTTCAATGTCTATCAATCCGGAGCTTACGGCGGCAAAAGAAATGAGCAGACTTCTCAGATTTTCGGGTGCTCTTGAAATCGACACTTTTTCCAGAGGCTCGGTTGAACTTATAAAAGTCGCTCTTCCCGAGAATTCTTCAATAGCGAATAAAAAGATAAGCCAGATTGATATTTTAAAAGGTAAAGTCAGAATTTGCCTTGTCGAAAGAGGTAACGAGGTATTTATTCCTAACGGTGACTTTGTGCTGCTTGGCGGTGACAGAATTTCTGTTGCGTCAAAGGCCGATGTGGCGGCAAAATTCTTTAAGCGTATCAGCGTATCAATCGGTAAAAGCCGAGATGTGATTTTGCTTGGCGGAGGTAAGATTTCGTTCTATCTTGCAAAAAACCTTATTGCTTCGGGTGCAAGCGTAAAAATTATTGAAAAAAATTCTGATCGCTGTTGGGAACTTACAAACATACTTCCCGAGGCCGTTGTTATTCAAGGTGACTGTATGGATCAGGATCTTCTCTTAAGCGAAGGTGTTGAACACGCCGACGGTGTGGCTGCACTTATGGACTATGATGAAGAGAATATCCTTATTTCTCTTTATATTCAGAGCGTGTCAAAGGCAAAGGTTATTACTAAGGTAAATAATGCTTCTTTTGACTCTATTCTTCACGGCTTGAAAATAAAAACAATTATTCACCCTAAAAATCTTACGGGCGAGTATATTGCAAGTTATATCCGTGCAATGCAGAATTCACTCGGCAGTAATGTAGAAACATTGTACAAACTCAATGATGACGCTGTAGAGGCGCTTGAATTCAGAGTGCGCAGTACATCAAGAGTAACGGGTATTCCTTTGCAGGAACTTAATTTAAAAGATAACTTGCAGGTTATCAGCATTAATCGTCACGGAAAAATTATACTTCCGCAAGGCAGCGATAAAATTATGTGTGACGATACCGTAGTTGTAATTACTAAGCATAAAGGCCTTAGCGACCTTGATGATATTTTAAAGCATTGAGGTTAAATAACTATGAATAAACGAAGTATTATTTATATTTTGGGTTGGGTGCTTATAGTTGATGCCGTTGCAATGCAGATAGGCACAATTACATCTTTAATTTACGGTGAAAAAGAGGCGTGGTATTTTGTGCTTACCGGTGTTGTAAGCGCAATACTCGGTGTACTTGCTATAAAGGTTAAAAAGCCTAAAAATATGGTGCTTTACCAAAAAGCAGGTTTTGCATCAACGGCGCTTAGTTGGATTTTGCTTTCGCTTGTAGGCTGTATGCCGTTTTGGCTTAGCGGAGAAATCCCGTCTTTTATAGATGCTTTTTACGAAACCGTATCGGGTATCACTACAACCGGCGCAACAATTCTCAATGATGTAGAGGCGCTTAGCAAAGGTATGCTTATGTGGAGAAGTTTTCTTCACTGGTTAGGCGGTATGGGTGTTATCGTCTTTTTGCTCGCAATAATCCCTAAACTCGGCGGACAGCAGAATATTTTTCTTATGAAAGCAGAAAGCCCCGGTCCTATCATAGGCAAGGCTGTACCTCGAATGAGAAGTTATGCCACTATGCTCTATGGCATTTATATTATTCTTACCGCACTTGAGTTTATTTTGCTTTTGTTTGGCGGTCTTAATGTATTTGAGGCAATAAACACAAGTTTTTCAACTGCCGGTACAGGCGGATTCGGAATATATAACAGCAATGCAGCGGCTTTTGACAGCTATTATGTGCAGACTGTAATTGCCGTGTTTATGCTTTTGTTCGGCATAAATTTCTCGGTATATCTCTGTCTTATTGCAAGAAAATTCAAACAATCGCTCAAATTTGAGGAATTGTGGATATACCTTGGAATAGTAGCGGTTTCAACTGCAATTATTGCATTTAATATCAGCTCGATTTACAAGCCGTATGACGCTTTCCATCAGAGCTTTTTCTATGTATCATCAATTATTTCTACAACAGGTTTCGGACTTACCGATGTTAATAAATGGCCTGAACTTTCAAAAACGGTTATTATAATTCTTACATTTATCGGTGCTTCGGCGGGCAGTACGGGCGGCGGATTTAAAATTTCCCGTATTATCCTGCTTTTTAAGGAGGTAAGAAAGGAATTTTCTCTCCTTGTACACCCACGAAATGTTAAACTCGTAAAAATGGACGGCAAGGCAGTAAATCACGATATTATGCGTACCACTTCAATGTATTTGGTGCTTTATATAGGTGTGTTTGCCATTAGCTTTTTGCTTGTTTCCATAGACAATATGGACTTTACAACAAGTTTTACGGCGGTAGCGGCAAATCTTAACAATACGGGCCCGGGTCTTGGTGCGGTTGGCCCTGTAGGAAATTATGCCGATTTCAGCATTTTGTCAAAGATAGTATTTATTTTCGATATGCTGGCAGGCAGACTTGAGATTTACCCCCTCTTGCTCCTTTTTGCACCGTCTGCATGGAAAAAATCGTAATATTTAACCACCTCACAGCAAATAATAGTTGTGAGGTGATTTTTAATGTCAGAGGCAATAAACATAGCGGTTGAAAAAGCAGAGAAACCAAAAAGGATAAAATTCACCTTTTATCAAAAGATGTTTTTTCTGTATTTTCTCAATATAACGGATTGGATATGCACTGAGGCTTTGCTTGCAAGCGGATACTTTGCAGAGGCTAATCCTGTTATGCAGCCTGTTTTAAACAATTTTTGGCAGACAATTATAATCAAGGGAGTAATTCCCCTTGCGGTAATTCTGTTGAGCTGTTTGGTAAACAAATGGGCGAACGCAGGCGACAGTATTATAATAAACATAATGCTGTATGTGGGTATTTCTATATATATGCTCGTAAATCTTTGGCATATTTTCAATTTTGTATTGCTCTTTTTCATATTTTAATGTAAAATAATAGAGAATGAGTAAAGACGGAGGTGTTGTTTTTGCCCGCATTATCTGTAAGTAATCTTACAATGACATTTATAGAAAGAAATTTGTTTACCGATGTATCGTTTGAGGTAGAGTCAAGGGATAAAGTTGGCTTTATCGGTGCAAACGGCGTGGGCAAAACAACTCTCTTTAAAATATTGGACGGCGAAATTTCACCTACATCGGGCAATGTGGTTTTTGCCAAGGATACTGTTGTCGGCTATATGGAGCAGCATGCCTGCAATAATCCACGAATCAGCATTTATAACGAACTGCTGTCCGTGTTCGATTATTTGACCGATACAGAGCAGGAGATAGCCGAAGTAACAAATGCGATAGAAAATAAAGACGGCGACTTAAATGCGCTTGTAGAGCGCCAGACAAGGCTTATTGACGAGTTTGAAAGATTAGGCGGACTTACATACAAAAGCCGCACACGCTCGGCTTTGCTCGGGCTCGGCTTTACAGAGGCGGAGCTTGATATGCCTGTCGGAAATTTAAGCGGCGGTCAGCGTTCAAAATTAAGCCTTGCAAAACTTTTGCTTTCAAAAAGCAACTTCCTTTTGCTTGACGAGCCTACAAACCACCTTGATATAAGCGCAGTAAATTGGCTTGAGAGCTTTTTGCGTGACTTTAAGGGCGCAATGATTATAATAAGCCATGACAGATATTTTCTTGACAATGTTACAAACAAGACGATTGAACTTGAGCACTGCAAAACAATGTGCTATAAAGGTTCGTACTCTGAATTTATCAAGAAAAAAGAGGCATATAACGAGTCTTTAAAGAATAAATATGAAAATGACTTAAACGAAATTAAGCGTATAGAGGGCATAGTAGAACAGCAGAAACGCTGGGGCAGAGAAAGAAACTTTATTACTGCCGCAAGCAAGCAAAAAGAGGCTGACCGCATAAAGGCACAGCTTGTTAAGCCTGAAAGCGAGCTTGATACCGTAAAAATGAGATTTACTCCAAAGATTGAAAGCGGCAATGATGTTCTTATGTGCAGTAATCTTTCAAAATCTTTCGGAGATAAAAAGCTGTTTTCTGATGTAAACATACATATCAGAAAGGGCGAGAAAGTATTTATTCTCGGCGGTAACGGCTGCGGAAAAACAACTCTGTTCAGAATTTTAACGGGAAAATGCCCGCAGGACAGCGGCGAGTACGAGTACGGTACAAATGTAACGGTAGGTTACTTTGACCAGTTACAGCAAAACCTTAACCTTGAAAATACCGCCGTAGATGAAATATGGGATACTTTTCCTCAGATGACTCAAACAGAGGTGCGAAGTGCGCTTGCATCATTCCTTTTCAGAGGTGACGAGGTGTTTAAACCGCTTTCAAAGATGAGCGGCGGCGAAAGAGCAAGAATTTCCCTTGCAAAACTTATGCTCAAGGGAAGTAATTTCCTTTTGCTTGACGAGCCTACAAACCATCTTGATTCGGCGTCAAGAGAAGAACTCGAAAAAACACTTGCCGACTATAGCGGTACTTTGCTCATAATCAGCCATGACCGTTATTTTATCAATAAGTTGGCAGATAGAGTGCTTGTGCTTGATAAGAACGGTATAACCGAATACCTCGGCAACTATGATTATTATGTTGAGCATATAAGAACAGAGCAGACAGAGGCTAAAGCAGAGGTTGCGGTAAAGAAAGAAAAACCGCAGAATGATTATTTCCTGCAAAAGCAAAGACAGAGTGAAGAACGCAAAAAACAGACAAGACTTAAAAAAGCGGAAGAGGCAATTGAAAGACTTGATGAAGAAATAGCGCAGACACAGGAATTGCTGTCAGGCGAGGAAGTAGCGGCTGATTACGAAAAACTTATTGAACTTACAAATAAACTCGAAGAATTGCAGAATGAACAGGAAGAACAGTATGCAATTTGGGAAGAACTTTCAGATTAATTAAATATAAAAAGCCGTATGAAAATACGGCTGAATATCCATCCGTGGCGCAATTGGATAACGCAACAGATTCCGATTCTGGAGAATGGGGGTTCAAATCCCTTCGGGTGGGCCAAAAAAATAAAAGACACCATAGTTGTGGTGTCTTTTGCTTTTTTGTAACACAAAGAAATCTAAGGGATTTGAAGCCGACCGTTAAGAAAACAGTCCGGTGGACTGTTTTTAGGGAGGAGCGTTGATGAAAGTTTGACTGTGAACAAGCCGCAGTAGGCGAGGTAGAAAGTAGAAAAAACGCAAAAAGTACTTCGGGTGGGCCAAAAAATAAAACAAAGGGATTTGAAGCCGTTTTTGTGGGGCTAAAGAACTTTTTCGAAATTTTTTAAAAAAGTTTGAAAAAAGTGTTGACATTTGTAACCTCGTATGGTATTATATATGAGCAGTCAACGAGAGATACAAAAACAAAACAAAATCTCTTGTGAAACAGCGAAAAACGCTGGTGTAGCTCAGTTGGTAGAGCAGCTGATTTGTAATCAGCAGGTCGGGGGTTCAAGTCCGTCCACCAGCTCCAAAAGAAGCCTACTGTTTAGGCAGTAGGCTTTACATATGGGAGAATTCCCGAGTGGCCAAAGGGGGCAGACTGTAAATCTGTTGTCACTGACTTCGGTGGTTCGAATCCACCTTCTCCCACCAAACTTAAAAAACGCCTTAAACACTGAGTTTAGGGCGTTTTTCTTTTGCGTTGAGCAGAGATAAAAACCCTCTGAAAATTCGTCTGTCTAACAGTTGTCTAACAGATAAACTAACTAAGCATATTTTCAAGCGATTCTGTGAGCTTTGCTTTTGATTTTGCCTGAATATGGGAATAGATATTTGCAGTTGTATTGTATGAACTGTGACCTGCCCATTCCTGTAATTCTTTCATACTTGCACCGCTTTCAAGAAGAATACTAATATTTGTATGCCTTAATTCGTGCAACTTGATTCTTTTTAAGCCTGCGTTCTCGCATAACTTCGGTATTGCCCTCGTAACATATTCGAGAGGTAATAAACTGCCGTCAGGTCTTACACAAACGAAACCGTCCCAAGTATGATTATACAGCTTGTTTTTTTGTTTCTGCTTTTCCTGTTTTGCCTTTAATTCAGATAAATATTTTACTGCTGAATCAGACATAGGAAATGAGCGAATAGAAGAAGAGGTTTTAGCAGTAGCCTCATAATACAGATTTTTGATTTTTGAACCTGATACGCCTTTATCCTTAACCGTTCCGTTAATGTAAAGTATTTTGTTTGCAAAATCAATATCCTGCCACCTTAAACCTATGATTTCACCTCTGCGTAAACCAAACCAAGAAGCAAGTAATACAACAGGTTCAATAGGTGATCCTTTTGCAGCCTTTAAGAATGTTTTAAGCTCCTCTACGGTATAGAAATTTGCTACATGACGGTTTTTCTTAGGCAAATCTACCTTGTCCGCAGGATTACTTTCTATACGCCCCATTTTATAAGCATACCTTAAAGCCTTACTTATGTTAGCGTGATAATGGTGTATGGTATTTGCAGTTACTTTATCATTATTCAGCTTGTAGGTGTAAAAATCCTGAATATGATAAGGCTTTAAGTCACAAAGCTTTATTCTTCGTTCGGCAAAATACGGGCAAATTACATTATGTATAACTTGCTTATATCCGTAGTAGGTATTCTTAGAAATGGTATATTTGGTATCTTCAAGCCACTGTTTTAGATAATCGGAAAACAACATTTCAGTTTCATCAAGAACAAGCCACTCTTGAAGAATTTCAATCCTTTTTTGTTCAAGTTTACGCTTGTTGTTGCCGTTTACCGAAAACTCGGTTTTAATCCACTTTTGAACACGCTTGCCGTTTGAAAGATGATAGCTTACGATTATGTAATAATAATCTCTGCCTTTTTTCTTTGAAATTACGGCTGTAATGTCTTTATGTCTTGCTGTCAAGTAAATTCCTCCTTTTGTGACAGCAATTACCTAATATTATTATATAACATAATTGCGTTTAATTCAATAATTATCTTTAGTTTTCTCCTTTCTTATCGGGAAGACTTTCTACAAGTTTTAAAAACTCTTCACAAGCATAACGCCTGCCGTTTTCATCTTTTGAAGGTCTTTTAGAGCGGTAGTTATCTCCGTGAAGAGGTATTCCTAATTTACCTAAAAAGTATCGCAAGTCTTCAAAACTGTAGCCGTTATAAGATGTACCCATTTTTTGACCGTTACTCATGTCGATTATCCAATATCTCTGACACGCTCTGTACCTAAGTGCCTTATAACCCAAGTACACCGGCTTTAATTCATACCCAGCTTCTCGAAACACTTCCTTAATACGCCATGTTGAGTATTTTTCGTATATGGTTCTAAAGGTTAAATCGCTGAAATCGCCTTTCTCAAAATACTCCGCTAACTCCTCATCTACAATAACTTCGTCTTCATCAATCATATAGTGTCACCTTCCTTTTCTTTTGCGTGAAAGTGTGGTATGTCTTCAAACAAAGCAAATTGAATAATATAATCACATATGCGAGGTGAATTGTAAAAGTAACCGTCAATACAATGCTCTTTAAGACCGTATGCGGTTGCCGCACTGTATATACAGCTATATGACTGGAGAAAGTTTGAAAGAGTCATAACTCCGACTCTATCAAAAATTTTGTCATGAAATATCAGAGAACCGCCTCTTGACACTTGTTCACTATAATAAGTCCCAAGCAGTTTGTCCTCTAAAATATCAACTCTGTCGCACCAATTCTTAATACCTGTTGTAATTCCGATATTAAGAATTGTGTCAATGTCCTCTTTTGGCAAATGAACCGTATGCTTTTGTATTTGACCGTTAAAGTCCTCAAAAGCTACCAAAAGGTCATTTGTTTTTTTCCAATACTTTACTACTTCATTAAGCATATAATTATTACTCATAATCATTCTCCTTATATAATATTATAAACATATTTCTACGATAATCAGTTTTTAGGTTTTTCGGGTTTTCGGTTTTTATTTGTGCGTTTATAAGAAATTAAGTTTCTCGGTATTTATGTATTTCGGGTTCAATATCTCACTTCATATCCTTTGAATAAAAAGTGCGTTCAAACTCTTCATCAGACACTATCTGATTGTATTTATCGTTTGTGCTATCACCTTCCTTTACAAATTCTTTCGACTTTGAATTTGGTTCAAGTTCATTGCCAGAAAGAAATGGAAATACGTCTTCAATTGTGTTATTATTATCTATAGAATTATTATTAAGCAGAAAAGGAAGTAAAATATCATTGATATACACTCTTTCTTT
>UMCW01063794.1_pt1 | contig 51164 bp, 81 predicted proteins | sample 1964321 | NCBI WGS metagenome assembly UMCW01 (sample SAMEA4835977, study PRJEB28245) | human gut metagenome | biome: gut microbiome; material: fecal sample | place: Denmark | collected 2008
GACGAAGACCAATACCAGTCTCTTTTAAGCGGCTCCCCGCCGGCTCGAACGAGTGCCCGGTTTACATCGTTGAAATTCTCAGCAATCGCTATCCATTCTTCCTTGCTCGGAATACCTACTTTTACGGCGTCATACCAATTCATAGGCTCCAGCTCATCTTGCAAGGCCAAATAAATAACTCGGCCGTTTATTTGAGCGGCACGGACGCCGATGGGACGTCCGTCTTTCTTAACAATCATTACTCTGAATTTTGCCATTTGTTTTCTCCTAAATTAAAACCGGGCGAACGTAGTTATAGTTGAGCTTATAGTACCAGTCCAAACCGTAACTGTAGCCAAGGTCACAGCCCCACGCGTAGTTGTAGGAGTCCTCCGACGAAGACCAATAGTTTTTATTCAGAAGGTCGCCGCCTACTTTTTCCAGCATTTTGTTGATTCGTTTGATATTTGCGATAACAAACTCCCACTCGTGTTTCATCGGCAAACGGCAATAGTTCTTTTCACACCAGCATTTTGCGTTGAACCAATCCATGGTTCTAGGCGCGTCGTAAAGTGCAAGGTCGAAATAATGTTTGTCGTCATCAAGCCAACACCTAATCCCGACAATTTCCTTTTCTCTATCAATATCTTCTGAAGCCGTTCCGTTAGCATATGCGTATTCAATAAAAATTTCTTTCTTCATTTTTGTTCCTTTATTTAAAAATTTGATAGCCTTTGCGTTCTATTTTATTAAATTTTCCAAAATTATTTTCATTTGCTCCGGGGTACGATTAACCGCTATACAGGGAATTACAAGATTACCGTCAATATCGTAAGTATCTACATGCAGATAAATATCCCCTGTATCAAAAAATTCTAAATCATTTGCGATAATACAATAATTGTCATATATTTCTACACCATCAATTTCTTTGGCCCATTCAACCAACTCAAACCATGTGATAGTAGGCATAAAAGCCAAATTATCCTCATAATCCGGCGTGTTGTTACTCATCTTTCAATCCTTTCAATTTATCAGACCAGTGTTTTATTAGTTTTAAGTCCTCTTTGCGCTGCGGGCTGCTGTAATACATATCATTCCCGCACTCGTGTATATACTCCTGACTTTTGGCCCATTGCAAGCCGCTCAGCACTGTTTCCAAACTTTCGACTATCGCGCCGCCGGCAGTTTTATAATGCGGTTTCCCTTTAAGAATATTTGTAATTATAACAGGACTCACGCCTAAAAATTTTGCGACATCGGAAGCGGTTTTAAAAACCTCTGTTTTACCGTTCTGCAAGTGTAATAGTACCCCGTTTGTCTGTGTAATAGTACTTGCGTCAACAAGTAAAGGTAGTAAACCAGCTTTAAAAGTTTCATGCGTTGTAAGTGTGATAGTATCGCCGAGAACAAGCTTAAGATGTCTTAAATTTTTAATTACCATTCGAGTTTTATACCCATTTTTATGCGTAATAGTACAGCTGTAAAACATTTTTACATATCCTTTTTATTTGTGAAGTTTAACCGTAAAGCCGAAACTTTCAGCTTTTAATAAGTTTTTTGTTGTAAATAAAACATTGCCGAAATCGTCTAAAACATCCCATTCAGTTGTTTTAATGTTCTCCGGTTTTAAATTTAAAGGCTGTAATAATGCCGCCTTTTTTTTATCACGACTTTCTAATAAAATAGCGTTGTCAGTTCTTGACGGAATTAAAAGCCGTGAATCATTCCCGATAAAATTTAAAGCAATTTTAAAATAACTTTCCTTAATTAAAAAATTGTCAATCTGTGCAAGGCCGGCTGTATATTTTATTCTATCAAGCTGCCAAAGTCGCTGGGCGTTTTTTTTTGCTGAATCATATACAATTTTCCAATCGGCGAGAGGTTTTAAGTCGGTCGGAGCAGGTACGGGCATTTGAAGACGCCAGCAAAGCGAAAGTTGACCGCCGCCGCTGTCATCAATAAGCATAATCATCCCGTCAGACGCTATATATTTCCCGTCTGTATCTTGATAAATATATTGTAGCGACAACCTATCCATTAAACGACTTGTCACTTTGTCAAGCTCGCACGAGTAAAACATTTTTAATAATCCTTTAAAATTGTTAAACATTCCGTCTTTGACAAATCTTTTAAACAAATAAAATATTCTGTTTCAGCGTCATAATAAGCATTTTGCCGACGAAAGCCGCTATTTGCAGCGACAAGAATCGCTGCAAATATTAAAACCGTTGTAAAATATTTAAACATTTTGGTTATTTCCTTACGTAACCGTTAAGAATTACAAAGTTAGCACCGGGCGAACGAAGCAATCGTCATACCTACTTGCAGCGTAGTTTAAACCGTAACTGCCATAAAGGATCGATAACCACGCGCTGCCGCTGCTGTATTCCGATGAAGACCAGTAACGGACGCCATCTTTAAACGGCTCGCCGGCGGCGTCGTTCATCATTTTGTTAATCAATATCAAATTCTCACCGATAAGATTTAGTTCGTGTTTCATCGGCAAACGGCAATAGTTTTCTTCACACCAACCCTTGCTTTCGTAATAGTTCATTGTTTCAGGCGCATCTTTCGGACTGATGATAAAATTATGTTTATCGTCAACGTAACAGCGAATGCCGAAAAATTCCTTATTTTTGTCAAGCGTTTCGGTTGATGTTCCGTCTGTGTATACAAATTCTAATTTATTCATCTGTTTTTACTCCATAATTAAAAATTTACAATTACGCGGACATTATGTCTAAACGGTTTTTCATCAAAATTTAAACCGGATATTCTGTTAAAATCATAATAAAGCGCGTAATCGTGCCTGGCTTCCGACGCCGACCAATAACAGTCTTTTTTAAGCGGCTCCCCGCCCGCCTGCTCGCATGCGTCATTGATAGCGTCAAAATTTTCACTAATCGCAAACCATTCTTCAATTGACGGGATCGCTTGATATGAAGCGCTAAACCAATTCATCCGCTCCGGCTCATCCTGAAGCGCGAGGGTAATTATCCGGCCGTTTATTTGGGCAGCGCGGACGCCTACCGGCCGCCCGTTTCTTTTAACAATTTCAACTTTAAATTTTGTCATCTCATTAACCTTTAAAATTAATTTCAGCACCGTCAACGTAATCAATAGCTTCGCGCAGGTATTCCGGCAAACCGTCAACCATGTCGCAAACCCATTGATTGTTATATCCGTAAATTTGGAAACTTATCGAATCTTTCCCGGAATTTATGGCTTTTTCAACCATAGTTTTAAAATCACTTGAATCAATTTTTTTCATGTTCGAATCCTTTTCTTGTGTTTATACTTAATATATAACATAAATTATTAAAATTGCCAATAGGCTTTTTAATAATTTATGTTAAAAACTCCACGGTCCCTTGATGATTTTACTATTGCCCGTGCCGGGTTTGTACCAGACAAAACCCCCACCCGCCGCGCCTTGTCTCCATTTCGTACAGCTTAATTGATTGTCAATAAATATTTTACCATCCGGCCGCAATTCGACAACATCAGCGTCCCAAAAATTTTTTATTTTGTCAGCCAAGTCTTGCAGCGTCGACGCCGTGTCATTTACTTCTTCGCGCTGTAATTCAATTTCATAAGCTGTTTTTAGCTCCGCGATGTCTCGATTCGTAAGTTTTGCACGGATTAAAATTTGCATGGCGTTAACCTCTGATACTTTTAATATACGCGTTGTTAAAGCCTAAATATTGCAAAATCCCTAATTGCGTTTTTGCATGATTTAAATAATAACATTTAACAGCTACGTCTTTTTTAGTTGGTTTTTTGTCAAGCCCGAAATACACGATAAATTTTGTTTTTTGCATTTTAACCCCCTTAAGCGGCTGGCATGTTCTAAGACTTTTTCTTTATTGAAAAAGCAATCTCATCATGGACGGGCATTGTTCAACTACTCCGCACGGTGTCAACATATACCATTTGTTTGTTGCTATCTCCACGCCGTTCGCGTATTGTTTACCGGCTTTTTGTGTTATTCTTAAACCTTGAATCGCGTTTAAACGTTCGCGGATCGTTTGCGTTGGCCGGTTCGCAAGCGTAAAAAATATTTGTCCTTTGTCGTTATGTTCAGCAATTAAATTTTCGTGTAAATATAAGCGCGCGCCGCTGTCGTCGCTTTGGACTCTGGTGTTTGACTGTTTGAAGTTTTGAAAGCGGTTGAAAGCGTCCGCGGCTTTGTAACTAATATCTTTCATTTTTGAATCCTCCATAAATTATTAATTAGCCAAAAATTTCAACAATTTGATATTTTTTAATTTTTAACATTTTGCAAAGTGATTCTAACACAAATTTATTATCACCACTGCCGCCGAAGCTTGGAAAGTTAAAAATTCCCGCGTTGTTAATCGCTTCTTCAAACGCCGCGCTTTGTCTGTTATAACCATAACCGCCCGCGCAACCACTGCCGCGCGTGTCGACGCCAACGCCGTTGGCGGTTATCCACAAGCAACAATAACTTGTAGATTTAGTGTTATAAAATCTAACGTCAATTGCTTCCACAAAATTCCCATTGCAATTTTTTTCTTCGAAATTGAGAACTTTATAACCGGAGGTGAAATTATTTTCTTTTCTGAATTTAACGTTAAATTTTTGCCGGGCCGGGTCAATGTCAACTTTTATCATTTTTTCATCAGCTGCCCAACATGACGGTTTATTTTTAAATTTAAGTGTTATCATTGTTTTTAACCTCCAAATATGTTTTACATTAATTTACTGTCAACCTGTTCGCGTATAACCGCAATAGCTTCTTGATTTAAAGCCGTTTTTAGCAATTCAACGATAGGACCAATATCCAAATCGCCGCTGAAGTCTATTATTTGGACGAGTAGCGTCGTCTCTAAAACTCGAGTCCCGTCGGTATGCGTATAAAGCCCCTTGCCCTCTGTTATCGTGCAATCTCCGACAATACCGCCAACAATTTTATAAGCATCTGTTGTTAAAATTTCTTGCTGTTTGGTGTCTTTGTCGTTAAGCCCTATATACAAATTAAATTTTGTAAACATTTTTCGAATCCTTTCTTTATGTTTATACTTAATATATAACATAAATTATAAATGTTGTCAAGTGTTTAGTGTTAATTTTTTGGTTAAAAATTATTAAAAGCTGCTGTTAAAAAACTCGAATCCTCTAAAACCGTTGATATACTTAGGATTCCGAGAGTTGTCAATTTGTCTTGCATTGTTGAAACAACAAACAACGACAACTTACAACTTTTAAAATGCGAAAAAAAAGTCCTCCAAACCATTAACCAACGCACGCCAACGGAGCTTTATAGTATAAAATGTTTATAGTGTTAAGAGTTTGTACACAGGCCAACGGTTTTTAAAGAAGGGGGGTATCCCCGGGCTGTTTTGGGCTGCTCTTACCCCAACACCCGAAACACTGAAAACATCAAAAACTCTTGACAACATCTAAAGTTTATAATAACATTCATAACAAAAGGAGAAAAAACCCATGTATTTAACGATAGATAGTCCAAACAAATGGCGACTTTATAAAGTGTATGATGACAAGGGAGAACTTGTTTATATAAATATAGCGAAGCTCCCTGACATAATTACCCTGCGCAACATTTCCTGCGCAAGGTCTTTCAACCCTTTAACGACATACGAAGTTATTATCGAAGAGAAGGAGTATGAAAACAAAATTGATGCGCTGAATGCTCTTACTCGTGCTCGTCCTTACAAAACACCTAAATTTAATCTGGAGGTTAAAGGGTATATGAATGACAGTCTCATTATCTGCGAGCAGACAAACGAAAAGTTTAAGAATCAAAGCGACGTATGCCAAAGATACGGCATTGACAAATCGAATTTAAGCAATCATCTGCGTAACAGAGATTTGAAAAAAAACATTAAAGGATTGTCGTTCCATTATTACAATGCGTTGGACGAGCAGAGAGAACTGATGCGGAAATGGACGCCGCTTATGTTTAATGTGGATCCACAGTATTGGGGAAATTTTGACGCGGATGTGGTTTACATGAGCTATAAATACCGACATCCGCTTGATTTAAAATCGATTGACAAGCCGGTGTTCAATTACACGCCGTGGGCGCCTATCATTCCCGACGGCGACGACCCTATCCCGCCTGAAGCGCTTAACTTCCCCGTCCCGGGACAGGTCCCCTTGCCTGTACGGCACTGCAACCTTCAGGCCTTGTATGCGACAGAGGAGCTGCCGTGGCACAAGCCGGGGAGCAAAAGACCGCCTATTAAGTTAGACGATTGACTTAGGAGATAAACCATGTTATTAAATAACAGAGATTGGTATATATTTATCAGAGACGGTGAGTACATAGTCGGCAAACTGCCTTATGCTCTCAAAGAGGGGAGGGATATAGAGGTGCTGGGTCATGCGACCGCCAAACCTGAGGCTTATCGGCTGCTTGAGATGCTTGTTGGCTATCGCCCCCTCCGGCGGCACAAACAAGGTGTACCGGTGGAGTGTATAGACACAGGGGAGAGATTTGTCAATGCCAGAGAGGCGTGTGAGAAATATGGAATCTCTCAGCCTCTTATGAGTTTTCATCTCAGCGGCAAACCTTGCTATGCTACATGCAAGGGGCTGCGCTTTAAATATGTAGACAACGACACAGAGGTATAATGACATCCTGTTATCCTACAAGTGCTTATGACATGATAACTGAGGCGGAGAGAGCCGTGCTCGAGGAGTATGTTAGCTATGCCGTGACAGAGCAGCAGCGCAAACATCAACGGGTAGACCTCGCGCTTAATCTTCCGGTGCCTGCCGAGTTCATGCGCAAGGGGAGAGAGTGCTTTGCCAAGCCTGTGGTGCTTGCGGCATTGCGTGAGCGCCTGCTTGAGGAGAGTGCCAGACGCGACATATCGCCTGACAGAGTGATAAGAGAATACGGCAAAATAGCTTTCAGTGACATAAGCGACTATCTTGAGCAAGGGTCATGGGGGACCGTGCAACTGAAAGACTTTGCGAATATTTCGGCTGATAAACTCGGAGCAATCAAAAGTGTAGAGACACGTATGGGGAGCAATGGTGCGACACAGGTCAAACTCGTGTTGCATGACAAATTTCCGGCGCTTAAGGCGCTTGCCGAGCTTATGGGGCTGGTAGCTCCTGACGCTCCTCCGGCGCTTGAAGGCTATGTCAAACAAGAGATACGGTCGATGGAGCAAGCGGCGCTGCAAGCTCCTGAGGCAGAGTATGAGGAGCTGCTGGAGGAGGTCAACCGTGGGGACGACTAGCAGCATGAGAGCGTTGACGGCTGCGCGCGCATCAACTGGACCAGTGCGCCCTTGGCATCCTCAACCGCTCGACAACGGCACATGGCCTCCTGACTACAAAGCGGTGTACGCATGGCGGACAGCTATGCTCCGCAGGCTTCGCTCAACGCCCGGTGCGCTTGAGGCGGCCCGGGCTTATTATAGTACACGGTCGGGCAATTTTATAATGGACTGGATAGACACATATGACCCGAGACGTCAACAGGACAAATGGGTGCCTTTCATCTTCTTCAAACGCCAACAGGAGGTGATAGACTTTTTTGAGAGCTGTGCGGCAGACAGAGAGAGCGGGCTGGTGGAGAAATGCAGGGACTTCGGCTTGACATGGCTTGCTTGCGCTTATTCCGTATGGCGATGGCTTTTTATTAAAAATGATGCTGTCGGGTGGGGGAGTCGCAAAGAAACGCTTGTCGACAAACCCGGAGACCCGGACAGTATATTTGAGAAGATAAGACTTATTTTACACAGACTTCCGCGCATTTGGCTGCCTGAAGGCTTTAGCTTCGGGCGCAATTGTACTTATATGAAATTGCTTAATCCGGCTACTGGCGCCATTATTGCCGGAGAGGCCGGTGACAATATCGGCCGTGGTGGTCGACGGAGTTGTTATTTTTTAGACGAAGCAGCGCATTTGGAGAGAGCGGAGAAAGTAGAAGCGGCTTTAGGGGACAATACTAATGTCCGTATCGATATTTCATCGGTCAACGGCGTCGGTAATGTTTTTCATCGGAGACGCGAGAATGGTATTGTATGGACCCCGGAGCGAAAGGAGTATCCAATCGGTTATGTCAGGGTGTTTGTAGCAGATTGGCGAGACCATCCGACTAAAACGCAAGAATGGTATGACGCTCGTAAAGCTCGATATGAACGAGAGGGTATGGCACATATTTTTGCACAGGAGGTTGATAGGAATTATGCAGCTGCCGTAAGCAATACTGTTATCGTTTACGAATGGATATTGGCGGCTGTCGACGCGCATATCAAACTTCCGTGGCTGGGAGAAGCTGTAGAAGCACATAAAAACGAATGGACGGCCGGGCTTGATATAGCAGACGAGGGAAATGACCGTAACGCTTTAGCCATGCGGGAATATGTCGTGTGGCGTCAAGTGGATGAATGGGGCGAGAGAGATCCGGGGATTTCCGCTCGCAAGGCTGTATTGGCATGTCGCCCACATGCGGGAAATATTACTTGTCAATATGACTGTATCGGTGTAGGAGCGGGTGTTAAAACAGAGTACAACAGACTTGCGATAGACGACGGGGTAATAGATGCAAAACGCATACCTTTTATTCCGTGGAATGCGGGCGCTGCTGTAGAAAGACCTTTTGAAAGAATTATACCTGATGATAATGAAAGCTTGCAAAATAAAGATTTTTTTGATAATTTGAAAGCACAAGCTTGGTGGTCTATGCGCACAAGATTTTATAAAACCTATAAAGCTGTAACGGAAGGTGTAAGATATAAACCGGAAGAACTTATATCTATAGACAGTTCAATGCAGCTTTTGGAACAGGTAAAAAAAGAACTTATGCAACCGACGGTCGGATATAGTTCTCGGCTTAAAATGTTGATAGAAAAGAAACCGAACGGGATGAGATCGCCTAACTTAGCTGACAGTGGTGTTATGGCTTTCTTTCCTCTGTCGGAGAATACAAATTACAGTGTGGTTGGTTCATATGGGATATAAACATGGTTAAAAAATCAGAGATGTTAAAACGGTCGCCGGATATTGAAACAATGGTGCCTTACTGGGACAAGGTAACGGACATTCTTAACGGACAGGAAGCTGTCAAATGCGCTGGGACGGCATATATGCCTATGTTTCCCGATGAGAGTACGAAAGATTATGACTTCCGCTTACAAATCAGCAAATTTACTAATATTTATCGGGATGTGGTCGAAGGACTGGCCAGCAAACCTTTTCAGAATGAGATAACCCTTCTGGGCGGTGAGGGCATCCCGCAAGAATTGCTTGACTTTGCTGAGAATGTTGATGGAGCTGGGAACAATTTGACGAGTTTTGCGGCGTTAACATTTTTTAACGGTATTAATTACGCTCTCGACTGGATTTTTGTTGATTATCCGTCAGTTCCTAATCCTGAAGTCATTACGGTTGCTGAGGCTAAAAACATGAATCTTCGACCGTTTTGGGTGCATATTCTGGCTAAGAATGTACTTGAAATCAGAACGGAGATGAAAGGGTCTGAGCAGATTATAACATATTTCAGACACATGGAACCCGGCTTTGGCGACGAACCCATGCACGTCAGAGAATTTGTTAAAAATGAAAACGGTCAAATTGATTGGCGGCTTTATGTTGAAGTGCTGAACGATAAGGGTGAGAAAGAGTTTATTGTAGAGCAAGAAGGGGTGTTAAGTATTGATTTTATCCCGATGGTACCGTTTGTAACTGGTCGTCGGGACGGTAAAAGCTTTAAGTTTTATCCGCCAATGTCTGATGCCGCAGATTTGCAGATAACTCTTTATCAGAATGAATCGGCACTTGAATATATTAAAATGCTTACGAGTTATCCGATGCTTGCAACAGATGGAACAAGAGTGCCGATGGAAGCTGACGGTAAAACCCCTAAAAAAGTGGCGGTAGGCCCTAATCGCGTGCTTTACGGTGTGCCACAGGACAACGGTATCGGTGGGAGTTGGAAGTATGTAGAGCCGCAAGCAAACAGCTTGGAGTTTTTGCAGAAAAACATCGACAAGACTAAAAATGACTTGCGTGAGCTGGGTCGTCAACCGCTAACAGCGCTTTCAACACAGTTAACGACAGTAACGACTTCCATTGCAGCCGGTAAAGCTAAATCTGCGGTTACAGCATGGTGCTTTAATCTCAAAGACGCTTTAGAAAACGCCTTGCTGGTAACAATGAAATGGATGAACTCGGATTATGAACCGGAGGTTAATGTTTACACCGGGTTTGACAATGTTCTCGATGACGGGCAGGACCTTGAAGAGTTAGGGAAAGCTCGTGAGCGGAGAGATATTTCGGTTGAAACTTATTGGGAAGAGCTTAAACGGCGTAAAGTGCTGTCCCCTGAGTTCAGTGTTGAGCTTGAAAAAAAGAGATTGCTTGAGGATATACCGGTAGATGAGCCGGATCTTAATTCTGGAAATGAAGCAGACAATAATCTTAACCAAATTGAGGAAATATAATGACAAGAGGATGGAAATTTGACGAAGCCGGTAATGTTGTTATGAGAGACGGCAATCCGGTTTATATCAATACAAATGGTGATGAACAGACTATTTCTGTAGACACTATCGCCAATCTCAACAGAGAGGCAAGGGACAATCGAATTGCGAAAGAAGAAGCTTTGGATAAACTTAAAGCCTTTGAGGGTATCGATGCCGCAAAAGCTCGTGAAGCTTTGGAGGCTATCAGCAAAATCGACAGCAATAAACTTATCGAGGCAGGTAAAGTGGACGAGGTTAAAGCTCAAATTACCTCACAGTTTCAAACACAGTTGGATGAGAAAAACAAAGCTTTGACAGAATTGCAAGGCAAATATGAGGATATGATTATTAATAACGTATTTGCCAACAGTGATTTCATTCGCAACAACGTTGCCGTTCCGAGAGATATGTTTGAAGCTAAATTCCGTAAGAACTTTAAGGTTGAAGACGGTAAAGTGGTTGTTTACGATAATAACGGTAATCGGCTTTACAGTAAAGACAAGCCGGAGTATGCAACCCCGGAAGAAGGATTGCGTATTTTGGCAGAGAGCCATCCGCAGCGTGACAGCATTCTGCGTGCTAATGCTGGTAATGGTACGGGAAGCTCTGGAGCCGGTGGTGGCACGGGCGGCTCTCGGTATATGAAACGTGCTGATTTTGAAAAACTTTCGCCTCAGCAGCAGTTGGAATATGCCAAGAAAATGTCGAACGGTGAAATTACCTTGACAGATTAGAAACAAACTGTTAAATTATAATTGCTTTTTTCTAGAATTGAGAAAGCGCATCGGGTTGGATGACCTACATCAATCAATCGGTGCGCTTTTTTTACGCACCAAATAAAGTTTAACAAAATTTGAAAGGTGCTGAATTATGGCTAATATTTTGACCAACCTCATCCCGGCTCTTTATCAGAATTTGGATGAAGTTTCTCGCGAGCTGACCGGCTTCCTGCCGTCTGTGGCTCGTAATTCTTCTGCCGCTCGTGCCGCTGTTGGTGAATCGGTAACTGTACCGGTCAGCTCGGCTATGGAGTCCGGCGATGTTACCCCGGCAATGACCGTTCCGGAGCCGGAAGACTTCACGATGGACAACGTTGCTATTCAGATTACGAAATCCCGTAACGTTTCTTTTGGTCTGACTGGTGAGGAATTTCAGGGTCTGAATAACGGTGTCGGAGCTAATTATATTCTCGGTGAAAACATCAAACAGGCTATTCGTACTTTGGCTAACGAGATGGAGAAAGACGTTGCTATTGAAGCTGCCGCCGCCTCCTCTCGCGCTTATGGTACGGCTGGTACTACCCCGTTCGCAACTGATTTGTCGGATGCTGCCCAGATTAAAAAACTCTTGGATGATAACGGCGCTCCGATGGGTGGACGTTCTTTGATTATCAACACGACCGCCGGTGTAAATCTGCGTTCTTTGACGCAGTTGACGAACGTCGGTGATGCTGGTACCAATATGACCCTGCGTCAGGGTGAGTTGCTGAACCTGTTTGGTTTCTCGATTAAAGAATCCGCTGGCATTCAGAATGTTGCTCAGTCGACGATTTCCGGTGTTACGTTGAATGCTGCGGAAGCTGGCGCTACCGAGCTGACGATTAAAGCTGCTACCTCTGGCTCTCTGAAAGCTGGTGACATTATTACCATTGCTGGTGATGACAACAAATATGTTGTTGCCGAAGCTAACAGCTCTCTGGCTGCCGAAGGTAAGATTAAAATTGCTAAACCGGGTCTGCTTCAGGCTGCTGCTGACAGTGCTGCGGTTACCGTTGTTGCTGCTTCTGCCCGTAACATTGCGTTTACGCAGAACGCTATTCAGTTGGTTACCCGCGCTCCGGCTCTTCCGGGCGGACGTGACGCGGCTGTTGACAGCTACATTATGACCGATTCCCGTTCGGGTATGGCTTTTGAAGTCCGTGTATATCAGGGCTACAGAAAGATGCGTATGGAAGTTGCCTGCGCATGGGGTGTTAAGGTTATTAAACCTGAGCACGTCGCAACCTTGCTTGGTTAAGGTAAACAGGGAGGGTGGTAACCTGCCCTCCCAACTTTTTTATGGAGATGAAAATGACCGCATTACCGACAATGAAAGTAAAGCATAAAGAATATGGGATTGAAATGGTTATCAATCAGTCAGATTTTGATGAGAAAATTCATGAAGATTTGAACAAGAAAGCCGCCGCTCCCGCTGAATCAAAAAGAAAGAAAGCTGATAAAATTGATGATGAGCTGAAAGCCCTTATGGGAGAAGAATAATGTATTACGGTAACGTTGACGATTTTAAAACCTATTGCACGTCAAGAGGGAAGTCATTGCATGAAACATGGAGTGATGAGATGATTGAGTCGGCGTTACTGGTTTCTTCTGAATGGCTTGATGGTGAGTATGAAAACATTTTTATCGGTTATAAAGCTAACGGATATAAGCAGGAGCGCAGCTGGCCGAGAGAGGCTGCTGTTGTTCAATCTTATCCGTATTATTTGTTTGCGAAAGATGAAATTCCGGCACAAATGGAAAAAGCAACGTATGAAGCTGCTTTTCGTAATTTGACATCGCCGGGTTCTTTGCAAGTTGATTTTACCCCCAATCAATACAGTTCCGTCAGAGTTGAAGGGGCTATTTCCGTTGAATATAATTCATCTGTTACCTATGCGTCAGACATTCAAACGGAGATACCGATTATTCAAACTTTGATGTCCGATTTAATCGATTATGATAAAGCCGGTTCGTTCAGTCGAGTGTCCGGGAGAGCGAGCCGTGTATGAGTATTTATGATGATTTACAAGGCGTTGCTTCAAACCTCTTAAAACAATTTAAACAAGGGTCGATAGAGCTCATTCAGTTTGTTTATCCTGAGGATTCAACACCTGACAACCCCGGAAAGCCGGAAGAGGTTGTGACGCCTTTAGATGCTGTTGCTAACGGTGAGCGTTTTAAATTTATGAATACGAGTTTCATAAACGCTTCGGATATTGAAGTTACTACAGCGGTTGTTGAAGGTATAAGCCCGTCTGTAAATGATTTTATCAACATTGATGGTACAAAATATAAGATTATAGAATTTAATCCGTTACCGGCAGCAGGGACGGCTTGTGCGTGGAAGTTTATTGTCCGCAAAGGGGGTTAAATGGCTACAACCCTTGACACGCTTTACGCTTTACAAATCCCTCAAGTTCAAGAGCTTTTTATTCAGGCAATGGAGAACATTGTCGACCGTGCTGTTATTGAGGAAATGGTAGAGGCCATTGAGAATAATGATGTTGAAGCTCTTTATGCTGCATCTGGTTTCACCCCTGTTGTTTTGAATACGGTTGTCAATCAAATTGAGCGGATTTATGAGGAAGCCGCAAACATTACAATCGGCGCTTGGCCGAAAAGACTTAGAGCGGTTTTTAACATCCGTAATCCGAGAGTTGAAGAACAGCTCTCCGAATATTCAAGTAATTTCATTACAAATATTTCCGATGAAATAAAAGCTAATATCCGAACGACTTTGACGGACGGACTGGCAAGGGGTATAAATCCGAGAGAAACAGCGCTTAATATTGTCGGTCGTATTAACCCTGCAACAAAAAAACGTGAAGGCGGGGTAATAGGGCTTTCAGCGAATCAAGTAGGGTGGGTTTCTAACGCCAGAATGTATTTGGAGAATTTAGACAAGCGTTATTTTACGTTAGGGTTAAGGGATAAACGCTTCGATTCGTTGGTTCAAAACGCTATTAATAGCGGTCGGAAATTAACAAAAGATGAAATTTCCCGGCTGATAACGGCTTATGAGAATAAAGCCTTGCGATTTCGTGGCAATGCAATTTCCCGGACTGAAACAATGCAGGCTATTAACCGCGGTGAGTATGCTGCAATAGTTCAGAATATTGAAGAAGGTCTTATCAGTGAAAATCAGGTAACAAAATGGTGGGATGATACCCATGACGGCCGGACGCGTTTAACGCATTTGGCACTTGGCAATACTTACGGTCGGAAAAATCCTATATCGTTTAACGAACCTTTTGTTACTATGACCGGACAGCAATTACTTTATCCGGGTGACAGGTCGCTGGGAGCCGATTTGCGAGAGATTGTTAATTGCCGTTGTAAAGCTCAGTATAATATTGACTTTTTAGCGAGGTAGAGAATGGCTGATTTTAATGCTACAATAGACAGAATTGTTGCTAAAACTCAAAAAGATATGCTTGCGGTTGTCAAGAATAGTATTCAAGAGGTTGTACAAGATGCTCAAACGCCTCGTGATAAAGGTGGTAAAATGCCGGTTGATACGGGCTTCCTGCGGTTTTCAGCTACAGCGGCTCTTAATCATGTACCTTCAGGAGAAACGCTTGGTCGCGATCGTTTACCGGGTGAAGAAGGTGTATTGCCAGATTACGCAGTGAGTGATGATGCCAGTTATATTACCGATACGCTTGTTAAAATGAAAATCGGCGATGTTTTTCATTTTGGTTGGACTGCTGTTTATGCAAACCGACAAGAAATTTATAACGGTTTTATGGAATCGGCGGTTATGAATTGGCAAAGAATTGTAGACAATCAGGTTAGGAGATTGCAAAAATGATAGAATCTAAGATTATCGACCTCTTGCAAAAGCAGGTTACCAAAGCCGTTGATGGTTTATATCCTATTAAATATTTGAATGTTAATATTGAACCGACTGATTCATTTTGGGAGGTTGTTTATATCCCGAATAATGTTGAAAATGAGTTCTGGGATAAGGGAAAAACTTATCAGGGTATTTTAAGATTGATACTTCATTGGCCGGCCGATAATACAGGTATTTATACACCTCTTCAAGAAGCTGAAAGAGTTTCTGCTGAATTTTCCAAAGGTACCGAATTATTTGGCGATGATGTTAAGGTTATTATTACAGATAACCCGAATTTAACAAGTCTTAATGAAGACGACGGAAAATTGCTAATACCCTTGACAATTCGTTATTTGTGCTTTAAGCTATAATTGCATGGAATAATACCTCCGAGCGCACTAGGTTGGATGACCTAAAAAATCAATCAATCGGTGCGCTTTTTTACGCACCAAACAAAGTTTTAATATTTGAAAGGTGCTAAAAATGGCGAATACAAACGCATTTTCGAAAATTTATGTTTGCCCCGACCCGCAGAACGATGACTTGACTGCTGACGATTATGCAGGGTTGAGCTGGGTTCTTATCAAAGGTGTGGGTAATCTCGGTGAAACTGGTAAGTCTACTAACATTTTGACGTATAACACATGGGAAACCGCAGTGGCGGATAAGGCTAAAGGTATTACTGATGCCGGTTCCCCGACACTTGAAGTTGCTCGTGACCCGAACGATGAAGGTCAGAAAATTCTCAACAGCGCCGCGGCTGTTGGTAACAACAACGACTATGCTTTCAAAATCGAACGTGCTGATGCTCCTCTCGGTGGAACGGGTACTATCATGTACAACCGCGGTCTGGTTGGTGGCCCGACCCGTCCGAACGGACAGAATGAAGACTTTGATTTGGAAGTCTTTACGCTTGGTCTGGTGCAGGAAGAAATTGTTGTCCCGCCGACGACCGGAACGGGCGCTCCTGTGATGACAGCAGCCCCGGCTATCACTGGAACGGCGCAGGTTGGAGAAACCTTGACCTGTTCGACCGGTACATTTACAGGTACTTCTTTGACCTACAGCTATCAGTGGTTTGCTAACGGTCTTGTAGTGTCAGGAGCGGTTGAAAGCACTTATGATTTGGTTGAAGCGGATTTGGGTAAGGTATTTTCCTGCCGTGTAACTGCTAGAAACGACGGTGGTTCTGCTACCGGATTTTCTAACACTACAACTGGTGTAATTGCTGAATAACAAAAGGATTTGAAATATGGATATAGCAAAACTTAAACCGGCCGAACGAGTTATTGAAATTACCCACCCTGCAACCGGTGAGAATATCGGGGTTAGGGTTACTGTAATTTCACTTGTTGATGACCGGTTGAAAGCTGTCAGACGCAGATTTCAGAACAAAAAAATTGAGCTTGAAAAACGCGGAAAGACGTTTAAGGCTGATGATTTGGAAGAAAATGCGATTGAATTGCTTTTAAATGCTATTACAAGCTGGGATTGGTACGACGCCGATTTTGGTGGGGAAAAATTGGCTTTTAACGAGAAAAACGTTAAAATGGTTTTAGACGCACTTCCATGGTTTAAGAATCAAATTGTGGAGGCAATCGACGACGAAAAAGCTTTTTTTCAGAGTTGAAAATAAATCTGGTCGAGGCCGTACGGGTATTTGTCCGGTACGACCTCCCAGACGAAAAAGGGGATACCCGAAGGGAACGAAATGAAAGAGTAGGTGTTTATACACCGCCTTTTGAAATTCCCGAAGATGGAATATATTTGTGGAATTGGTTTATTGACTTAAATAACAGTATTTCACGGGTTGATTTTAACGGTTATTATTGTTTGATACCGCCCTCCGAGTTTCTTGCTTGGTCGACAATTACAGGAAACGGATTATACCCGGAAGAGTATGATATTTTGAAAAGTATGGATGCGGTATATTGCAAGGAAACAAATGCAGATATACAATCTAAACGGGCGAGAGAGGATGAAGCTCGAAAAAGGGAAGTGAAAGCTAAAAGTTCAAGAGTGCGGAGAAGGTAAATGGCTAGAGATATTTTAAATGTAGGTTTCGCTGTTGAAACTTCTCAGCTTGAAAAAGGTATTTCCGCCCTTAGCACTTTTAGCACGTCTGCAAAATCTGCAAATTCAAACGCTCAGGCAATCGGAACAGCTATGAACAAAGCGGCTGTTACTTTTGCCGGAGCCGTTGCAGGTATGAGCCGCAGTATTGCAAGTTTGGTGTCTGCTACTAAAACAGCAACGGTTGAAGAAGTTGCGGCTGCTAAAGAGGCATCTGATTTTGCTAACAGCATTTATCGTGCTGCACAAGCTCAGGATACATTAACTACCAGCACACAGAAAACTACCCGTAGCTTGCAGAATATGTATTCCGCAATGCTTAAAGCTGCTTCCAGTGAAAGTATTTTGGATAGGATTAATAGAGTTACCGGTGTTAGCGGATTGACTAACAAATCCGCCGAATATTCTGCTGAATTTTTTAAACGTTCCACAACTAAAGAAGAATGGAATGCTATGACGGGTACTCTTGCTAGGGACCAGATGCCTAACAGATTTAATACCGCTAATATTGCCGCACAGTTTCAAGATATTGGTGTAACGGCCGCGATGGGTATGAATCCGTTGCTTATTGCTTTGCAACAAGGTACTCAGTTGTCGGCAGTATTGAACAGTATGGAAAAACCTATACAAGGTTTAGCTGATGCTTTTAAACAAATTATCAATCCGACTTCATTGTGGACTATCGCTTTAACAGCTTTAGCTGTTGTCGGATTGCAAATGGTCGATTGGATTGGGGTAGCTCAAAGTAGTTTAAACGGTCTTGCGAGCGCTATGGATTTTGTGGCATCTCATTCGGATAGTTTTGGTGCTGTATTGACGGGATTGGTAGGTGTTATAGGTGTTATTAAGTTTGAATCTATTAAAACAGGATTATCATCTGTCATTTCCGTAGCTTCAAAAGTTTTTACAACGTTTACAAGTTGGTCGAAATTAGTTAAAGTTTTTAACAACATTAAAAAATCAATAGTAGAATTGAAAGTTGTCACCTGGGCGTTAGCAAATCCTGTTAAAGCTGTTACTGCGGTAATTTTAGCAGGTGTAACAGCGTGGGCTGCGTTTAGTGAAGCTGGAAGAAATGCTTTAAATAAAACAATAGGTTATACTTTAGCAGCAGCTTATTCTATCGGCGGTGCTATGGAAGCCGGTTTTAAAAGTATTTATAAAGGTTTTGACGAAGCTTTCGGTGAATTATCAGATAAGATGAAGGAAATTGCAGGTAAGGATTATATCGCCGCAGTAGATGATATTATTGGTTCAGTAGCGTCTGCGGCGTCTGCGAAATTTGAAGAATGGTCTAACAGTTTGAATAAGATAGATAAAAAAACCAAAAAAGTTATAGAAGCTTGGGCGGATTTACAGAACCAAATGAATCAGGATATATCCGGAGCACAACTTGAACAACGGCTCATTGGTGTTGATACATATACTTCCGAGTATGAAAAAACAAGAGCAGATTTAATGAATCAAGCAACAAATGCCGGGATACCTTTAACACCGGATAAAATTGCATATATAGAAGAAGCTTCGGACAGTTTAGCTCGTACAAGAGAAGAAACTGAAAAATTAAACGATGTTTTCAACACTTCTAAATCAATAACCAATTCGTTTTTTCAAGACATGCGTACAGGTTTGCGAGATGGAGCGTCCGCTTGGGAAGCTTTTGGTAATGCCGCATTGAATGTTTTAGATAGTATTTTAAGTAAAATGACGGATGTTGGTGTTGATTATTTGTTCAACGCTATGGGGGCTGCCGGTTGGTTTTCCGGTAATAGTGCTGAATTTTCAACAGCTTCTGGTGGTTTTGATTACGTAGGGTACGACGATGCTTTTAATGCAGGAATGGCAGACGCAGGGCTTTTCGCTAAAGGTGGAGCATTTACCAACGGTGTTTATAACTCACCAACATTATTTAAATTTGCAAACGGTGGACAATTTGGTGTAATGGGTGAAGCTGGTCCTGAGGCTGTTATGCCTTTACGTCGCGGTCCAGATGGTTCTTTAGGTGTCGATGCCGAAGGTATAGGCGGTAATAATGTAGTTGTTAACGTTATTAATAATTCAAATGCTCAGGCAAGTGTAAATCAACGAGAAACTAGACAAGGAACTGAAATTGATGTATTGATAGACCAAACAGTTGCTCAAAAGATGACTCAACAAGGTTCTTATTCAAATAATGCTTTAAATGCTTATAGTAATCGTCGATTGGTTATGAGGTAAAAATGATAATTTGGCCTTCGAAATTTAAAATATTAAGAGACAATTTTCAATTGTTACCAGTTAGCCGTGTTTTAAGTTCTGACATGGATATTGGGCCAGCAAAAAAACGGCGCCGTACAGTTATGAAATTAATGAATGTTTCATTTTCAATGTATATGAAACAAGATGTTTTTGACGAATTTATGGATTTTTATTACGATAACGATGCTACCGTATTTTATTTCCCTCGTCCTGATACAAAAACAACAGTTTCCGCTCGTTTTATCGCCGCCCCTAGCGCAACTTTTGTTGAAAGTCTTTGGCAAGTTTCGGTTCAACTGGAGTTCTTACCGTGATTAGTGATAATTTACGACAAGTTTCATACGCTCAGGAAACAGACGTTGCCGTCATCATTTTATTGACATTGCGAACAAATGATTTGCCTGACGCTATAAGAATTTGCAGTACACCAGTTGAAAAATTTGCTGATTTGGGCGAAAATGTTTATGGTTGTACAAGTAACGGGCAAAGGTATCTTTTCTTGCCTTTTAACATTGTCTTGCCGCAAGACGATAAAACCGGGGCTGTAACAGCAAAATTAACGATTGATAACGTCAATAGACAAATTGTACAATATGCCAGAGAAACCAAATCAGCCATTAATGTTGATATTCAGGTAATTTTGTCTAATGATTTGAACGCTGTAGAATTAGAGTTTAAGGACTTTAAGCTTACTAATGTCAGTTATGATGCTTTTACGGTTTCCGGGGATTTGTCTGTTGATTACCTTGGTCTTGAACCATTTCCTTGCGGTCGTTTTACACCGTCTGGTTTTCCGGGATTGTTCTAATGTGGAGTGACAAATATATATCAATACCTTTTGCAGATCATGGTCGTTCTAAAAACGGCTGTGATTGTTGGGGCTTGGTAACTGTCGTATATAAAGAAAAATTTAATGTTGATTTACCTCTGTTATTAGACTATGATAGCATAAAAGACGTTCGGCATATAACTACCTTGTGCAAAAATGAGTGTGAGAATTGGCATGAAATACCTAAAGGCGAAGAACAAGCTTACGATGTACTTGTTTTTAACATTTTGGGCGCTCCATGTCATGTTGCGCTTGTGGTTGAAAAAGGATTAATGCTACATACGGAAAAAGGGATTGGAACGCATATAAGCGAGTACAATCGAGATAAACAATGGTGTTTAAGGCTTGCAGGGGTTTACAGATATGTTAAATGAAGACATAATTGTTCAAAAATCTGTTTTGCCGTTTAGGCAAGATTTTGAAACCCTGCATCTCGAAAATTGCAAAACACCCAGGGAAATTGTCAATAAACTTGTACCTTTTAATTTTGTTGATTGTAGACTTGTTGTAACGCTCGACGGTGAAATATTACCGGAAGAAAAATGGGGTCAACAACTTAAAAAAGGTCAGCTTGTAGGGCTTAATTATATCCCCACAGGAGGGGGTGACGGTGGTAAGAATGTTCTCACGGCTGTTGCGGTAATAGTTGCCGCTATAGCTATACCTGCTCTTGCAGGGAGTTTAGCTTTGATGGCCGGTAATGCTGCTGTAGCAGCAGGGGCAGGGGCGTTTGGTGCTGGTATAGGTGGTTTTACAGGATTGGCCGCGGCCGCTTATGCAGCAACATATGGAGTAGTAATGATCGGTGGGTCGATGTTGCTCTCTATGGCGACAAGTTCGCTTATGTCAACACCAAGTCAATCTTTTGGTACATCAAGTTATAAAGAATCTCAAACTCAATTTGTTGAGGGTGCTTCGAACGCTGTTAATAAATTCGGGGTTATACCGGTTAATTTGGGAACAAACAGAATGTTCCCTCCGCAAGCCGCACTTCCTTATACAGAGAGCAGTAGTAACGATCAATATTGCCGTCAGTTATTTACTTATGGATACGGAAAAGTAAGTGTTGTTGAACGTAAATTAGGTGAAACAGCTTTAGACGAATATGATTATGTGGAAATTGAAGACAAGCTTGATGCAGATTTAAATTCCGGCACAAAATTGTATGCTAATGACGTGTATCAGGAAGACTTTAGCATTAAAGTTACAAAAGCTGAATCCCCTTTCACTCGCGTAACGCAGAAAGATTGTGACGAATGTATTTTGGATTTTACGTTTCAGGGATTAGTACAAGTTATTACTGCCGGTAAATATGCAGGATTAAAATTAAAAACTACCGTTCAATTTGAGGTTCAATACGCTCCGGTTAATACAGAAGATTGGAGTACGTCAATCAACGGTGCTACAATCAAAGAACAGTCGATAACTGCTAATATAAGTGTTTATTTGTTATACAGATTTTTAAATACTTGGGTTTGCCGTCGTTATTTTCTTGCTTTAAATACACAAACCGGTGATATAAGTATTCATTCTGTTGATTCTAAAGTTAACAGACTTGAATATCCGTCTTTGTCTTCTGAATATGTTTATCTTGGTTATTATGAAAATGGTTCTTTTCATGATTTAAGACAAAACCTTGTAGGCTCTTCGATTAAAAGTATCGATGATTTTGTTGTTACGACCGACGCTGCTGATAAATCAAACGCTTTGATAACTGTTGGAAGTGGTAGTATTCTTGGTACGACTTCAACAATGACAGTAACTGACGCAACTTCAAGAGTTTTAAGAGTTTCTCGGCGAATTGTTTTCCCGGTTAGAGGTCAATATCAAATAAAAGTTACTCGTTTAACGAATGATTCGAATGATGAAGCTTTGTCGAATGATTCGTATTGGACAGCGTTAAAATCTATAACTTATCGGAACCCGGTTAATTTTCCGGATATTTCCGGTACAGCTATAAGAATTAAAGCTACAGACCAGTTGAACGGTACTATATCGTCTTACAACGCCATTGTTTCAACTCTTATCAAATCTTATAATCCTGAAACAAATCTTTGGGAAAATGATGTTGCCAGCTCTAATCCGGCAGACATTTTCAGATATGTTTTACAGTCTCCGGCTTTTGCAAAGCATGAACAAATTACTGATGATAAAATTGATTTGGAAAAGCTGAAAGAGTGGTGGATTTATTGTAATTCATTGAATCTTACGTTTAATAAAGTTGTAGATTCAGATACAAGTATTGACGATGTTTTAAATGATATTTGTGCTGCGGGTGTTGCAACATTATCAAAAGTTAATAATATTTTTAGTGTTGTTATCGATAATGAACGCCCTTATGTTAAAGGGTTGGTAACACCTCGTAACAGTTGGGATTATAAAGGAAATATCAGTTATCCAGAACTTCCTGATGCTTTGCGTGTTGAATTTCGCAACGCTGAAGCAGGTTACGAAACTGACGAACGCATTGTTTACAGAGACGGATTTGACGAAAGCAATGCTAAATTATTTGAACGTTTGGAATTTGCGAGTTGTACAAATGCTGATTTAGCTTATTGGTATGGTAGACGTTATTTTGCTACGGCTTTGTTGCAACCGGAAACCCATTCATTCAAAATGGATTTCGAACATCTTACTTTTAACCGCGGCGACCGTATCAACCTTGTTAACGATGTTATTCTTGTCGGTGTCGGGCAGGGGCGTATTAAAGAGTTGCTTATAGACGATACAGGTAATGTTACAGGTTTTGTTATTGACGATGAGGTAAATATTCCGACAACGAAGAATTTTGCAGTTCGTATTCGTGATAATAATGCCAAAGGTTTTAATTATTATTTGCTGGAGCAATTTGTCGGAACCAGTGATACATTTAATTTCGCACAACCTTTAACGGCTGAAAATGCCCCCTCCATCGGTAGTCTTTGTGCATTTGTTGAAGACGGCAAAGAGCTTGATTTAATCATAACACAGATAAAAACCGCCAGTAATGAAACGGCCACAATTACCGCTGTAGACTATTCCCCGGCACGTTTTGACCCGATTGAAGAGTTTCCTGAATGGACAAGCAACATTACAATTCCCGGAGATTTTTACAAACCTTATGCTCCTGAATTAAATGGAGAAATTCAATCAGACGAATCTGTCATGATTAGAAATTCCGATGGTTCTTTAACTTCGGTTATGATTATACCTCTTAAAAATATTAATGAAAGTTCAGTAATTCCGGTAATACAGATGAGAATTACAGGTGCTACTGAATGGTTTGTACCAAATACTTTGAAAAATGATTCGAACGAACTAGTTTTAACAGGTCTTAGTGACGGGTCGTATTATGATATAAGCATTCGTTATCAACGTCAAACAGGTTTGCAACTGCTTTCGGATGCTTTGTTTATGAACAATGTTAAATTTATCGGCGGTTCAACACCTCCTAAAGATGTTAAAAACTTTAGGGTTACTGTTACAAACGGATTGGCTCTTTTTGAATGGACCCCAAATGATGACATCGATATATCTCATTATGTAATCAAGTATTCTTTAGATACAAAAGATGTTAGTTGGGAAAGTGCACAAACAGCCGTAGCAAGAGTTACCAGTAATACCGTTACTATGGTTATACATCGGGGTATGTATCTTATCAAAGCCGTTGATTTATTAGGTTTTGAGAGTAAAAACGCAACTGCTATTATTTCAGTTGACAGCGGTGCTTATAAAAATGTTGTTGAAGAATTGATACAGCATCCAAATTGGGAAGGGAGAAAAGAAAATACATACGCAAGTGGTGGTATTTTAACTTTATCTCCTGAAAAATCCCAAGGATATTATTATTTTAATCCAGAACCTTTAGATTTAGGAGAAGTATACGAATGTTCTTTAACAGCTGATGTTAAAAGTAATGCTGGAAACCGTTCGCGTGTTAGAGATATAGTTTCGGTTCGTTCTGTGGAATCAATTCGAAATTTTAATCTTTATTATCAAATAAGAACTGTTGAAAATATTAGAGCTTTGGAAGAAATTCGTACATTTTCATCGGCTAATTGGGAAGCTCGTCTTGAAATGAATTTAAGTGATGATAATGAAAATTGGACGGGGTGGCAGCAATTTTCCGCTTCTCAACATGTGTTTAGATATTGTAAATTCAGAATATTTTTATTTATTGACAATTTGTTTTTTACTCCGAATGTATTAAAAGCGACTGTTACTGTCGACATGCCTGATAGATACGAAAGCGGTGAAGATATTGTAATAGCAAATGCGGAACTTGGCCGTAGCATAACATATGAAAACGCTTTCTGGAACAATCCTTCAGTTAACGTAACGGTTCAGGATGGTGCTGTTGATGATAGAGTTGAATTTATCAATAAAGATAATAAAGGCTTTACAGTTAAAATTTTTAATGCTACCTTAAACTCATATGTTACAAGGTCTTTTGACTATATTTCGGCAGGTTACGGAAAGGTTGTTTAAATGTCACAAACGTTAGTAGATTTTTCAGGAAATCCTTCTGGTGCAGAGCTTATGGATGATTATCTGACACCAATGCAAGAAAACATTTTAACATCTAACAGTGGCACAACTCGTCCTGATTATGCCAAAGAAGGAACTAAATGGATTGATAAAACTCAAACCCCTTGGCTTTTAAAACTTTATGACGGTTCACAAGATATTGTTATCGGAGAACTTGACCCTAACAAACATTCTTTTGTAGCAACAGACCCGATGACGACAGCGGGTGATTTGATTGTTGAAGGTGATGCTGGTATACCCGTACGATTGGCTGCGGGAACTGCCGGACATGTTCTAACTTCAAACGGCCCGGGAACTTTACCGAGTTATCAGTTAGGTGTTTACGCAAATACTTATTTAAGTAATTTAACTGACGGAGGTAATACTGTTATTGATAATCGGGCAACAGGTGTTATAGATAACCGTTTTCTAACTGTTAACGAATTGCCAGATAATCCAGTATCTGGAACTTTTTATTTTATTGAAGAAGAGGAAGCTTAATGTCTTTGTATGTAGCAAAAGAGGACGGTTCTATCAAAAAAATCAGAGACAAAGGAACTTTCGGTATTTACAACGGTTCGAAGCCAATTACAAAAATATACACGGAAAGAAAAAAAAATGGTGTATCATACATCCCGCATGATATTGATTTTGAAATCGTGAACGGAACGACGCCGACGCTGCATGCCGGTAGCGAAGTCTGGGTTCCTTACGGAAAGGCCGCTCCGGCTCTTAGTGTCGGCGACAGTCTGAACAGCGGCATAATCACTGCCATTAGTTGGGATGGTAGTAGACTTTTTTACAAGGTGCGATATGATACGGATTTAAGCATTGATGTTACAAATGACCCGGCAAGTGCGGAGCTTGTTAATTCAATCTCTGCGACGCATAATTTCTGGTGGTTTGCTTTCCACTGTAGTCAAGACACGGCACCGAGCAATTTCGGACATTATGCTTTGTGGTGGGATTCGAGTACAAATATTGTCAAATTTACAATTGATTCAGGTGCAACGTGGCAAAATTATGCGTCCCTTCCGATTGGCGTTTTTACAATGGCAGGGACCGGTGCCACGAAAAAGGTTAAACATGTTTTCAACGGTTTCGGATACTTAGGGTGTGAAATCTATGCGTTGCCGGGGGTTAAAGGACTAGAAGCCAATAGAATGGCGGAAGGGGGAGGATTTCTCAATACAGAAAGAGTTCTTGAAACTGTTATTTCTCGACAATTGTCTTTCAATAGGGAAAAATTCTATGGTTTAATTTTGAGTGACAGGAATGCTATTGATGGTGATAAATATATTGTAGCGGCGGAACTTCCTGACCCTGTACCAAGCGGTTATGTTTTTTGTTACAGGACTTCCGACAATACGCTTTGGTGGACGGAAAATATTGGCGTTTGGGTACGTGCGCATGGTTTTAAAATAGGTTGGTTTGGTTCTGATAGTAAAAAAATTACAGCTTTTCACGCAGACAATTCATTTGCAAAAGTTTATCAGTATAACTCTTACGAACCGAATACCGTGCTTTGTAATATTAGTAATGGTGCTTCAACAACTGTTCATATGAGAAAAGGTGTGTATTATATCCGTGCTCAGGGTGGCGGTGGTAGTGGTGGCACATTTGGTGACTTTTTTTGGGTCTGTGGTTCCGGCGGTGGCAGCGGTGCCGGGTTTGAAGGTTATATATTAGTTAAAAGAAATATTATCTGTAATGTTTCAACGGGTGCTGCTGTATCGTCAGGAAAGTTGTCGGTTAACGGCAATTCTACACAAATTGAAAATATGTTTATATTTGGTGGTGGAGAAGGAGGAAAGACCAATGAAGCCTTAGCTGTCGGTGGGGAGTTAACAGTTATTGCAAATGACGATTATGAGATATTAACGGCGAAATATCTGGGAAATGGAAATGGGACAAAAGTTGTTGACGGTAATAAGCGTTATGGCGGGGACAGTGTAATTTCGAAGGACGGTGGAGGCCTACCAAGTGCTAACGCTACCGCTCCTGGTGCTGGTGGTGGTGGATTTACCGGCTCTGGTATAAACGGTGGTGCTGGTGGTGCCGGCGAATGTCTTATCCAATATATCGGCTATGAACCCGAGGGGGGGGGGGGTAACTAACCTTGAGTATTTTAAGACCCCAACATTAACTGGGTCAATAACCCCTGTTGCAGAGGGTAATATTGTCGTAACCTCAAGCTATAATAATACGAGTAGTTGGAACAATATGTGCAACAACAGCTATATTATGAGGAATACTATTTCAACTAAAACCGACCAGGGTTATTGGCAGATGAATGGTTCATCCACTCAATGGCTGAATATTCATTTCCCTTACACACTGCTGATAAAAGAGTTGACGATTGCCAGTCGCCCGTCAGATAATTATTCTGGTACAGTTACAGCATATACTTCTAGTCATATGACTGTAAACATGGGTTCTGTTACAACAAATAATCCAGCAACTAACTTCTTGCTGACACGAATCAATAACGGTGCGTTTGAAACATCCAATATCTATCTTAGAATTACAGATATGGCTGAATGGTATGGATTACAAAATCTGCAAATAAAAGGTTATAAGGTCAAAAAAAATACTTAGTTAATGAACCGTCAGTAGAGCCGACAGAGCCAACTTATTACTGTTATGATTACGACACGTTGGACGGTTATTTCTATACTTTAGGTAAGGCCGTCGTGGGTAGTACAGTTTTAAGAACAAGCGACAACGCGGTAACGACGTTACCAGACAATTTGTCCGCTAACAACGACGTTTCAATAACTGCGGTCAACGGCGATGTACTTACTTTAGGACCTTACTCTTTTACGGCGACGCGATACCCAGCCGGAGATATTTATTAAAAAAAGCTCTGCGGAATCTACCTAAGAGCTAGCAAAACCGTGGCATTTATATTGAGTTTGAAGAGGTGTAAAAACTTATTATACAATTTAAAACTTGATTAATAAATAAAAGCTTGTTAAAATATTATTCATGGAGGTATTTATATGGATAATATGGTTGAAATTATAAAAGAAGCTCGTAAAGCTGGTATGCAAACAGCATTAATATTGTTTGCTGCTTTATGCGTGGTTGCAAGTTTATTTGCGTTTTATATTTATCAAAGTTATCAGCCAAACTATGCTACTATTACTCAAATGCAAGATGGTGAGAATAACAAACAGGAAATGATAAATGAGTAAACAAATTCAAATAGTTAAATTAGTCCTTCCTCGAGGAGGGGGTCGTGCAACCGGAAGGGGCGGTAAAAGTGGACGTGGTTAAACGTAAAGTAATTGCTCTTTGGTTACATTTCTTTTTAAATCGTATTGGTTCTAAACATCCTGAATTTCTTTCTGACTTACTTAATGATTTGAATATTTCAGAACGTCATAAAATTATCATTAAATCCAGATATGTTGACAAGCTTAAGTTTAAGCAAATACCTGATGTTAAAGGTGTTAATTGTGAATTAAGACAGGTTATGAATTTGTATAAAGAAGTCATAGACAAACTTATAAATCTTTAAAATCAATACTTTATCTTTACACATTCCCAACATTTTAATTTTATATATCCTTGCTACTCTATAAACAGAGAGTGAGGTTATTTTTTATCAAAATTAAAACCATCTTTAAAGGGAGTTAAGAGATGTTTGAAAATAATACTTTGAATCAATATAACCCAAATAATCAAAGTTTTATCGGCTTTGTACAAAACGGAAAAATATTTAATTCTTATGGACAGCAACTCGGTTATATCACAGATGAATATAATAAAGCTATTGAAACGGCTAAAGGTTTTCAACAAAAATTAATAGAAGCCGGAATACTTGTAAAACCTAAAACACCTGAAGAAATAAATCAGGAATTGCAAGAAACATTAAAACAGACCCAAACGATGATGACGGAGATGTCCAATACTATTATTTCATTAAACGAAAAAGTCAATAGATTAGAGGAGAAGAAAGATGTTCAACAAGCAATCAATCCTGTCAGCGGCAGGACGATTCTTACCACAAGAAAAGATTCAACTCCTAAGTCAAGCGTATGATTTTGCTAATAAAATAACTGACATTACGCAAAACCCGAAAGAAGCTTTAGAAAAAGCCGGTGTTACTCGAGAAGATTTGGAAAAAGCGAAAAAACTTATAAACAATCCTATGGCTGGTTTTTTTCTCGGTGATAAAAAACAATCAGTCATTGACGGATTAAATAGAGCCGAATCGTTATTCGATAAACAAGTTAACTCATTATCTGAACAAGCCCCGGTTAATGAGTTAGAGCAATTGCAAGCTAATCTTGCAAGGCTTAAGTAATGTCGGGCTTAACGGAGAATATATAATGGATAAAGAATCTTATAGTTGGGGAGGGATTGGTTTTCTTGCCTTGTTCTTCCTGATTATCATTGCTTTTTGGGGCCGTGGTGGTAACGGTTTTGGTTGGGGTAATAACTGCGGTAACGGTTTTGCCCCTTTTGGTGATGGTATTGGTTTCGGTGCTTCTAGTTATGGTTTCCAGAATTATCGTGCAACCTGTGATGCTGAAAAATCTGAAATCATCAATACCGCCCGTACTCAGTATCTGGTAGAACAGCAGGCTGCTGGCACTCGTGAGCTGGTTAATGCAACGGCTAATGCAACTCAGACCAAAATTGATTTTTATGCTTATCAGGCAGAACGTGACAAAGTTGCTGACCGTGACCGTAGAATTATGTCTTTGGAAAATCAGCTGTTTATGAAAGACCAGCTTGCAGCGTTGACGGCTTCAATTGCTGATATTCGTTGCAACATGCTTACCCGTCCGAATATTACCGGGGTTGGTGCGGTTTGCCCGAATGCTGGTGTTTTGAACGGTTTAGGAATTGACCGTTTCACTGGTTGCGGCTGTGGTTGCAACGGTAATAACGTTCTGGTTTAATTTAACTCCCTCGGGCGGTTAGATTATTCTGGCCGCCTTGACTTAAAATCTTTTATTTGGAGAAATAAAATGACTTGTAATTGCAATTGTGTTCATCTTGTAAGTTCGGTTACTTCTAGTACGGAAAGTCTTATATTAAATTTTTCCGCAGCACCGGCAGTGTTAAACACTGATGAGTTTAATTTTCGCATTTGCTGCGATGTTGGCTCAAATCCGAGCACATATGTCCCAGTTCAAATCAATGTATCAGTAAATGGAACTGTAACTGCCGTTCCGTTGCTTAACCGATTTGGTAATCAGATGTATTCAAATGAATTGAGAACCCGTGTTGTTTACAAAGGATATTTCGGCAGCGTTGCAACGCCTCATGTTATTGCCCATAATACCCCTAAAAACTGCTAGGAGATGATATGAGAGGTTTAGGCATAATTATTGGATATATACTCGGAAATGCAGCAGCACGTGATTGGTGTATTGAAAAAATATGCCAAGCCTCTTGTATTATTGAAAAAGAATTGAAAAAAACACCTATGGCGAAACTCATAATTAAGGATAAAAAAGATGAAATTTCAGGAGATAATTAAAGAATATACATGTTCTGATTCTGAGAAAGATATGTATATGTTAACTGAAATGATTGATGATTTTATTTGTGAAGTTAAAAATCTTCATCCTGAAACAGTTAATCATTTTTTAAGAAATTTGCAAATGTATAAGCATCCCTTGCATGATAGGGAATCCGCCGAATATGCAGTTTCAAAACTTGAAAACGAAGATGGTTCTGTTGGAGAGCATTGGGATTTTGAAACAACTTCCAAGCTTGCTGACAAATATTCAATACACGATAAACCCGCTTTTTATTACGTATTGAATATGATTTACAGTGATTTTTACGAATCGGGTCGTTCAGATTTGGAATACGTTAAAGATGCCGTAAAATTTATAAATGATAAGGATGCCCCACACGATAAAGCCGAAAGATATTATCGTGCTATGAATTATTAATGTTGACATTTTTATTGATAGGGGCTACGCTAAAAACAGCCCCTTTTTGTTAAAGGGTATTATTCATGAGAAGTAAATTAATGACACAACCTCAACAAAGAGTAGCTCTTGATATGTTATTAGCCCAAAAAAATCATGGGGGCTTGTCGTCGGCCGCTTTGTTACTTCATCAGAAACAAGCTGAGGATGCCGAAAAAATGGATAAAAGAATGTATGAAATTGAAAAAAAAGTCGACATTCTCGATAAAAAAGTTGATTCTCTTGATGAAAAAATCAATGAAATAAAAACTTTAATAGCCAAAAGAACAAGTTTTACAGAAAATATAAAAGAAATTTTAAGTAATAAAATTTTTATCTATTTATTGATAATCATTACAGCCTCTGCCTGCGGTGTTCAAGTCGCAGATTTAGGAACATTTTTATTTAAATAAAAAAGGAAATGCTATGATTTATCTGATTTCATTTATAATTGTCGCGATTTCGGCGTTGTTGTGGCGCATTCGCGGCGGACTTTGGAAAGAATATATTCCGGAAAATAAAATCTGGTATGCGCTTTTTTTCGGCATTTTCGGGTATTTCTATTTTGGAAACAGTCTTGAGAAAGCCATTGTTGGCGGCATTGCCTGTTTCACGTCTTATAAGCTTTACGGCTGGGGCTTATATCTTGGCAGATTATTGGAGGGCGGCCAGCTTAACCCGAATTTAGTACAATATCGGGAGTGTGAGCTGATAGACGATTTGCTCTATTCATGCCGAATTACTTTCAAGGGAAAGACCTTCTGGTTGTATGAAAATCCAAAATGGTTCGGCTTTTGTGGTACGACGCTGACCGGCCTCATCATCACGTTTCTGTGGGGCTTGTACTTCGGCAGCCTGCCGCTGATGCTCTCAGGCCTCGGGATGGGCATCTGCTATTGGTTGGGCGGGAAGCTTGAGAAACTAAAAGCGCTGGGAAAATCCGGCTGGAACTGGGGCGAATGGATTTTCGGTGCATATGCAGGAGCATGTCTGGTTTGGATGATTTAAAAATGTACAGAAGTAAAGATATAGACATCCTTGCCAGAACTATATACGGAGAAGCAAGAGGGGAACCAGAAATCGGTAAATGTGCCGTTGCATCGGTTGTTTTAAATAGATACAAAGCGCACAAATGGTTTTCAGGTAAAACTATTGCTGACACATGTCAATTTTGCGTTAAAGGTTCAAAATATCATCAATTTAGTTGTTGGAACGAAGACGACCCGAATTTCAGATTAATAACTCAAATTTCCGAAAGTGATAAAATTTTTTGTAAATGTATAGATGTTGCTGAAAAATATATTTCAGGCACTTACAAAGATATTGTGAACGGTGCATGTCACTATTGCGTCGTTGGTACAAATCCGGCGTGGGCAAAAGGAAAACGTCCCGATTTGCGAATCGGGCGTCATTTGTTTTATTGCGAGGTGGAATGAAATATGCGTTTTTTGTTGGTATTTTTCTCCTTGTTATTGGTGGAACTTATTATACTGGCTATCGCGTGGGAAGTGCTGACACAAAAATTGAATATATAGAAAAAGAGGTTATTAAATATGTGGAAGTTGAAAAAGCGAAGTCGACAATTTATTCTTCTGCTAATCTTAGTCGTGATATTTTGCTGCGGATGTACTCAGAAAATAAATTCTAGGCCTTGCGCAGTTTATCCAATCGGCGGTGAAAAAGTTGCAAAAGAAGTTAAAAACATTCCGTATAATGGTTACGAGAATTTTTGGGAACATCAAGCAAGACTTTATAAATTAAAACAAGAGTTAGATTTGTGTAAATAAAAAGTCCGGTAGGCACCCACCTCCCGGACTGATATGTAAATGTTATCGCAAACGCCAATAACATTTACATTATGTAATAAAATTTGGCAGATGTCAATGCAAATCTGGGTGGACGGAGCTTTTAACCATAAAACAAAAGAAGCCGGGTTAGGTATTTTAATTCGGGAAATAATACCGAACGGTACAAAAGAAACCAGATTACATGTAAAAACTAAAGCAGAGGATAATAATCAGGCGGAATTATTGGCTATTTACAATGCCCTTCAACACATTAAAGGTTCGCCCCGTAGCGAGCCTATTTTTATTATCACAGACAGCCAAATTGCTATTGAGAGTATATTGCACCCAGAAACCAAGAAAGACAAATATAGAGAGATTGCAGAACGAATAAGGGGCATGTTGTATTGTGAGAGATGGAAAATATATCACAAGAAAGCACATACGGGCAGAAGGGATAGATATTCAATCTATCAAGACCTTGCAGATAAACTTGCAAAAAGCCTTGATTTTAGTTAAAATGTTTTTACAATAAAACTCTAAACTCCAAATGCTAGAACAAGCCCCCCTGCTTCAGGCATTATTACCAGTAATAATGTACAGCTTCTCGGGGGGCGTTTTTTATAAAAGTTTGTTTCTTACTTTACAAACAGTTTCGGCGGTATGTAAATCGAGAAATATATCATTTATGCTGGTGTATTTTTTGCAGTTATTAGATTTGATGACAATTTCTAATTTGTTATTGGTTATATTAATACCTTCAATGTGCCAATCCTCTTTGCTGACCTCCCAACCATTATTAATCCACCAATCATAATCTTCTTGAATGTAAAAAACTTTATCCCCAATTTTCATTTTAACAATCCCATGTTATTTTTAAGTTCACGATGATAACCATAAATAATACCGTCGACATCTTTAACATAAACATCCATGCCGTAAGGTAAAATTTCCAAAAGTTCGTTTAAATTTTTTTCAAATTTTATTTTCGAACATTTTTCAATCATTGTTAAAGGCGGTAAACCAGTTTCAACATATTGTCCGATATAAAAAGTATACATAACATCCTCCTATATAATAAGTTTTTGAGCTTCTTGAATGTACCAATCGTAATTGATATTATCCCATTTAAAAGTTTCAATATCGTTAACAACTGTGACTTTATATCCGGCCGCTAATCCTGTAACACGTTCCTCGTATTTTGATTTATTCTTTGTGCAAACTCTTTCATCCCATTCACCGCCTGTTTCAGCCATGACCCTATTATATTCCGTTTCAGTAATACCATTTCGACGTTTATAACAACCTACCGGACCGGCAGGGGGCATAACTTTTGATAAAAATTCCCCATCTGTACTGATATAAAATCTTGTATTTTTTTGGACATGTTTATTACCCCAAAACAGCTTAGAACCGCCGGTAGCTTTAACTGCGCAACAAAAGTCAAACGGATTGAAGCAACTGCGAATGTATGTTTCAATATCAACACCATCAACCATATTTGCAACAGCCGCCCGCGTGCTGACAACGTTTGAAAAGTTTTTATGCCATGCCGGCGGTTGCGAGGATGCTACCGATTCGTGATAATTTAACGGGTCAGGTGTCCAATAAGCACCTTTGAGTTTACATTTCCCGTCCGTACCAACGGCAATATAGTTATTAACGTCGCGAATATACATTTTAGCGTATCTGGCTTCTTTAAGGTCCAGATGTGTTAATTGTTCCCATCGTTTACAAATCTCTTGTGTCTGTTGATAATAATCTTTGTGAATGTAAAATGTAATACCATCTGTATTGGCTTGAATAACTTGCAATGTCGGAACATCTGTCAGCCATTCGAGCAACATTGACAACATTAATTGACCGTTGATAGTAATTGTCATGGTAAATTGCGGGTCATACATCACGCTGAATTTGGAGTTTGATTTACCATAAGCACCATTGAGAGCGAGTTTGATAGCGTTGGCTTCCGTGCATTTTTCACCTTTTTCTTTTTGCCATTTTTTACGTTCTTTTTTAAGGTCACCGTAAATGCTTGCGAATCTATCTCCCAAATGTTCGGGATGCAAGCCGTTTACAATAGCAATTGACGGATATAGACTTGATACGTCAACATCAACAATCCACCAATCGTCTGTAGCTTGTATGCGTTTCTTTTCAACAGAACCGTGAATACCACCAACTCCATAATGATATTCAACGCCGTTGACAGTCGCTGTAAGATTTTCAAACACACCTTTGGTTTTAATATTTGTACTTTCTTCGCCAGCTGCATTGATTTCTTCACTTCTCAATACCTGAGAACACATATAATCGTAGATATGCTTAAATTCAGGCTTTTTTAATTTTACATAAGAAAAAATAATATTTTTAAGTGGTATTTGCGTTCTTGGTGTTTGACGCATCTGTCGGTAACCTGTGGAGACATCATAACATACTTCATCACCAAGACGGGATATGATAGTTTGTTCGCCGATTTTTGTATCATTCCAGTTATAAACGTCGATACCAAATTGTGATTCAAGCCCTTGTCTAAATTCAACAGCGTGATGCGCATATTCAGCAAATCGCTTAGTTTCCTGTACGTCATGTATGTTATAAGGGATGAGCAAGGTGTTAACTTGTTCTTGAGTTAGCACTGTTCCCGGTTCTATCGGCATATCCTCAACGCTATCAACGCGCATGTTTATCTGAAGGAATTTTAAGCTGGTAGATTTTGCCTTGTTATCAAAATGGTGCATTTTAAACAAATCCACCTGCGGCGTAAAACGGTCAGAAGCCCATATAATATGACCGAATTTGCTCTCGGCGTTAATAATGTCAGAGGCCTTTGCGTAAAGCTGCTGATAGGTTGCCGAGGGATTATTCCAAAGGAAATGGATAACAGGATAGTCGAAATTGATGTTATTAAAGCCTATCATAGGCGTTTGAGTTGCTGCAAGCTCTCTAAAAAATGCTAAAAGCTGCTTGCGGTCGTCACGATATTCAGAAATTTCCCAAACTGAACGAACATTAGAATTTAACATTTCCATTGATAATGTAAAACAGTTCGGGAAAGTTTCAATATCGTAGACTATAGCGTTTGTAAAGTTAAGAGGCATTTTACCACCATCCGAATACCCGTCCATAAATCGGTAAATATACGCAATGAGCCGTTAAACATACAGTAAGTTGATAAATGGTATGTACGTTGTTCATCGATTTAACAAATATAAAAAGCCATAATACTACTGCATAAATAACAATCCAGTCCATTTTAATTCTCCGCACTCAATAAATCAAAAGGATGTTCTTGCAATATCGGATAAAGAAAATTCGTCAAAACTTCAACGACTCTTTCTTCCCCGTCTTCTTTGCACAAATAACCGTTTCGATAGCAAATATGAAGTATCTCGTGCAGCAAGACATTTTCCTGTACTTGTAACGGCATATCTTTGTTAATAAAAATTTTAGCTTCGGCAAAATTTGATTTTCCCATATTTCCGCCACAATAATCACCGTCAACCATTTTAATTTCATAAAGTACACCGGCAATGTTTAACATCTTTTTAACCATTTTAATTCTCCACACCTGCAAGAAGTTCATCAACGATATAAAATTTTTCAACTTTTTCAGCTGGTAAAAACAAAACAATGTTTTCTTCATCGGGGTTGATTGAAGGTATTTCAAAATGGTCTTCTATTTTATAACCGATATAAAATTGATCATCTTTTGTTTTTATCAATAATCTTTCAAGCGATAACGACATATTTTTACTCCTTATTTGTATGATGATAAGTGCCTTCGGCAGTTTTTTGCCATATCCGAGCTTTATTTTTCTGATGTTTATTATAAACCTGTTTGTAGAAAACATCGTTATAATGCGTTAAATCGTTCAACAGCCCCATGGTAATTATTCTGCCGGTAACAGAGTTCCAACGCCCGAGACCGCAACAAACAATGAAAATATCGGCAAGTTCTTTACCGGAATCTTCAACACCTGTTGCAGCCATCCATTCTGTAAACTCTTCTTCAAGCTTTACGAGTTGTCCCTCAAGCGTTGCGTCCGGGAAACAATTTTCGTGCCATTCGGTGATTTCACTAGATAATTCAGTCCATTTGTCTTTGTTCATTTTCCAAATCCTTTAATATTTGAGGGCGTACTTGATATTTATAAATGCTATCGGCGTTTTTAGCAACTTCTGCTGTTGTAAAAAGTTTCATATCTACAAGCATAGCTATTAACGTCATGAGAATTACATAATTTCGCAATCCCATATCTTTCAAATCTTCAAATTTTTCCGGCAACATGAAAAATACCTCCTAAATTAATAAATTGACAGACTTTTACCGGTCTGTCAGCGGCTGTCAACATTACCTAGTAGGGAATGAAGTCGCAAAAGGTACAGTACCATTTGCCGTTTGGGGCGTGGTAGCAGGCTGGGCGGCCACATTCGCAGCAGGCTGGGTAAACCCCTGCGGTGCTTGCGGCATCGGCATACCCTGAGCATTGTTAACAAAGTCATAAGCCGGTGCAGGCATAGGTGCTTGTGCAACTGGCTGTTGCGGTGCTTGCGGCATTGCAGGAGCTGCAGGTGCCATAGGCATAGCCGTCGGCTGTTGCGGCATCGGCATTTGAGCTGTGGTCGGTGCCGAGCTAATGGGTGTCGCAGATGCTCCGGCAGGAACGGCAGATGCCTGACCGCCAAACAATTTCATCGGGTCGGCATTTATAGAGCCTTTGATAGCCTGCCCGTAACCTACAAGTTCATAAGCGTTCGGGTTCCAATAGATGCCGCCGTCTTTTTCAGTGTGTACACTCAAATTAACACTTGCAACGACATAATCACCGGTTTTAACTTCGTCCGCTTCAACTTTACGATAAGCTCCGTTTTCAAATTTATAAGTTGACGGACAATAGGCAGATGTACGAACTTTAATGATATAACAGCCTTTATATCCGTCACGGGTGTTATACGGTACATTTGAACCTTGCGGACAAGCAGGGCTGTCACCGTTAATAATTTTCCAAGCAAATCTCGTCATCTCAAGCTGTTCGGGATTAGCGTTTGCATATTGCGGATAAACTTTTGCAACTTCCTGAACAATATACGGCCAAACATTCTGCATAAATTCAGCTTTGGGAATTGCAAGGTCAATACGGTGTTCTTTGACCGGCTGACCGTTCTTATCTGTTTTAGGCTGTTTGGTATAATAATCAATAGCCTGTTCAAATTTGTTAGGGTCGCCGCCGACAATACGTCCGGCAGGCAGCTTAAAACATTCTAACGTCATTTCTTTTCTCCGTTTTAAGTTAAATATCTAAAGCTTTTCTATAAGTTTCGAGTAAAAACTCTTTCTCGTCCCTATCAGCAGCGTTCATTTTGCGAAGTTTGATAATCTCACGCATGATTTTAGTATCAAAACCAGCGCTTTTGGCTTCCGCATAAATATCGTTAATATCCGATGTGATAGCAGATTTTTCTTCCTCGAGATGCTCGATTCGTTCAATTAAAGATAGCAATCTGGTGCTATCAATTCCGCCAACTTCTGACATATTTTTACTCCTTTTTAAAATTAACGTTTTCCTGCTTCTAAAATCGGTAAACCAGCCTCTGTCGGAATATAAATTACTTTATTTCCTTGAGTTTCGGTTTCGCTAAGATTTTGAATATACAAATATCTCAAATAACCTTCGTTATTTTTTAAGCTGTCACCGATTATTTTGTTTGCTTTAGCAACTCCTTCAGCTCTTATTACTTCCGCTTCCGCAAGCGCTTTTGCTGATTCTTTTTTAGCATGAGCTTCTTCAATAATAATTTTTCTATTGCTTTCAGCTCTTTGCAATTCACCTTCACCAATCAATCTGCTTGTATATACATTATATCGAGGATAAATGTATATACAAGCACCAATCAAACCAACAAAGATTAAAAAACCTCGTAAACCGCTATTACTCATATTTTTACTCCTTTTCTCCAAAATATTTTTCTGCAATTTTACTTTCATCAACTGCAACAAGTTTAAAACCGTTGTCAGGTCTATAAGTGCATTCGGCCACAAAATCCTCCGGCACACCGGCTTTTTTAGCCTGTGCAGGTGTCATAAGTTTTTCAACACGGACATCAATACCTGTCATTGCTTTAATAAAATCAGCATTGATATTTTTATTCCATGCCGTCTGACCTAAAGCCGGAACGATTGAATAACCTTTAACACCTTTACCTTCCGACAGTCTGTGCTTTGCTAAATCCTCATAAGCGTCATAAGACTGTTTTAGGACTTCCTGAGCGCGTTTGAGATTTGTCAGCATCCATGATAGCCGTTCGTTGCTAATTTCGCTATCAAAAGCCAATTCTGCAACGTCCACGGCATTCATAGCCGCTATTTGTGCTGCGGGGCATTGAGAGAGCGACTGGCATTTATAGCATTGTGCGCCGCTGCAAACTGTTGATGAGGGGTTGACAAGGGTTTGAATTAATTTGTCATACAGTTGCAATAGCTCACTATAACTTACCTGCCACTCTCTAATGCTTCCTTGCGGATGATACGGTCGGGGTTGAAAAATTTTGAACACTATCAGGTTCGGATAAGAATTGCCAAGCTGTTTGCAATATCCAATCGCATGACTGATTAATGTCCAATTCATTTTCGGTTCAACAATCCGCCAGCCGTATTTCAAGTCCGCAATGGTTAAAATACCATCAGCACATTTAACGCAATCAGCACGTCCGTGAATTTCCCAGCCGTTACCGGAATGAGATGTATCCACTTCGACCTTGCAATTATCGGAAGTTATAAACTCGAAATAATCCCGGCAATTTTCAACCATTTCATCGGTTATAAATAAACCGTTCGGTGCTGATTGTCCGATTAACGTTTCCGGGCTGATACCACCCGCAACCTGCTCAGCAAGCCAATGGACAGCATTACCTTCGTCGGTCAATTCGGTTGAAGGGTCAAAAGGCTGTACGCTGCCTAAAGACTTATAACCGTTGCAGGCCATAAAACGCGGAAGTTCTGTTGCAGTTAATGATAACATAAATTACAAACCTTTTTTAACCAATTCGTTAATTACATAACTAAGAGCCTGTGCGTTACCTCTCAATTCAGCAGCTCCCTGATAAGAGGTACCGAAAGTGGCATTAACACCGGCAATTACATTCTGCATGAAGTTGGCATCCAGTACTTTCATCTGCAAACCGTTACGCAACTGTTCAAACATTCTGTTATAAAGAGCCTCCGGGTCTTCTGCTACCGGTGCAGCCTGCGGCATGATTGATTCTACAGGTGCGGTAGCATTATTAACAAAGTCATAAGCAGGTGCTACTGGAGCTGCTGGAGCTGCTGGAGCTTGCGGTACAATCGGCTCAGCAGGCGCTACAGGTGCCTGCGGTGCTACCGGAGCTGAGGCATAGGGTATTATCGACTCTACTGATGTTACGGGTGCTACCGGTGCAGGGTCTTCAATCGGACTCAACGTAATAGGTGCTAACAATTCAGTTTTAACGCGATTATATTCTTCATCGGTAATACCACGACGACGTTGCCAAACACCTTTAGCGGTCATCTGATGATTTGAACTGTGGATTCTCTCATCCCATGGCAAACCTTCTTTGTCCAGCGTCAAAACATTATTAACCGATTTAACCGATTCGATTGATTCAACCGATTCAGTCTGTTTGACTGATACCACCGGCTCATCAGTCAAAACTTTTGCAATTTTCAACAGCTCATCGGCTGTCAATCCTTCAAGTGTAATTTTCATTTTATTTCCTTACAATAAATGTTGACATTTAACAATAACCGTTTTACATTATTGTCAAACAGATTGCAAGAGGAAAATTAAAAAATGTCAAAAATTGTTATAAAAAGTGATGATTTATATAGATTTTCAAAGCTCGTGGACGACGGTGGATATATAAGAATAGAAATTAAAGACCATAAAGCTTTTATGATTGCAAGCAATGAAATTATAGCTTGTGTAAAATATTTCGGCGATTCGTTTGGTGCAAATGAAATTGTGTACATTAAAGTTGACGCAACGTTCAAAGAAAGAATGGAATTTGATTCAAAATTTTCAACATCTGTAATATTAGAAACTGTACCGGAATTTGGTCTTGCAACATTAAAAACAGATAAAGATATTTCCGAATCACTCATATATCTTGATGAAACTTTTTATGATGAATGGCGTTCTTGGTTTGTCGAATCATCAGAGAATAAAGGGTTTATGTTTTGGGATACTTATCAAATAATTAAATTGTTTGAATGTAGTCCTTCGGGACAAATAACATTTCCGGCAGTTATAAACAGCTCTAAACCTGTTTTATTAAGAGATATTACCGATTCAGAGTGGGTTGGAGTATTTATACCTACCGCAAAAGATGATAAGAAAAGTAAACCCGCTGAATTGCCGGAGTGGTTAAAAGATGCCGATAAAGCTTAGAGATTATCAGCAGGAGGCTGTCAATAAAATTTACGACAGTTGGAATCAAGGGAATCGAAATGTATCTTTAGTGATGTGTACGGGATTAGGTAAATCTGTCTGTATGTCTTCCATAGCCCTTAACTTTGATAACCAACACAAACCTGTTGCAGTTGTTGCACATCGTAACGAGCTTGTCAGTCAAATGTCTTGTCATTTAGCACGTGTGGGTCTTTATCATCGGATAATAGCTCCAAGAGCTGTTGTCGGGCAAATTTCAAGAAAACATAAAATTGAATTTGGAAAATCTTTTATTAATCCATCGGCATTATCGGCAGTTGTTGGTGTTGATACATTAATGGCACGAGCCGATAGTTTAAAAAATTGGGCGCAGCAAATAGCTTTGTGGGAGGTTGACGAACAACATCACATTACTCGCGGCAATAAGTGGGGTAAAGCTGTTGAAATGTTTGTCAATGCCCGTGGGCTTGGTGTAACTGCAACACCGAATCGAGCTGACGGTCAAGGATTAGGTCGATGGGTCGATGGTGTTATGGACGACATGGTTTTAGGTCCTTCAATGCGTTGGGCTATTGAAAATAATTTTCTTGCAGATTACGAAATTGTCTGCCCTAAATCAGATTTAAATGTTGAAGACAGCCCGTTGTCTGCGAATGGCGATTGGTCTAGTCAAACTTTGCGTAAAGCTGCTAAAAAATCACGAATCATCGGGGATGTAGTAACAAATTATATTAAATATGCTTTCGGTCGAAAAGCTATCGTTTTTGCTACTGACGTTGAAACAGCTGAAGAAATTTCAAGAGATTTTAACGCTCACAATATAAGAGCGGTTTCACTCAACGGTAAATCGTTACCGGCATTTAGAGAACAAAGTTTAGATAATTTTCGAGATAGTAAATTACAGGTACTTGTCAATGTAGATTTGTTTGATGAAGGATTTGACGTTCCGAGTTGTGATGTTTGTATTATGGCCCGTCCCACTGCTTCACTTGGTAAATTTTTACAACAAATAGGTCGTGTATTGCGTCCTGCACCTAATAAAACAGCTCTTATTATCGACCATGTTAGCAACGTTATTCGACATGGTTTGCCGGATATGCCCAGAGAATGGTCCTTAGAACGGCGACAAAAAAAAGCTAAATTAACTAAAGACCCGGACGAAATAGAACTTACGGTTTGTAAAAAATGTCTTAAACCTTATGAAAAATTTAGAACTCAATGCCCTTATTGCGGGGCTGAGCTACCTGTACCAGAATCAAAATCTCGTACAATTGAAATAGTTGCTGGTGATTTGGTGTTATTAGATAAAGCAACCTTACAGCGCTTGCGGCAAAATGCAATGTTAGAAAGTCCGGGAAATATAGCCGCAAGAGTCGCAAAAGCCGCTGGACCAATAGCTGGTAAAGCCGCTGCAAATCGTCAAATGGAAAAGATAGAAGCTCAGAATGAATTAAAAGATACTATTGCTCAATGGGCAGCTATCGAACGTGAAAAAGGATTTAACGACAGAGAAATTTATCGGCGTTTCTATTTGTCGTTAGGTATGGATGTGTTAACCGCTTTAAACGGTACTAGAACACGTCAAGATTATTTAACAACAGCTGAAAGAATTAAAGGATGGTATGAATGATAATAAACGATAATTCAATAATGCTTAACAAAATCCGGTGGGACATTAAATTTGTCTCTGAAAACAATGATGTTTTGGATGGTAACAGAGGTGTGTGTTGTTACAGAACTTCAACAATTTATATATTAGAAAGTCTAAAACCTAGTGAAAAATTATTCACTTTATTTCACGAATTGGCTCACGCTCTTTTAGCAGAAACTGATTATAATATAGAAATTAAAGAAAATTTAGGTAACAATTATGAAAAATTTGTTTCTTTATTAGGCGCTAGAATATATGAACTTTGTGAACAAATAGAGCTATCTCAATGCGTGAATCAGCGGTAACATCTCATATTCGCCTCGCGGCTGCACAGCTTAATTGCCCTCTTTGGCGCAATAACTGTGGGGGATTTTATGATGATACCGGTCGTTTTGTTCGATATGGTTTAGGGTCGGAAGCTAAATTAGCTTCCAGTGATTTTATCGGTATTCGTCCGGTGCTTATAACACCTGAAATGGTTGGACAAGTTTTAGGCATATTTACAGCCGTTGAAATGAAAGCTGAAAATTGGCATTTTAACAAAAATGACAAACACCTCTTGCAACAAAAACAGTTTATTGATATTATTAAACAATACGGGGGGTTAGCAGGATTTGCAACAAGTGTTGAAGATTTTTATAGGATTATAAAATATGTCGATAACAAATAGTATGAAAAAACAAGGTGAACAAACAAGAGAATCCATCCTTGAAACTGGATTAAAACTTTGGCCGAATGTTACACCTACAAGTATTGCTAACACCTTAAACATTTCTCATGGAACGGTAATTTATCATTTCCCGGATATAAAAAATGCTGTGGCGGAATATGCTGTTAAAACGGGGAACTCTCGAGTAATTGTACAATTACTTGCGATGCGACACAAAGCTGTTAAAGATATGAACGCCGTTGAACGCATAAAACATTTTACAGCCATATGATTTCCGGTCTACCTGTAAATCCGTGCATCCATATAAACCATGCGTAACAAATCGCGCTTTTTTCTTTAACCGGAAAGAGGCCGTTTTTGCTCGATGGTATTCGTTCAGTGAATACACACACATATCGAGGGGGAAACCTGTCAAAAAATGCCTTGCGTTTCACAGATTCTAAAAATCTTATGTTTAAAAAATGGCAAGCAACAGGTACGAGTTCTATTGACCGTTTAACGCATTCTAAAGCGTGAGAATAAGGTGGATTAGTAATTATAGCATCAAAAGGTAAAGAATCATATAAAGTAGGTTTAAGAAAATCAACACCGCCGATGCCATATCCACGATTGATTAAGTCAGTAGATACTACTTTATGACCGAAAGTAATAAGAGCTTCTGAAAGATGACCCCGTCCGGCACATGGTTCCCAAATGTATTTACCGCCATCGAGCCAACTAAGCACGGATAATAACGGCGGAATTGCTGAAGGGTGTGTAGCGTAGAAATCATATTCTTCGCGTTTTTCACCCTCTTTCAGATATAAACCGTGCATGTTACCGCTCATTTATATATTCTCTCCGATATTATTGTCTGATTGTAAAATGTATAAGCGTAAACTTCCTTACATTTTACAAAATAAAATATAACTTTATTACCGTTTATAAATTTTACGATTTATCCACATTATAAGTACTTCCACAAGCTACTATCAAATCTTCATCGTATGTTGGATTTTTACCTTTTCCACATCCGATATATTTTTTAATTTCATCGGTTATGGTATCTTTAACAGTAACAATACCTATACATTCTATTTCACCTTTATTAATATAACAGTATGTAGTAACAGGAAACCAGATAGAATCTAAAACAATTAAATGTTCGTAACCAGCTTGTTGACATTTTCGCATATTAAAAATTCTCCTAACAATTACCAACACCTTATAACCCTTATTATTCGCTGTCAAGTATAAAATTATGCAATAATGTATAAAAATGTAATTGACAATGATTAATAACAGTTATAGGGTGTTAGTAATTGTTATTAAATTTGAGGTATAAAATGGATAAAAAAACATTAAATCTCACAGAGTTATCAATCTATATCGGCATCAGTCGCCGAACTCTCTATAACATGATACAGGACGGTCGATTCCCCGTTCAACCAATTAAAGGTTTAGAACCTAAACGTTGGAGTGTTGAAAAAGTTAATGAATGGATAGAGAGTAAAGGGAATGATAACAATTAATGAGTTATGGAAAGATGTTCGAAACTTTGAGGGAGAATATCAAGTTTCGACATTGGGAAATTTTAAATCTTTACCTAAAAAAATATGGAACGGGCACGGTTTTTATATTTCCAAAGAAAGAATTATAAAACCTTACAAAACCAAAAAAGGTTATTTACATATTGATTTCAGAACTAAAACCTTGAAAGCTCATAGAATTGTTGCGGAAACTTTTATACCGAATCCTGAAAATAAACCACAAGTAAATCATATTAACGGTATTAAATCTGACAATCGAGTTGAAAACCTCGAATGGTGTAATAATTCCGAAAATCAAATTCACGCTTGTAAAAATAAATTAAACGTCCGTTCTGAAAAAGCCGGTAGAAAAAAAATCAAAGTAGAACAGTATGATTTGAAAACCAAAAAAACTATAAAAATATGGGATTCTTATAAAGAAATTCAACTTTATTTTAAAGTAAAACATAATAATTTTCGCGAATGTTGTGAAAATAAAAGAATTTCATGTTTAGGTTATGGATGGAAAAAAGCAAATGCTTAAAGTTATAACTCTTTTCACAGGCATTGGTGCCCAAGAAGCAGCTCTTAAACGTTTAGGTCTTGATTTCGAAATGGTTGGTATTTCAAAAATTGATAAATATGCTATACAATCTTACGAAGCTATCAACGGCTCTGTGCGTAATTATGGTAATATAACACAAATTGAACGGTTGGATTATGCGGATTTATGGACTTATAGTTTCCCTTGTCAGGATTTATCTTTTGCAGGTAAACAACGTGGTATTTCAGAAGAAACACGTTCAGGGCTTTTGTTACATGTTGAACGTCTTTTGACCGAATCAGTGCTTTATGGAACTCAACCTAAATATTTATTGTTAGAGAATGTAAAAGCTCTTGTAAGCAAAAAATTTATGCCGGATTTTCAACGCTGGTTAGATAAATTAGAACAATTGGGATATAATAACTATTGGCAAGTTTTGAACGCTAAGGACTATGGTATCCCTCAAAATCGTGAGCGTGTTTTTGTTATCAGCATACGAAAAGATATAGATACCAAAGGTTATAAATTCCCCTCACCTATACCACTTGAGAAACGCTTGAAAGATATGCTCGAACCTTGTGTAGATGAGAAATATTATTTGAGCGCGGATAAGGTTGAGAAATTAATAACACAAATAAAAGAAAAAGAAGTTAGCAACACTATTCGTTGTGGTGGTGGTGGTAGCTTGGATGGTAAACATACTTGGGATATTGTAGTTGAACCTTTATGTGCCGCAAGTAGAGGAAGAAATCCGGAAAACCCAAGTGATAGAACAGCAGGAATCCCAACCGAACAAATGCTTGAGATAAACTATTCTGGTTGCACAAACACGCTTACAAGCGTTCAAAAGGACAATTATGTTGTTGAGCCTAAAGTTATAAATCCACTTAAAGGAAAAACTGATTATGGTTGGCATTTTGAACAAGAAGTTTACGATGAAAATGGAATAACTAGAGCTGTAAAAGCGGGTGGTGGAAGTGGAAATATACCTAAGATTATAATTGGTTCAACTCAGAAAAATGCTTATATTGGTTCCGTAGAAAATTATTCTCCGTCGTTAACAGCTGCAATGGGAATGGGTGGTGGACAGATACCTATGTTAGCAAACGATTACTGCCTCCGTAAATTAACACCTCGTGAATGTTGGCGATTAATGGGATTTACTGACATTGAATTTGAATGTGCAAAATTGTCAGGTGTATCAAACTCACAACTTTACAAACAAGCTGGTAATAGTATTGTTGTCAATGTTTTAGTCGGTATTTTTAAGGGGTTATTCGATGACAGATTTTAACCTTACAACAGCTTATATTACCTCTCTTACCGGCAGTCCCGATACATCTTGTTTTTGGCTGCTGATAGACGAACATAATAAAAAAAACCCGCCGGTTATTATTTGCGATTCGTTTGACAACTGTAATCAAATCTTGAAACTTTATAATGATTCTGGTTATGGTGTTTTTATAGCTATTAACTCTATTCGTTCCGGCTGTCCGAGAACACTTGAAAATGTTGAACATGTTCGAGCACAAGTAGTTGATATTGACAACCCGTTGCAAATGCAAGACAGTTATAACAGAGCTATACAATCAGCTTGCCCACCGCATTTTGCCGTTCAAACATCGCCCGGTCACATTCATCTTTATTGGTTAACAGAACCATATGTAGGAAATGATTTTTTCAAAATTCAACAACAAAAACTTAATCAGCTTTACAATGGGGATATGAATGTTACTGACGCTACAAGAGTCATGCGCGTTCCCGGGTTTAATCATTGTAAAAGCATACCGCAACTTGTAACATGTTGGGGGATTCATAGCAATCCACGATATACAACGGAACAGATGCAAAATTATCTCGCGGATGTTAACATTGTTGAACATAATTTTGGGCTTCGTAAAAAACTTGGTAACGAAATGTTACAGGCACCAAATTTTGAATTGTTGTTGAAAGCTTTGTATGATATTGACCCAAATGAACTTTCTCGAGATGAATGGTTGTCTGTTAGTGCATCGTTCAAACAAGCCGGGTGGTCGTTAACAAACGAGAATAACCTTTATACCGAATGGCTTAAATGGTGTTCAAATTATAAAAACAATAATCCAAAAGAAAACAAAACACTTTGGAACTCATTGAAAGAAACTCAAATCGGTTGGAAAAGTTTGCTCAGAAAAACCGAAAATATTCAACCTGTTGTTTATTTTGGTGAACGAGCTGAAGAAGACGAAAAAGAAATTGAAGTTTTAGGCGATGTGCTCGATGAACGCGGTAAAAAAATATGGTTTAAAAATTGTTATTTTGTCGAAAGTGAAGGGCGTATTTTTACTTCCAGTGGTCGATTTATGAATCAAATACAATTCAATGGGCGATACGGCGGCAAGGAATTTACAATTAAAAGCGCCGGAACAAAGCTTACAGACAATCCATGGAAAGCCGCTTTAAGCAGTGTTGACTGGTCCATACCAAAAGTCGACCATTGTCGTTTTTTACCTCAAGAACCTACTTTTTCAATCATTCATGATGATTTAGGTCGCAAGGGACTAAATACATATATTCCAGCAAAGATAAAATCTATCGAAGGCGATGTTAGTAAATGGAAGGATTATTTGTCAAAAGTATTTAATACACCAGAGGATGTTAAAATATTTGAAGATTACATTGCTCATTGTATAAAATTTCCCGGTGATAAAATTCCTTGGTCTGTTTTATTACAGTCAACCAAAGGTGTCGGTAAGCAAATGATAGGCGACGTGCTTAAACATTCAATTGGTGAAATATATACTTACCAGCCTGATGCTGAAGAACTTGTTAGCGGTGTTAGTCAGTTTAACGGTTGGATGCGTAATAAACTTATGATATTAGTCGATGAAGTGCGTGTCGGTGACCGCAATGAACTCATGAACGGGCTTAAAACTATCATCACTGACCGAAGAATTGCTGTAGAATCTAAAGGTGTCGACCAGCAAATGGAAGATAACGTCGCTAATTGGATATTTTTTAGCAACTTCAAAGATGCTTTTCCAATCGACGAAAACGAGCGACGTTATTGTATATTTTACAGTAAATTACAATCAGCCTTGCAATTAGAAGAAGTTGGGATGAATAAAAATTACTTCGATTCAATGTATAACTGGCTTGAATGTGAACATGGATTTGAAAAAATTGCATGGTATTATCTAAATTACCCGATTGAAAAAGGTTCCTTGTCGCATAGGGCACCACATACTTCAAGTTACGAAGAAGTGTTGAGAATCGGTAGAAGCCCCTTGCGTGTTATTCTTGACGATAAAATCGAAGCTGAAGAACGCGGATTTCGTGGTGGATATGTCAGTTTTGTGATGTTTCAAAAAGCCGTTTTAGACAGTTCTATGCGTACTAAACCCGCCGAGCATACATTGAAAGCTATTCTTGAAGGAAGGGGTTATCACGAGCTTGGACGGACGATAAAACCTATCCCGGGTGAAGATTTAACACATCCGAGTTTGATATTCGGTTTAAAGGGCAAAAGTATTGATGGATATGAAGATGCGCAAGGATAAAATAATATAAATAAAAACCCCCTTCAGGCGGATTCGAAAGACCTAAAAAGGGGGTTAAGCGCGCTTTACATTTTTATATTAACTTAAAATATTTAAAATGTCAAGAAATATATAATGTTAAACAGTTTTCCATCGTTTAATAGGTTTCCATTTTGTCGAACATTCTTTTCGTCCGTTATCATATCTAAAACCTGTTTTTTCATATATATTAATATGCTTAGATGGTTTTTCAAATTTATAATGTTCTTTAGGTTGATAATCATTTTCGGATATTTTTTTTGCCAAAGCTATATCCTCTTCTGTTATAGATTTTATATGATATTCGATAGTTGTATGATTAAATTTAGCGACGTCCCCCGCAGCAAGTTTCGGTAACTTTTCAATTACACAACATATATAACAATAAATTCTTTTAGGTTTTGTTTGATTACTATAACGCCCTGAAAATACTAATTGAAAGTAATTTTCAACTTTTTTTAATATTTTTTCACATTTTTTTCTTGAATATTCTTTTCTACATTTCATGGAACAATAATTTTTATCAAAAGATGTTTTCACACCACAGTTAAGACATTTCATTTCCCCTCACTTTCGCCGTTTAAGGTCTTGGTTAACAAATCATCAATAAAACCGCACCGAGGACAATCTTGCGTCGATTGATATGCTGTATCTCGGGCTAACCGAATAGCTTCTCTAAGCCGATCAATCTCTGCTTGCTGTTCTTCTATCTTTTCTTTTAAATTTTTAATCTTTGAACAAGCATATAAGTTTGTGCAATTCCTTCTACTCATCACTCCACCTCAAACAAATCATCAATGTTTGCTTTGCTCTTGCCGAGATATTTAAGCTGAGTTGACATAGGACTTTTTGCGTCTATCAATCTTATGTTTTTTGTTCCTTTGTTGTAGGCAACAAAATCGTTACTTGTAGGATTAAAGTCTAAAATAACAAATTTTACACCACTCCATTCTTTAATCCATACATCCCCAATTTCTGGTTTTTCTGCGCTCATTTGTAAAATCCTCCGTTTTCAACAATACCTTTTAAAAATATATATCCCGCCCAAGCACAAAATAGGATAAAAACTATTGCCGGAATCCCGATAATCAAGCCGATTGTCCATAATACCCAAACTGGAATAGAAAAAATCATCTTACACCTACTTTCTTACCCTAAATTTCTTTTTACCCTTCCACACTTATTGCATATTTTGCAAAACTTACTATCTAGCCTCATCAAATCCGCGCAGCGCGAGCACCAGCGCACGTTGCAAAAACCTAGCCAGCACAACAAACGTCTAATCATCTTAAAGCCCTCCCAAATAAATACGCAGCAAAAAAGCACATGACAGTAGTAATAACGTCTGACAGGTTTTCTCCAATTTCAATCATTGTTTTTTTCCTTTTGCATTTGTTCCGTTTCCGCGATAATCAGCATCGGGTAATTTTTATGCAGACAATTAAAAATTTTACTCAATGCCTGCTGCTGTGCTTTTGGTGTATCGGGGTCGATATGCGCATAATCTTTTATTCCCATGGCGTCCCCATCATCAAAAAAGTCAATTACAAATCTACCGTATATTTTTTCAATCATTTCAGCACCTCGGTTATTTTGGTTAAAAGTTTGTGGAAATTATCTATTGACACAATATCTTGGTTAATAAATTCATTGTGTATTTTTTCTTTAACTTCTTTAAGCAACTGGCAGAGATGATCTATCTCTATCTCATTACTAGTTACAAGAGCTGATAAATCATTATTTTCATCTCTCACACACTTCAGTTCTTCGTAATCACACGGAGCTAGAACTTCGACAACTTCAAACGTGTAACTTATCGCATAAAATCTATTAAATTTACTTAGCTTGGCGACGTCTACACGCCCGTTTGATAGCCTGACATAATACGGCCCTGCTTTTAATTTTCTAGCTTTCCAGTCATCCGTTAAGCTCATCGCCCATCTCCTCAATTTTCATTTCAGAAAAAACATCCGGCTCTATGTCGCCAATTCCACCCATCACTTCCATATACTCTTCTTTTTTTTCGGCGCACATTTCATTTAAATACACCCACTTTTTACACCAATTTTGTAAATGTGTTTTTCTCGGATATGCTTTATATGCGGAAAATCCAAAATAATATACATACCCATTGAAATAAAAACCGACATGATTTTGGTCGCCTAAAATATAGCCATTAACTTTTGGCGCATACGTATTGTCGTGAATTTTCATTTTTTCATCCTAAAATAGTTAAAGAGTTAAAAAATTACAAAGCTAGCACCGGGCGAACGTACTTATTGTTGTTCTTATAGCCGTAGTTGTACAAACCGTAACTGGTGCCTAGGTTAGAGTACCACGCGTAGTAGTAGGAGTACTCCGACGAAGACCAATACCAGTCTCTTTTAAGCGGCTC
>UMCW01005024.1_pt1 | contig 42389 bp, 38 predicted proteins | sample 1964321 | NCBI WGS metagenome assembly UMCW01 (sample SAMEA4835977, study PRJEB28245) | human gut metagenome | biome: gut microbiome; material: fecal sample | place: Denmark | collected 2008
ATAGATTTACAAACAGCTAAAAAATGGTTAAGAGATGATTATGTTTATATAAAAGGCTTATTATCTTTCTCACCTGAAGAAATTGATAAAAAGTTAGCTCAAGATTTACCTGAAATTTTTGGTAACAATTTAAATGAATCAACTAAGATAAAAGAAGAAGCAAAACTTATTGAAACAGGTGAATGGGATGATACTGATGAGGACATGGCTAGTTGGTTGGAAGATATGAAAAATTTAGTTGAATATATAGCAAATAGAATAAATGGAAAAGTAGAAAGTGTTCAAGGATTTGATAAATATCAAGGACCTTATGCTATAGTAGATACACCAAAACATGGTCAAGTAGAATTTTGGTTTGATCCTGAAGATGGTAATGGAACAACTCTTATAGCTAATATGTCAAACCTAGATAAAGGTTATTTAAAAGGTGATGCAAATTACTTTATAGAAATTTTAAATAATGATAATATTGATGAAAAAGAAATAATAACAGAGAATTTATTAGCTGAATCATATACAACATCAAATCATTTTAATAAGGTAGAAGAATCAATATCTGAAAATGAAGTTATTCAATTACATAATGATATAGAAAATGCTGAAGATATGGATGAAATACAAAGTTTAATATATTCTATATCTGATGGAGTTTTAGAAGATGAAGTTCAAAGGGCTTATGATCAATGTGTAATAGATGGAGATAGTTTAGATTTTGTTAAAGATTTTATTATTTCAACTTTAGAAGATAATGCTGAATATGAAGAAGATGAATTAGATGAATCTAAAAAGATTGAAGAAGATATCACAGAAAGTGATGAAAATAAAGCATCATTAGAAGATGTTCAAGATTTAGAAAATGCTGGAGATGCTGTAAATAAACTATGGGATGCTTGTATAGGTGGAGAATCTGATTTCCTTAATACTTATAGAGATGACTTAGCTGAAATATGTGATAGTTTAGATAATATCTTACAGAAAGCTAAAGAATCTAGAAATGGATTAGAAGAAGAAAAATCTTTAGAGGAAGCTTTTACTTTTGATACAACTTCGTATATAGGAGCTCATGGTAAAGATCCAAAAGGATTTGGTCGCTGGGGATTTTCTATTGGAACTTCAAAAGTAGAGGATTATGATGCAGATACTGTTGTATTTACTCCTGCTATGAGTTATACAGATGCTAAAAAATTTGCGAAACAAACATTTAAAGATAGAGGAATGTCTAATGGTATTATATATGTTTTAAGTTAATTTATTAAATAGATAGATGTTATAATAAGTATAACATCTATTTTTATGCTTAAAAATAGTAAAAACCCGTTCATTATTTTAAAAAATATTATATAATATTAAGGAGGAATTAATTGTGAAAATAATTAAACCATGGATTGAAATTAGAGACTTTGATGGTATTCAAATGATGAAAAATTTAGAATTAGCTGCAAAGCAGTGTTATAGATCTCAAGGAAATATAACTGAAGATAGTTATAAGAAATTTTTAACAAGTTGTCTAAATAGAGGCCATGAATCAGTTATAGAACATGAAAAAATATCAATTAGAATGTGTTGTGATGTACGGATGTTATAAAGATATAACACGTCATAGACATGCTAGTTTTAGTATTGAATCAACTAGATATTGTAATTATAGTAAAGATAAATTTGATAATCAAATTAATTTTATTAGGCCTTGTAATATAGAAGAAGGAACTTCAAGATATGATGTTTGGGAAGAATGTATGCAAAAGATAGAAGAATGTTATAATAATATGGCTGGAATAGAAGGTACTACAGTGGATCAATTAAGAATGTTATTACCTCATAGTACTGCAGCTGAATTATATATGACAGCTAATATTAGAGAGTGGAGACATATTTTATCTCTAAGAGCAGACAAACATGCTCATCCATCAGTGCAGCAAGTAATGATACCTTTATTGTTATTCTTACAAGAAAAGATGCCTGAATTATTTAATGATATATCTTATAATACAGAGTTTAATAAAGATGATTATGCAGAAATAAAATTAATATAAATCAACTGGAGGTTAATTAAAATGGAGGATCTACCAATTATTACAAGAGAAGATATTAGAAGGTTAGAAAAAGCAGCTAGAGAAAAAGATAAAAAACATTTAAAAGAATTTCTAGCTCAATATGAAAGTCAAGTAGCAGATGCTTATATTAAAGAGATGCAGAGAAAATATGTAAAAATGACTGAAGATTTTGCTGATTCTTTTTTAACAATTTTAATGTATTGTGCTACATTATCAGAAGATTGTAAAGTAGATAAAGATAATATTCAAGGTTTTATAAAAGATATTAATGTGACATTTGAAATGCTTGGTAAAGGTGAAATAAGTGAAGAAGAAATGAAAAAAGCCTTATCTGACGAAGGAGTTACTTTATCTGATAGAATTGTAGATCCTTTTAGTCTTGTTAGAGATGAATTAACTAGATTAGATAATTTATTTACAAAATATGATGATTTAGTAGATCAGTTACATAAAGGTATGGTTAAATATAATCTTATTTAGCATTAAAATCAATTTTAACAAGATTATTATATTAAGATGATAATTTATGTAGGGTGGTGGATAAAATGGACAAGATATCAATTTTTAAACATTTAAAAGGTCATTATAATAGATTAAAATCTGAAGGATATAATATTTTATTCGTAGCTCTACAAGGAAGTCAAAATTATGAATTGGATACAGAAAATTCTGATGTGGATAGCATAGCTATTATTATCCCTTCTTTAGATGATATTTGTAATAATAAAAAACCTATAAGTACTACAATAGTACTAGATAATAATGAACATATTGATGTAAAAGACATTAGAGAAATAGAACATCAATTTACAAAACAAAATACTCACTATTTACAGATATTATTTACCGAATATAAGATAGTAAATAAGCAATATCGTGAATATATTAATACCTTATATGACATGAATGAAAATATAACTCATATTAATAGAAAACTACTTATTCAAAATATATTAGGTATAGCTAATCAATGTTTTTATAATTTTAAAGATAATAATCAAACTAAAAAATATAATGGAAAACAATTATATCATTTAATCAGATTAAATAGTTTATTTGAGAATTTAAATAATGGTCTATTATATAAAGATGCTATAAAAACATTTGATGCAGATATCAAAGAAGTTATTTTAAATTGTAAAGAAAAAACATATACATATAAGCAAGCTTCTAAACTTAATGATGAGTACCATAGAAAAATATTGAATAAAGTATTTGATTGTAATGTTAAAAAAGTATGCGAAGAACATTTAGAATATAAAAATCAATTACATTTATTATTTAAAAGTATTATAGAAGTATCTTTAAAACAAGATATGCAGATCATTGAACCTGATATTAATTTAGAACAATACCCTAATGTATATTTGACTAGTGATACTCATTTTGGACATAGTAATATAATTCAGTATGAGCATCGAGATATTAGGATGAATATCTCAGGTGTTATGGAGCATGATAATAAGCTAATTGAAAATTGGAATAAAGTAGTTAAACCTAAAGATTTAGTAATAATTTTAGGAGATTTTAGTTTTCATAAACCTGAAGAAACTATGAACATATTAAAACAACTACATGGAGATAAAATTTTAATAGAAGGAAATCATGATTGTATGTTCCTCAAGAATAAAAGGTTTGATAGATCTCTATTTAAATTAATAACTGAATATAAAGAATTTCATTGGCATGGATATCATATATGTTTAATGCATTACCCAATTCAAAGTTTCAAACATATGGATAAATCTACAAACCCTTATATACACTTACATGGTCATATTCATAGCATTCCTTATGAAGTACCTAAGCATAGCTATAATGTAGGCACTGATGTTAATAATTTTACACCTATACATATTAAAGATGCTATTCAAAAGGCTCTAACAAATAATGGAAATATGATCAATGGAAATTTTTAATTAAAGGAGAATTTTATAATGAATAATCAATTGAATGATACTGAACAACTAGAGATACCTACTATAGAGAAAGATATAGAATATATTAATTCAGATATTATAGCTAAACAAAATGATGGCAATTTTTGTAAATATTCTAGTATATTAAAAGCTGTAGCTGTTATAGGTCTTACTAAAGATCAATATTTAAATTACTGGACAGGAAGATATAAAAATAGACCTCAAGAAGCTCAAACTATAGTGGAATGCTGTAATAGAAAATTAACTGAGCGGTCTTATTAATTCAACTGAAATGATAAGTTTAATTAGAAAATCCAAAGATTTTGATTCTGAAAAAATAAAAGCAATTAAATTATTAAAAGGAGTTGATTAGTATGTCAGATTATGTAAAAAATGCTGATGATTGGTTAAATAAAATTGTAGAATGTCCTTGGTGTGGTAATCCTGTTAGAGATGGTGATAGAATATGGTTAGATGGTGATTGTTTATGCCCTGATTGCTATCAACATAAACGTCATAAATATTATGACAAAGAAAGTGATAGTTAATGGTACACCATGAATTTAGAAAAGGACAAAAAGTATTAGTTATTCTTAGAAATGGTAATCAAATAATTGATAAATATATTGGAGAAAAGAGTCAATATTTAATTTTAGAAAAACATAAAATAAAATGGAAAGATATAAGAAGTTCTACCATATATAAAAATTAAGAGGAGTATTTATGAGAGATATAAATGAAGTATTAAAAGATGATAGAGTAAGAATTATATGGAGAAATGTTCAGAATGACAAAGCAATACAAGTAAAATTGGATTTACAACCAAATGGATATGAAAAATTTTTATTAGTAAAATTTACTAAGGCAATGGGTTGGGAACATCTATGCGCTAGTTTTAAAGATGAAACACCTTCTTGGGATACTATGAATGAATTAAAAGAACTATTTTGGTTAGATGATGAAGTTTGTTTTCAACTTCATCCTAAAAAAGAAGATTATATCAATAATAATGATCATTGTCTTCATATATGGAGAAATGTAGAAGAAGAATTCAAATGTCCTCCTTCTATAATGGTTGGATTTAGAAATAATAAAGAAAAGGAAGATAAACAAGCTTTAAAAGAAATGCAAGAAGCTTTAGGTAATCCTTTATCAGATTCCCAAATAGATCATATGTATAAGATGTCAACTGGTTCAAAAAATGAAAAAGAATCTTATATGAAAGAATATTTAAATGGATTATCGTTACAAGATTTATTAAAAATGTTATAAGGAGGTAATTATATGGGTAAAGCACTTAAATTATCTGAGAGAATGAAATAATATGAACCTGATTTTAAATCTAATAGAGATTATATAAATAGATATGTATTAAGTAAGGGAGAATAAAATGAATAAGTATGATAATATTGAAATTAAGAAAGATTGTTTTGCTTATAAAAAACCTTTAGATGAGTGTAAATATGTTACTTGTAATGCATTGACAGAGTTATATTGTAAAGATGAAATATGTAATTTTTATAAATCAAAAGGAGATACAGGAAAATAAAAATGAATAGATATTATGATAATATACAAACTATATATAAACTAAGAGATCAAATAAAAACTGAATTAAATAAAATAGATATATCTAATAAAGACAGATTATTAAAGTATAGATTGGATGATTTAATTAATCTAGAATTGAAAGAGTGCCTTAATTGTCATAGATTATTTTTACCTGATATGTATAATAACAATCAGAAATTCTGTAGTCGTGATTGTTTATATAGATCTACTAAAGCCACCAGAAAATATAAAGTAAGTAATGATTTGCAATTTAGACAAATAGATAATTTAAGAAAAGCTATTTATGAAAAAAAGATATAGAGCTAAAATATCTAAAAAAGAATTATCCTGTGAAGATATATACAATGGTATACTAGAGAACTTATCGGAATTAAAAAAGGTAAGACATAATATGACTAAAAGTGAGTTTGATAAATCATTTAATGAATTAAAAATGATATATAAACAGACAGAGGCAATAGATACTAAAATCTTGAATATGGATAAATAAAACCTCGTTCCATTTTTCAAAAAATATAGTATAATTAATATAAGGAATACTGTTTATCAGAAAGGAGTTGAATACATATGAAAACATGGGATAGAGGTAAAAAAAGATTAACTGAAAAAGAAAAAGAAGCAAGTATAAAATGGCAACATGAAAGAGTAAAAATAGCAAATCTTATCGCTAGAAAACCAGAAATTCAAAAAATATGTTGTATTTGTGGTAAAGAAGGAAAAATTCTTCATAACAGAGAAAATCCATATTATATAACATTTATTTGTGATGAATGTAAAAAAGATCCAGAAAATATAAATAAAGCTGAAAAAACAAGATTTGATGTAAGAGAAAAATTGGATAAAGCAAATTTATGTGTACATAATTTTAAAGATGATCAGATAATAGAAATGGTCGAATCATATATGAATGATATAATCTCTGTAGGAGATTATTGTGATAAAATAGGCATAAGCAGACATCAATTCAATCAAATAATAGATAGATATAAAAAACTATTTCCTAGAAAGAATATGGATAGAATTATAAAAAATAGAACTAGAAAAGTGCAAAGTGAGAAATTAAAAAGAATAGCTGAAGAAAAATCATTGTTTTAAGTAAAATATTATTGTAAATATGGAAGGAGAATAATGATGGATATATTAGATGAAACAATGAATTTAATGGTAGAAGAATCTGAAGCAGCTGACTTAAATTTTAGTGCCAAAGAATTTCTAGATAGATTGGATAAAAGAATAACTGATGAATATATAATAAATGGAGAGCTATATGATGAATTTGGTGATATTCAATTAACAAGTAATAAAAATAATAAATTAGGAATATTTATTTATAGAGATAGTGAAACTAATCAAATTAGTGTAACTCTAACAGGACCTGATATGAGAGAATTTTTTGATACTGAGGATGAGGTAGTTGATTTTATAAATAAAGAAATGAGTGACTACTTTAGACGTCAAGATGGTTTAAAAGACTGGATCAATTTAGGAGATGAATTAGAACAAAAATATTCTTCATTATATAATAAATATACTGAAAAGAATCCTGATAATCATTTAAGTTATTTAGATTGGTTTACAAATTTACCAATGTCTTATAAAAATGAAGTAGAAAATTCCTTAAAATAATATAAATTAAAATTAAGTAAAATATTAGTAGGATAAATAATTAAAATATTATCCTACTAATTTTATTTTTAAGGAGAAGTGAAATATGGCAATAAAAACACCAACAATTAATGGAATAATAAGAATGACTGAGTTTGATTTATTAAGAACTAAAATTAAACAAGGTTATATGTATATGTGTTTAGATAGTCTTAATTTATATTATGATGAAACTGATAGCCGTCGTGTTAGATATACTTATGTAAGTATTAAAACAGCTAATGATTTATTTTATAATATAACTCCTTCTTCTGGAACTACCTATTATTGTTGGGAAGATAATTCATTATGGCTATGGATGAATAAATGGATTTCTTTATGGACAGATTCTACATATCCTGCTGCATATAACTATGATTCAGCAAATCCTACTTCAGCAAATCCTAGTTCTCTAAATTATGTTTATTATAATGATGATCCTAATACACCTGTTGATACAAATGGTTTATTAAAAGATGGATCTGTAATTGTAAGAGATAGAAACAGAATTATTAAAGGGAAAATATATATAGAAGACAACAATGATAATCTAACTATAAGTTCATTTTTAGGTGGTGGCATAAGATTTCTACCTAATGGAAAAATGGATACTGATGGAGAGTTATTAATAGGTGATGATGGTAAATCTATATTTAGAACAGAACTTCATTTATTAAATAATGAGGCATACATAGATTATAGTGAAGATCCAGATTCAGATCCTAGTGATTATCCTAACGATAAACATATATATGAAATCTTCCACTCAGGAAATTTAGATGTAAGTGCTATTAAAGTATTAAATCCATTAGATATATATAATAAATTACTAGATGATAGTTTACCAGATCCTTTAGAATTTAGTGTTAAATACTTAAATGGTAAGACTTCAGATGAATTTGCTTTATCTCAACATAATCATATTGCTACAGATATTACAGATTTTAATGATAAAGCAAGAGCACAAGCAGAAGTTAAAATAAAAGAAATATTTAACAATATGATAGGTGAAGGAATTTATATTTCATATATTAGTAGTTCATCTACATTTAAAATGAGTGCTAATAACTTTAATATAACTTTTGATGGAGGAGTTTCTGGAACGGCTACTGTAACTCATTTAGGAGATACTACAGCAGAATTAACAGTAAATCCAGCTCGACATGTTCACCAAAATTATATAGACACAATGAATAGTTTACAAGATCAATTAGATCATTTATCAACAGTTGATCCTACTGATTATTATAATAAGCAACAAACTGATGAAAAGCTAGCTTTAATAACAGGAACACCAAGTCCACAAGCAGGAAAACCATTACTTGTAAATAGTGATTTAAAATTACCTGGAACTGCTTTAAATGCAGATAGATTAAGTTCTGAAGTATTATTAAAATTTATAGGTGATTTAACAGCAGAAGTAAGTACTGATTTATCTTCAACTGTAGAAATTAATTTAAATACATTAAATATATTAAGTAATACTGCTGAAATAGGTAAAGCTGTTAAAGTAAATTCAGATGGAAATTTACCTGTAAATAGTACCAGTGCCTCAAAATTAAATCATAATATCCTAATAAACTTACAAGGTGAAGTTGAAGGACAAGCTACATTAGATACATCATTAAATACTATTAATATAGATACAATATTAGTTCCTGGAGATAACATATTACAATCTAAAGATTTAGGAGTTAAAATAGCAACATTAGGAGATGATGGTAGAATTCCAAAATCTCAATTACCTGTATCTCAAGCAGGACTGGTACCTCAAGGATATTGGAATCCAGAAACAGGAGCACCTTCAACAGAACCTGCAGAAGGACAATTCTGGATAGCATCTAATGAAGGAATATTTGAAAATAAATTATATAAAGTAAATGATTGGTGTTTATATTATAATAGTGCATGGAATAATATAAATACAAATGATAATGTAATAAGTGTTAATTCAAAAACAGGTATTGTAGAATTAACTAATGATGATGTTAATGCTATATCAAAAGATTATATAAATTATACAGTAGGTGATATAATACCACAAAATAAAATAGTACTAACTTCACAAGATGGTGTAATAGAAGGAGCTACTGTAAATAAATTAACAAATTCTTTTAATATATTAACTGATACTTATGGAGATATTAAAATAAGTGATGATAGTGTAAATACTCAAACAGATGGCTCTAAAGATATAAGTTTAAAATTAGAAATAACTCCAACTGGTTATGAAAATATTCTAAATACTGTAGGATATACTCTATATGATGGTAATGCTAAATTACCTTATAAACCTAATTTATCTTTTGGAGAAGGATTATCTGTTGTATCATCTGAAAATATGATTACAATTAATTCAGGAATATCTAATATAAATACACTATTTTTAGATATTAATACTGAAGATCCTGAAGTAATAGATAAATTTAAAGCTGCGTTTATAAAAGCTTATGATGAAAGATACAATAAACCTCTAATCATATTTGCTAATACTTCAGATAATGATGATGAATATTCAATATTTAAAATAGATAAATCATGTCCAGCTTACGAAGAAGGTACTACAAAAGAATTAATTTTATATTCATATGTACCAAATATGGCCAATAGACAAAATTATGATAAAAATAATAGTTTAGTAACAATAAATGATTCATATTACAAATTAACTATAGGATTAACAATGTTAGATGGAGAGGTTAATATAACCTATAGTTTAACATTACAACAAACTAAATATCCAACATTTATACAGACAAATGAAGCTTTAGAAGGAGAAGTTATAAATGCATTCATTCCAAAATATGATTATCAACCTGTATCTAAAAAATATGTAGATGATGAAATTAATTCTAGGGAATACATAACAGTTATAGGTGATGGTCAAAATAATGTATTTACAATTACACATAATTTAGGTTCTGAAAATGTTGTTGTTAATTTTAGAAATATGAATGATGATAATAATCAGGTATATTTAGCAAATAAAGTAGTTGATGAAAATACAATAGAGGTTACAACTGATAATATATTAGCTGAAGATGAAATAAAAGTTATTATTAAAAAATAAAGGAGGTAAATACTTTTGGGTTGGGATGTAGTTAAAAATATAGATCATACAATGCGTTCTAATTATGTAAATGAACCTACTAGATACTGGAAAGCAGATGCATCTGCTTGGTATTTAAAAGGTATTTTCCTCATTCATACTACTGGAAAATTATATAAGGATTCAGGTAATCCAGCGCATTACAGAATAGCTTGTTCAATATATGTTCAGCATGTATTTAATAGAATTGGTGGATATTGGGAAGGAAATAATGGAGATGGTGTAACTGTAGAATTTAATGGTAACCAAATATTTCAATCTCAAATCTCCACTCCTTTATCTTGTTGGAATAATAATTCATATAGTGATGTACATGTAATGTCATTAGATAAAGATTTTACTATTGATAAAGCTGGATATTTAAATGTAATAATTAGTGTATATTATAGTGGAGCAGCTAGAGTAGGATCACCTAATAATGTTCCCTCAAGTTTAAAACCTTTTACTTCTGTAGATGGTTTCACTGGTACTTATACTAATTTTATAGACTATGAAATTCCAGATCCTTATAAACCTTCTACTATATGGTTAAATCCAACCGACTATACAAAAATAGCTAGAGTAGGGGTAGGACCTTGGTCAGTACATTATAGTTATAATGCTGGATCAAATAAAAGTGTTCCTATTTCTCTTGCAATTCATGACTATGGAGCCACTTCTTGGGGAGTTAGATGGGAACCTGTATTAAGATATATTAATGGTTCAAGTGATGGTGTATGGGATAGTTATACACTAGGAACTGATAGAGGATTTACTAATGGAAACAGATACAGAATAACTTTAGTATCTAAAGGAGGAGAAGCTTTATCTCCAAGTTCATGGAATCCTCAAGATGGTTTAGTTATATATACATATCAAGAACCTCAAATAAATACATCATTAACAATTTCTAGAAGTAGTCAACATGCAAATCAAGATAATAAATTTACTATATCAGGAACAAATAATAGAGCTTGGAGTTCTTATGAAAATGAATTTCAAACACATTATAGAATTAAAAAAGGATCAGATAGTTATACTTCCTGGATAAATTTAGGTAATATAACATCATTGTCAAGAACAGCTGCTGAAATGAGATCACTAATACCTAAAAATTATGATGGATTAACAAATACAATACAATTTAAAAGATATAGTCCAACACCTTCATGGTATTCCTCAAATACAGCATCTGCTAATTTTATTGTGTATTATAGACCTCAAATAGCTATTACATCTTCTAATACAACGTATAAAACTAATAGTAGTTCTGGAAGTAATATTACAAAAGGTCAAATATTGAATTCAAACTCAATATCACAAGTATATGTATCTTGGACTTATGATACTGATCAAGCTAAAGCTGGATATACTCAAGGATATAGGATAAGATTATATGATAAAAACAATTCGCTTGTTAAAACTTATTATACATCTTCTAAATATATTAGTATACAAAAAGCTGATATACCAAAAATGCAGAAAACTTATATAGATATAACACCTTACTATAAAAATGATACAGAGGATACTTCTAATTTTTGGTATTATGATGGAACTATAGCATCATTTGAGTTTGTAGAATTAGTTACTAATTTAAATACTCCTGTAATAACATATCCTGTTAATAATTCAAATTGGATAAATAAAGATTTTAGAATATGTTTTACATTACCTGAAGATCCAGATAAAGGTAATGAACCTGGAGAATATAGATATGAAAATATTGAGCTAGAGATAAATAATAGTTATATAATTAAATTAACTGATAGCACAGCTACTTCATCAGATGCTGTAAGTATAGCAAATGCTTTTAGTGCATATGCAGCTAATTTAACATATAAAAGAAATATAGTAATATATCCAAATGTGAATAATACTATACCTTCTTCTTCAAATTATAAATTGAGGGTAAGAGTAAAGAAAAAGTATGATGCTACATCTACTAATAACTATGGATGGAGCAACTGGAGTAATTATTGTAATATAACAGTAACAGAACCAAATTACACTATAGCGGAAAATGATATAGTGAGAGCTTCTCATTTTAATAATATGAAGAGTACTATAAATAGAATAAGAAATACTTACAATGTTACATGGAATAATGCTCCAGCTGATGCTGTGGCAGGAAACACTTCAATACAGAAGGCTCAATATACATATAATGTTTTGTTTAATCAAATAGTTTTAACAAAAAATAAGGTAAATACATTTACAACTTTTGATAATACTAAACCTAAATTTGATATAAATAATTCATTACCTGAAACATTTACACCTATTGAAGAATATATAACTAATTTAGCTCAAGATGATATAGGAAGAAATTATATACAAATAGCTTATGATAGATGTAAATTATTAAAATAAAATACAAAAAAGAGATACTAAACTGTATCTCTTTTATTTGTAAAATATTATTAGATAAAAATATAATAAGGAGGCAAAATAAATGGCTCAACCAATTGTTAAATATGCAGGAGAAGCTATAACATGTTATCCAGGATCTAATCAAACAGATGATGGAAAGCTTAATATGGAATTTAATATGGCAAGAATTGTTACAAGATTATCAAGTAAAAATTTTTGTATAGTTAAACCTTCATTTAATATAGAACCAATAACAAATATAGAAACAGGTGCTCCTCAACTAAGAATTTTAAAAGGTCAATGTAGTATAAATGGTATGGACTTAATTATAGAAGATAGTATAGTTATAGATCCACCAGAGAATCCAGGCAAATATCATTTAGCATTTAAATTAGCAAGAGATAGTTCATGGAATGTATTAGGAGATTTAGTGTATGGATCTGCAACTACTTTTGAAGGATTATATCTAACATATTATGATAATAAACCTGATCCTGTAGAAGCTGATATGCTTTATTTAGGAGAAGTAAATTGGGATGGTACTCAGTTTAGTGATATTATAGAAGATGAAGATAAGTATGGAAGAATATGGGCAGAAGATATACTTTGTAAAATTAAGGATCCTAAACATCCTAATGTATCTAGATTAACTCTACAAGAATGGATATATAAAGTTCCAGATTGGTATGTTTCTAAAGAAGGAGATGTAGAATATGGAGCTATAGAATTTTTACCTGGTAGAGAAGGAATTCAAGACTATGGTGTAAAAATTCAAGCTATTGATGATAATACTTCATTATTAAAAACGAAAGCTCCTTCAATAACTTCAGGGGATAGTAGAGAATTTATTATAGAATCTAATACTAAGGGAATTAAAATCAATTTTTTAGATACTGAAATTAACTGTTATAAAGATATGGGATCAGATCTTTACTGGAATACCAAAAGTGCTATATACATTAATAGTAAAGAAGGTATTGATATAAAAGGTGATTATGCTGTAGCTTTATCTAGTCTATCTAAAACAGCTGGTAAATATAATCATTTAGTTGTAGCAGATGATGGTCTAGTGTATAGTTCAGATATCACATCTGATCTTAAATATATTGTTAATATAAAAGATACAGCAATTATACAACAAACTTTAGGTAAATCTATATGGCAATATAGTAATACTACCAAGAAAATATCATTATTACAAGATAATGTAAGTTATCTAGATATAATACCAAATACTGATTATACGAATAATGTTAGAATCAAAAGCACTTTATATTTAGGTGATAGTACCACATATGGAAATGAAAAAACATATCTAAAGAAAACTCAATGGAGATTAACAGATGCTAATGCAAGTAAATATATAGATTTTACTCCTGAAAGAATAGATATAGTAAATCCAAGTTTATCTTCTACTAATAATTCAAGTATAAGACTAAGAAACAATGCTGATTCTATACATACTATTATTTATGATAATGGAAAAATTGAATTACTAAATTCAACAGAAGCAGCTGGTATAAGATTCTATGATGGTAATAGTGCTTATAATGCAGCAATCTGGAAAGTATTAAATGAAAAGAAATTAAAGGTAGATGGTAATTTAGGAATAAATGGTAATTTATATGCTTCTGGCTCTGTTACAGGAAATGCTGGTTTAATTACTCAAAATGGTATCTTAACATTTATATTAGGAAATAATAATGCTACAATTACAAAAGTATCTGGATCTACTACATTAAAAACTAATGGAGATTTATATTTAGGAGCAACTTCAAACGCTAACTTATATGCAAATAATGGTACATTTAAAGGAACTACAACATTTGGTTCATCTGGTCAAACAGTTATTGCATCTAATGGAGATTTATCAGTTAATGGTACTAAAATTATAGATGCCGCAAATAGAAAAGTATATATGGCTGTATATAATGATATTGTAGAATTCATGGAAAAAGAAAATTATGATGAGGAAATAGAAGCAGGAGATGTTGTATATTTTAATGATGAAGGAAAAGTATGTAAATGGCATGAAGGTATAAGTTCTACAGCAATAGCAGGAGTTGTATCAAGTGAAGAAACATACGGTGCTGCTTTAGGTGGTGAAGGATTAGAGGATAATCAAAAAGTTCCAGTAGCTTTAAAAGGTAGAGTTTGGGTAAAAACAGATAATACATTTATTCATGCAGGAGATATATTAGCAGTTGATTCTTGTGGATGTGTTTATAAACAGGATCCTCATATTGGATTAGATATATATACAATAGGTATTGCAGCTTCAAAAGAAAAAGATGGTAAAGTTTTAGTTATGATAAAATAATTTTTTGAAGGGGTGTTCCTATGAGTGATAATAGCAAAGCTAGGCAGCGATTAGAAAGTATTTATGGAAAAGGATGTATGTTTAAAAAAGCTAGGATAGAAGATCAAATAGAAGCTTTAAGAACAATTAAAACTTACAAAACATTTCTAAGAGAGACAAGGTACACTGGAAAAAAGATCAGATTATTAGAGAAAAATATGACCTATCATCATTTACAACATGCTTCAGAAGGAGGTAAAGCTACTGTAGAAAATGGAGCTGTAGTAAATGAATTAGCTCATAGATATCTTCATTCTCTTCCTAGAGATCAAGAAGAAGTAGTAAATAATATGTTAAGGAAGTTTAAATTACAAGGTGGAATTATAGCTCTTACAGAAAATGGATTACAAACAATTCAACCTATACAAATAGATCTAGACTTTGGTTTTGATTTAGAAGATTGTATAACTATTCAAGCATATGATACTACAGAAAAAGATATGAAGAAGAGGGAAAAATTTAATAGAGCTAAAACAAAAAGAGAATTTATTAAACAAGTTGAAGAAGAATTATATGAGGTAGATGATGATTATGAAGAAAGATAAAACAGCAAGAGAACGAATAATGACTAGAATGTCTAATATTCTAAAAGGTCAGGCTATGTTTATTAGAGAAGATGATACTATAACAGATGTTGAAAGATTAGAACAAATTGATGTAATTTTAGATTTAATGAAATTTTTAAAAGATTATGATGAGAATATTATAGTATTGAATAAATATTGGCAAGAAAAGCATAAAAAAGAAAAACAACTTCAAAGTGAACCTGAATTATAATATAGTTATTTGAGACATAATCAAGGTTTTAATCGATTTTTATATAAAGGTAATAACTTTATATGCATAAAACAATATATAATGATTTTATAGAAGAAAGTACTGTTTTTATACAGTACTTTCTTTTTTATTCATTTTATGTTATAATAGGTATAGGTGAGGTAGAAAATGATAGAATTAGATTTAGAAGGATTACAAAAACACCGCGAGCAGACTGTTTCTGATATCTTAGAATTATTAAAGACCGAAGATAGAGTAGGTTGTGTAAGATATACTGGATATGGTAAATCTTATTTTGTAATGAGAAGATTAATTGAGGAACTAAATGAGAAGGTTATGATACTTGTTCCTAATAAATTTTTATTTAATGAATATTCTAATTTGTATAGTAATAATGATAATGTAAGTATTATGACTTATCATATATTAAAAAATGTAAAAAACTCGCAACTTGATAATCTTAAAGATGTAAAATATGTAATCTGTGATGAATGTCATCATTTATTAGCTGCAAAATGGAATAATGAGGTAAAACGAATTTTAAACGAGCTGAATTGTAAAGTGATTGGGTTAACTGCAACTCCTATACGAGGAGATTCTAAAAATGTTATAGAAGAATTCTTTAATAATGTACAGGTAAATCCTTTAGACTTAATTGATGGTATTAATTTAAGATTTATACCTAAATTAAAATATATTGTAGCTTATGCTGATATCGATGATAAATATGACAAAAAATTAAAAGATATAGATAGATATCGAATACATAATTTATTAAATGTACAAAATATTCTAAAAACCTATATACCTGAAGAAAGATTATTACAAAATCTAAAAATCCCTGTATTTGTACCTAATGCAATTTATATAGATGAAGCTAAACAAAGCTGCTTAAAATGGTTTTCTGAAATATATCCTACTAAAAACATTAATATATATAGTATTAGTTATAAAGATTCATATCAACAGATAGAGAACATAAAATCTAAATTTATATCTAACAAAAATAGTAATGATATTGATATAATGATATCTATAGATATGCTTAAAGAAGGATTGCATCTACCTATGTTAGGAATAGAAATTATGTTAAGAAAAACAAAATCTCCTGTAGTTTATTTTCAGCAAATAGGTAGAGTTGTGGGAGATACAGAGCCTATAATATTTGATTTAATTAATAATCAAAGTCATTTATATCAATTGAAACGTGAATATAAAGCAATAACTAATAAAGAAAATTGGGGTACTCGTCAGAAAAAGATAATGTTTGAACATTGTATAAATTTAATCGATACCACTATTGAAATTGAAAATATATATAGTAAATATAATTCCATAGCATTTAATACTGCTCGTATAGATAAAATTATTGAAGATAATATCGATTTTATTGTAGAACAAAGTCCGAACTATTATATAAATCAGATGGATAGACTATTAGGATTAAATCATAATACACTAGCTAGAAAATTAAAAGATCCTAAGTATTCTAGTTATACTTTTAATTTTAAAAATTATCACTCTCGTGAGTATATAGATGAGCTTATAAAAAATAACATGGAGTTTATAAAAGATCGTTTAGAAAATTCCAATAATCCTAATTTTAAATTAATATGTGATAAATTACAAATCTCTATATCTGCTTTTAGAGATGCTTGTAAAAGATTAAATTTAACTCGTATATCTGCAAATGACCTACTATTAAAGAATAAAGATTACATTGAACAAAATCCTGATAATTTATCTGGAACGGCTTTAGCAGAATCTTTTGGAATAAACTATAGTAATTTTAAAAAGACTTGTAAAGAATTAAACATCAATATTGGACCTTATTTACATCCATTAGAACTTCGTTTAAAGGAGGATAGAATTGCTATAGAGACTAATAGTAATAAAATAACTTTGAATCAGTTATTCAACCAGTATACTACCAGTAAAGTTACCTTTGTAGCTGCTTGTAATAGACTTGGGATAAATTTACAAAAATATGAATCTGCTACATATATTAATGATGTTTATAACAGTAAAATAGAATTACTACTTGAAAATAGAGATTACATTGAACAAAATCCAGATAAGCTAAGTAAAAAAGAAATGGCTAAAAAATTTAATATAAAAGAATCAAATTATCATGATTTAATAAAAAAACTAGAATTTGACTGTACTACAAATTATAATCGTCATAAAAAAGTAATTGATATTGAAAGTTTAATAAATAACAAAGAATATATTGAACAAAATCCTGATGGATTAAGTAAAAAATTAATGGCTAAAAAGTTTGGAATGGATGTAGGTACATTTAAGAAATACTGTAAGGAGCATTCAATAGATACATTTACTTGTTATTCAATAACTAACTACTCTTCTTACAAGGAAAGATGTAATAAATTATTAGAAAATAGAGATTACATTGAACAAAACCCTGATAAGCTAAGTCGTTATAATATGGCTAGAAAATTAAACACATCTCATGAAACTTTGGAAAAATTATGTAAGTATTTAGGTATTGATTTAGAAACAAATTATATAACTAGACCTAAAGAAATAATTGCTAGAGCTCATAAGATCCTATTAGAAAATAAGGATTACATTGAACAAAATCCTGATAAGCTAACTAAGTGTGAAATGAGTAAGAAATTTAATATTAACTTTGCAAGATTTTCTTGTTATTGTAAAAATTTAAATATAGATTGTGAAACTAATTATCATATATGGTCTTCTAGATTAAAAATGAAACAGCAGCCCTTAATAGATAATGTAGATTATATAGAAACCAATCCAGATGATTTAAGTAGAACTGGCATGGCTAAATATTTTAAAATGAATCATCCTATATTCATTGCTTACTGTGATGAGTTAAATATTGATATTGATACAAATTATAAAGCACCTAGAAGGAAACCTAAGAAAATGTAAAATATTAGTAGATAGAAATATCTACTAATATTTATTTTTAAGGAGGTAAATTGATATGGATTGGTCTGAAGTAGTAAATCAATTAATTCAAATTCTTTTACCAATACTTGCAACATTTTTAACAGGATTATTTACTTATATAGGTACTAGATTAAAAAGTGCTTATGAACAAAAAGTAAATACAGAAACAGCTAAAGTAGTTGTAGAGAATGCTGTAAGATTTGTAGAACAAGTTTATAAAGATCTACATGGTAAAGAAAAATTAGAAAAAGCAGTAGAACAAGTTTCACAAATTTTAGCTAGTAAAGGAATTAATCTTTCAGAAGCTGAAATAAACATGTTAATTGAATCTGCTGTATATGGACTTAATGAAGGATGGTTTGAATTTAAAGAACCTAAAACTGTTGTAATAGATGATTCATCTAATGCAACTAAAGTAGTAGTTAAAGATTCAGAAGCAACAGAATAAAAATTAAGAATTTAAAGAGGATCTATAATAAATATAGATCCTTTATTTTTGTAAAATATTAATAGATATTTAAGAAAAGGAGTAATATAATGGCAGTTAATTATCCTAGAGTAAGAGATACCTCGCATGAACCTAGTTATTATGGTGCAGGATATGGTCTTTGTATGGCAGTTAAATTAGACTTAGGTAGTACAACAAGAGTAGTTAGTTTTTCATCTAGAATGGGTTACGGTGGAAGTAATTATTATGGAACTAATTATGAAGGTCCTTGCACAGGTACTGCTGCTATAATGCGTGGAGCTATTTGGTTAAATAAACCAACAAATAGTACATACAATTCTCCGGATTTCATTTCAGATAATACTATAGATATTGCCGCTGGAGGATTTCTTGCAAATAATGGCCCAGGTTCTTCTGGTCGCAGTATTAAATTCAATGAATTCACTTGGACATTTTCTAACGCTATATGTGGTAAAAGTGAAGTATGGGTAGGTTGGATTCATGATAGATATAGAAATGGAAATAACACTTGCGTTGCTTTTGCTACTACAACATCTTCTGGAGATAATTATTCGAGAGTTTCATATAATCAAGGTATGACTAGTACATCACTTAGATTTGGGTTTACAGCTTTTAATGCAACAGAACCGTATAAAACTCCTACAATAACTATTAGTGATAATAATGTATTAATATCAAGATATGATGTAAATAGAACTATAAAAATAGGAAAAAATACTTCAGGAGATGATACAGCTACCACAGTTAAAGTGACTGTAAACAATAATACAGAAACAACTAGCATTGGAAATGGTGAAAGTAATTATACATTTAAACCTTCAGAAAAAAGTGTATATGATGGAACATTATATACAGCATCTGCAACAAGAATACACAACGGTAATACTTCGTTATCTGCTTCTGCAGGTCCTATAAATTTATATACGTATAGAACTCCAAAAATACAAAATGTATCTGTTAGTCCTGCAAGTTTTTCAGGTATAGGTAATGCAACTTTATCTTGGTATACTAATGGAAGACGATGGACATCAAATAATGAAGCTGATTTTAAAACATATTATCAGTTTAATGGGAAACCTTGGTTAGAAACAGGATATAATGATCCTAATACAGGTGATACAAATAATGCTCTTGATAATGGTTCTATGGCCTTATCTGAAAGTATTATAACTTCAAATTTTACAAAAGATGAAAGAAGTCAAGAAAAGATAACTACTATATTATATGTAAAACGTAAAAATGAAACTAGTGGAGTAGAAGCTAAAGCAAGTTCAAACAATATAACTATTCAATTCTGGCCTAAATATGAAGTTAACACAGTTAGATATAAAAATGCTTCTACAGGAGCTACTATTGAAGCCGGAACTGATCAATATACAGATACTACACCTAAAATAACAGTTAGTTGGAATTATTCTACAAATGCTGATAGAGGAATGATTTCTGGGTATATTATAAGAGTATATAGAAATAATAAAACAACACAGGTAGGATCAGATCATATTATTCCTACTACTGAATTATCTGGATCAACAGATTTAGATATTAAAGATGATTTATATAGAGGAGAATTAAATTATATAAAAATTATTCCTTATTATACTTTGCCAAATAATAGTTCTAAAAAAGAAGGGCCTTCTACTTTATATACTTTTGTAACCCCTATTGGACGAATACATAAACCAATAATATCATTTCCAACTCATAATAGTAATTGGCATAATAAACAATTTAGAATTTTATTAAAAGCTCCAGAAGATGATGATATGGATGTTTTAGGATTATCTGATGCTGAATATGAATATAATAACATAGAACTTATAATTACTGGAAAAGATAGTGAGAATAAAGCTTATGAACTTAAATACACTTTAAATGATAATAACAATATTTTTAGTAATCAAATTATTCATCATAAATATAATATTGTAATAAATCCATCCATTATTACAGCTTTTCCTGAGTTATTATATTATGATATAAAAATAAGATTTCAGAAAAAATATTATAAAAATATATGGAGTGAATACTCAGATAATATTCATTTAGGAATATCTAAAATTAAAGAATTAGATTTACAGAAAGAACAAATAATTTATATAAATCATTATTCTACTATTAGGAAATATTCAACTCAATTATGGGAAGTTTATTTTAATAAAAATATTGAGGCTATAAATAGTGATAATGTAGAAAGAAAGCAACATGATGTTATCTATGCTAGAGACTATCAAGGAATATATAATACTATTTTAAATATACAATCAAGAGTTAATAATTATACTACCTTTGATAGTAATCGAGATAATATTAAGTTTAATCAAAATATCACAAATTTAAGTGATAATAATAAAACAAAACAAGAATTAATTACAGCTGCTAAAATATCTAATGATCCAATAGGTCGAAATTATAAAAATATTTTAGTAGAATGTATGAATAAATTATACTAAAGGGAGGATAAATAAATGGAAAATGATGAATTACAAGAAAAACTAGACCAGGTTCTAGATCAAAAAACTAAATATATTTTTCCTGAAAATATTAAAAAAGATATAACTATTTTAGGAGTAACTGGTATAATAGATTCTTCACCTTTATCAAATGAAGAATATGACCAAGCTATGACTATAATAAATAATATTTTAGGAATAGAGGAGGAATAAAATGGATAATTTTAATCAGAAATTAGAAAGAATAAGTTCAGCTAAAGAAGCTATCAAAACAAGTCTAACAAATAAAGGTATGTCACCTTCTGATAATATAGAAGATTATGCGCAAATAATAGATTCTATAGATTGTAATTATTATAATGCTAGATTAGTTCCAACGAATGATACCATAACAACCTATATTACCAAAATTTCTCCACAATTAGACACAAGTAGTGTTACTACTATGGCTAGTATGTTTTATGGTTGTACAAATTTAACAACAATACCATTGTTAAATACAATTAATGTTACTAACATGAGTAATATGTTTAATGGTTGTAAAAAATTAACAACAATACCATTGTTAGATACAAGTAATGTAACTGACATGAGTTATATGTTTAATAATTGTACAAATTTAACGACAATACCATTGTTAGATACAAGTAATGTTATTAACATGAGTACTATGTTTTCTGCTTGCTCAAAATTAACGACAATACCATTACTGAATACAAGTAATGTTATTAACATGAGTGGTATGTTTTCAGATTGCTCAAAATTAACAACAATACCATTGTTAAATACAATTAATGTTACTAACATGAGTAGTATGTTTTCTGCTTGCTCATCATTAACAACAATACCATTATTAGATACAAGCAAGGTTACTGATACGAGATATATGTTTCAATATTGTTCAAATTTAACGACAATACCATTATTAAATACAAGTAATGTTACTGATATGAGTAGTATGTTTTCTTATAATGATAAATTAACAGAAATACCATTGTTAAATACAAGCAATGTTATTAGCATGCAGAATATGTTTTTTTATTGTGATATATTAACAACAATACCATTATTAAATACAAGTAAAGTTACTAGCATGGGTAGTATGTTTGCTTATTGTACAAATTTAACAGATGAAAGTTTAAATAACATACTTGCAATGTGTGCAAATGCAACTTCTTATACGGGTACAAAGACATTAAGATATGTTGGTTTAACCTCTGAACAAGCGACAAAATGTACAACATTAAGTAACTATTCAGCGTTTACTGCTGCTGGTTGGACAACTGGATATTAAAAATAATTAAAATAGACTTAGAAAAAATCTAAGTCTATTTTTATGTAAAATATTAATAGAATAATCATAATAAGAAAGGTGTAAATATAAATGGCTAATGAAATAGATAATAAACTCGATTATTTAAATGAAACAAAAAGTTTAATAAAAGAGGCTATAATTAATAAAGGTCAAGAGGTATTAGATACAGATACTTTTAGGTCATACGCAGAAAAAATAAATAATATAGAAAATTTAGATGCTACTAATGCTAAAATATTTGCATCTGAAGAAGAAATGAATCAAGATGACAAAGTATATATAGGTAAAAAAGCAATATTATATAGTAGAAATTTTGTAGATATAAACAGAGAAGATAATATCGATAATATATTAATACCTGAATCTTTTACTTTAGAAAATACTTTGGAAACTTCTTATAATGCTCATTGGAGTGGAAATGGTACTAATTTAAATATAAATTTAGAAACAAATTCTGCAACTATTTATATTGAGGAGAGTCCACAATATTGGGCTAGATTACATGTTTCATACATATCTGAAGATGGTTTAACATTTGCTATAGATAATATAAGTAGCAGCGATCAGTTTAGAGCTGTTCCTGGATTAATATCGTTTTCTTCAAGTTTATCTTATAGTAATGGAGAATGGTCTGATATTATAGGTAAAGTATTTAAAACTAATAAATCTGAGTTTAATGGATTATTTGAATATAGAGATGATCAAATAGATCAAAACTGGTTTAATACTTTTTATAATTTTGCATATGAAGAAGATTATAAATTATCTTATAATATAGATCCTTTAGAAATAATAAATATAAGAAATAAAATTTGGTCTATATTACAAAATGAAGAGTATACTAGTTCTTTATATGGAATTGCCTATATTTCAGAATATGAGAATAACATTCCAAAGACACTAGAATTATATCTTAATAGTTATATCTACTCTTTAAATAAAAAATATGATATTATTTATACAGCTTATGATAATGAGCCTACTACAATCCCTACTTATACAAAGCATATTTTTAATTTAATAGATATGACCCATACCACAGAAACTGCTTCTTGTGTATTAGAAAGAAAGACTTTTGGAGAAGTTTCTAAATATATAGCACTTATAAAAAATCTAAATAATGATACAAAAGTATTTGGAGTAAATATACAAACTAATTCTACATTTAGTGCAGAAAGTATAACTGTATATACACATAAAGAAGATGGTACATATACAGAAACAACCCTTAGTAGTAATTTATATTATAAGAGACCTAGATATTTACCAGCTCCTTCACAATTAACCCAAATAAATAAAAATGAATTATTTAATGGAAAGATTGTATACGATAAAGATAATATTGTAACAGGTGATGGAAGTTATTTAACTAATATAAAAACAACTGATTTTATAAAAACTTGGTTACCTCAATTATCTAGTTCTAATACAACAGATTATACTAATGTATATCAAACAGGAAAAAGTGTTCCTTATCAAACCTTTATAGAAAGATCTCAAATTAAATATACTGATATAGAAAATTGTTCTGAAGATGATGCTATAACTCAAAAAACAATAAATATAAATTCTATAGATCAAACAATTGATTCTAATGACATTTTATATAAAGTATATTCTTCTACTTATAGATACGAGAATACTTATAGATATAATGATATAACTTATTTTTGTACAATTGGAGTTAATTTTAATAATGATAGAAGACAACAAGTTACATCTATAAATGCTGTTATATTCAATAAAGAGACAGGAGAAAGAATTGGAGAAATGTCTGATTCAACTATCTGGCAACCTATATCATATAGTAATTATTCAGGTAGTGGTGATTTCCCATATTGTACTATAGAAGCTTGTAATTATATTCCTGAAACCGATGAAATTATAATAGTATTTACCACAGGAACTAGGGGTTGGACTGATGGATGCCATCTAGCTATATATAGATATAATATTACTTCAAATAGTAGAATAGCTAAAGCTAATTTAAATTTAGGTAAATATGGATCTGGTGAATACTATCATGTTGATAAGGTATCCTATGATAGAGCAAATGATTTATTTTATTTAACATGTGAATCATTTAACTCTGGAGGGTCATATTTTTCTACATATCATATTTGTAAACTAGATAATTCATTTAATTATAGTCTAATATATACTTCAACAATTGATTTAGGTTGGAGTATTAATAATTGGAGTAACTTAAAAGATGTAGGACCTTTATTATTTTATTATAACAGTTCAACTTCTGAAACTTATATAGTTAATTTATATTTAAATAAAACATTAACTTTACCAGGTACTCAATCATTCTCTAATAGTAATTTTGCTAAATATAATGATGAATATTATATCTTTTATTCTAGTTATAGTGATAGTATTTATACTTATAGATTAGACAGAATAAATTTAACAAATATGACTGTTATAAATATTTCAACCTTTACAAGTAATATAGGAAGCTATTATTTAAGTTACTACAATAATAAATTATGTTTGTACAATAGTAATACATATAAATTCCATGATTTAAATAATAATGAATTACTACCATTTTATATAAATACTTCGATAAGCCCTTACGGTATTTCTGGAATAATGATAGATGGAGATAATAATCCTATTACTGAATCATGCTATATAAATGTTACTACAGGTGATTTTATCTTACATAAATATAAACAACAAGCAAATTATTATAAGTATAATGAAGTAACTAAATTCCCTATAGAGAATGAATTATTTATGACAATAAGATGGGGTTATTCAGATACAAAAGATTCTAATACAAATTTATATAATTCCATACCATTAACAAAATTAAATGTTAATGATATTAAATATCAAAAATATATTAATACGGTTAATGATATTTTAAATTAGGAAAGGAGAAAAATAAATGTCAAAACAATTATTAGATAATTTAAATGAGATAAAAAATCAAAAAGATACCTATTTACTACCAGAAAATATTAAAAAAGATGTAACTGTTTTAGGTATAACAGGTACTTATGAAGGTTCTGGAGGAGGAACAGTAGAAGGAATAAAACAATTTACTACAATAGAAGAAATGAATAATTCTACAGGAAATACAGAAGGAGATTTAGCAATAGTATATAGAAATACATTAGCTAATATGGTTGCTGATACAGAAACACAATATATTACATTTCCTGATACAGTAACATTACCTACAGCTTTTACTGGAGATTATTTTAGCGATGATGCACTCCAAGCGGTAGATAGTTCTGTATCCTTTGATTCTCAAGTAATGTTAAGTCAAACGTCATTTGTTTTTGACCGTTTTAGCGATTTTGACGAATATAATATAAGCGTAGAATATACATCGATAGATGGAATAACTTATACTAGAGATACAACTATAACTAATCCTGTAGACTTAGGAACTGTAGTTAAACTAGGCACACTATGGAATTATAACTTCGGTTACTTTATGAAAGTAGACTCTGCATCTTTTACTGGTTTATATAAATATAGTGGTACCGCTTGGGAATTAGCTCCTACAGATTTAACTACTGTTGCAGATGAAGTTTATGCAACTAAATTTTATGGAAAGACTGGAGTAACTACTGGTACATTAGCTACAAATGTATCTAATAGTTTTGCAGATACTAATGCAGCTGTATATGGTAATATTCAACAAGCTTATGATAGCATGACACCTAGAGTACTAACAGATACTGATAAAACTATAGATAAAAATATATATTTTATCCCTACAAAAACAGATGGTACTATTTTGTTAGATACAAGTAGTGTTACTACTATGCAACGTATGTTTAGAGATTGTACTAACTTAATAACAATACCTCTATTAAATACAAGTAGTGTTACTAATATGATGAGTATGTTTGTTTATTGTAATAGTTTAATTACAATACCTCTATTAGATACAAGTAGTGTTACTACTATGGCTGAGATGTTTGCTTACTGTCGAGGTTTAACAACTATACCATTATTAAACACAAGTAGTGTTACTACTATGGCTTATATGTTTCAATATTGTAATAATTTAACATCTATACCATTATTAGATACAAGTAGTGTTACTACTATGCGAAGTATGTTTTACGGTTGCATTAGTCTTTCAGACGAGAGCTTAAACAATATACTTGCAATGTGTACTAACGCTACAAAAATAACATCTAATAAAACATTAGAATATATAGGTTTAACCTCAGACCAAGCTACTAGATGTCAATCATTAAGTAATTATTCAGCATTTACTGCTGCTGGTTGGACAACAGGATATTAAAAATAATTAAAATAGACTTAGAAAAAATCTAAGTCTATTTTTATGTAAAATATTAATATAAAGGAGGTAATTTGATATGGATGAAGAAAATGCAAATGTAGAAGCTTTTGATATAGAAGCTCAAAATGTAGAAGAATTAAGAAATTATGAAGAAGGAGGTAATGGGTAATGGCTTATAAGGGCGTTGATATTAGTTCATGGCAAGGAAATATTGATATAAAAGCACTAGCATCTCAAGTAGATTTCTTTATATTTAGAGGATATGCTGGATCATCAAAAGATAGTAAAGTAGATAGAAATGTTAATTTAGCTATTGAAAGTAATAAACCTTATGGTTTATATATTTACTCATATGCTTTAAATACAGCTCAAGCTAAGGAAGAAGCTCAAAGAATGGTTACTTTGGCAAATTCATATTCAATTAAACCAAATTTCTTAGTAATAGATATGGAAGATGCCGATGGTTATAAAAGAAAATATGGTATGCCTTCTAACCAAACATTAAGAGATATATGTACAGTAGAAGGAGAAACATTTGAACAAGCTGGATATTATGCAATGGTATATGCAAGTTCTAGTTGGTGGAATAATCAATTAAAAGGATTAACAAGATTTGATAAATGGGTAGCTCATTGGCCTACATCTGGTGGAAAACAAAAAGGAAATGCAACATCTCCAGATGGAGAAAATGCTAATAATTGTGGTATATGGCAATTTACATCTGAAGGTACTTTAAATGGATATAATGGTAGATTAGATATGAACTATGGATATAAAGATTTCATAGTAAAAGGTTATGAAGGAGGATCTACACCAACTCCACAACCAAAACCAACTCCTACAAAATCTAATGAAGAAATTGCTGAAGAGGTAAAAGCTGGATTATGGGGAAATGGTGAAGATAGAAAAAATAGATTAGAAGCTGCTGGATATGATTATAATACAATTCAAGGTATAGTTAATGCAAGTTATAATCAACCTAAAGACACTATTACATATTATACAGTTAAAAGAGGAGATACATTATCTGGCATAGGATCTAAATATGGAGTAGCTTGGAAAGATATAGCAAAATTAAATAATATAGCTGGACCTAAATATATAATTTATACAGGGCAAGTATTAAAAATACCTGTTAAAGGATCTAGTTCATCTCAACCAAGTGCACCTACATATAAAACATATACTGTAAAATCTGGAGATACACTATCAGGTATAGCTAGTAGATTTGGTACAACTTATCAAAAAATAGCTGAATTAAATGGAATATCAAATCCTAATTTAATTTATCCAGGACAAGTATTTAAAATACCTAATTAATATAAATTTTCCTTCAATAATATAAATTTAAATAGATAGAGTTTAGTCTTGGCTTACTCTATCTATTTTCTTTGTAAAATATTATTAGAATGTAATTAATATAATCAAAAAATTATACGTTCCATTTTTTGAAAAATATATTATAATATTAGTTGAAAGGAGTTAGTTATAATAATGATACTAAAATTTCAGGAGAATATAACAGAGATACCTAAAAAATATAGACATATGGTAAAAGATTTTTATAAAACACCTACAGGAACTTGGATGATAGATTTAGTAGATGGTTATACTACTTCTTATGGAACAAACTATATAGAAAATAAATATAAAAAAGATTGTTTATATGAATTAATGAATGAAGTTAGTGCAGATAAATTAGAAGAAGCTTTATTATACCATGGTTCACCTAATAAATCTCTAACTAAGCTTGAAATAGGGAAAGAAAAAACAACTGGTGATGAATTTGGTGCTGGAATATATTTGACCACTGATTATAATGAAGCAAGAGAATATTCAGGACCTGATGGTAGAGTATATAACGTCTCATTAAATACTGAAAATTTATATAACTTAAAGGAGTTATTACCTCAAAATATAAAAGAAATTGTTAAATCTGATTTATTAGATAATAAAGATATAAGAAATCAAATAGTTAGATATAACAGAAAACATTATGAAGTTACTGATAATAAAATAGGATTTAAATTTTATATAAATAAAAAACAAGAGTGGGAATCTTTAGATGGAACATATTTGGGTAATATGCCTAATGTAAATAAAGAAGGTAATAAAATAATTGTAACCTATACAGATTATGAAGACATAGATTCAGCTATTGAGAAATTAACTGGAGATGATTTACAAAAAATTTTAAGTCATAATATGGATCCTAATGTATTTGTTAAATTAATTATTAGAGCTGGTTATGATGGTATAATAACTCACAATGATAATTGGTATATTATATATAAAAATGAAGATACGGTTAAAATTGTAGAATCAAAATATAAAGTAGAAGAAGCATCTAGAAATGAATTATTAGCATTAGCTAAAATGCAAACAAAAACAAGATATGAAAAAGCAGCTGGATATAAAGGATTTAGTATAGTAGATATTGATACATCAATGTTATTAAGGGATGATACTATAACAGTAACCTGTAATGTAGGAAAATATTATGATACTATTCAGTTAATGGACGTATTAATTTGGATCCAAATGGAATCAGAAAGAAATCCAAATAATCAAGTTAATACTAAAGCAATAACTGCTGCTTTAATGGAAGCTATAGATGCTTTAGAAATTAAAGTTAATTGTACATGCGCAGATTTTTCATATAGATTTTCATATTTAGCAACCCAGCTTGATTATAAATATGGAAAACCAGAAAATAGACCTGCAGATATTACCAATCCACATAACTATGGTTCAATGTGTTTTACAGGTGATACTTTAGTACTTACTGAAACAGGATTAAAACCTATAAAGGATATTGAAGTAGGGGAAAATGTATTTACACATAAAGGAAGATTAAGACCTGTTCTAGATAAAAGTAATCATTATGAAGAAAAATTATTACAAGCTAAAATAGGAACAGAGCTAATAAATTGTACAGAAAATCATCCTTTTTATATATTTAATAAAAATGAATTTAATTGGCTAAATCTTACAGAAATTAATTGGGCTAATAATTATGCTTGTAGTCCTAAATTAAAATTAGAAGAGCAAGTTAAACTTCCTAAAGGTTATGCTTTTCTTTTAGGATTATATTTAAGTGATGGTCATATAGATAGTAGAAAACAGCCTAATGGTTCTTTATACCAAAATCAGCTAACTATAGCTTTAGATGAAACTTATAAAGAGTACTATGAAAATAAAATAAAGGAACTTGGATTTAAATATAGATTTAGAGAAAAGAAATATGGACATGATACAAAATGTATTAGTCTTCAAATATATGATAGAGATTTAATAAAATTTTTAATTGAATATGGAGGCTTTACTTATAAAAAGGATCACTCAAAATTTTTAAATGAAAAATGTTTTAACTGGTGCAATGAAGATAAATTAGATTTAATTAATGGATTTTTCTGGGGCGATGGTCAATTTGGAGTAACTGGTAATAAAGATGGTTATCTACAATATATTTTATATAATAGTAATAAAGACATTATGCAAAAGCTGTATATATTAATAAGAAGTTTTACATATGCTAGAATATTTAGTATGACTAAAAAACCTTTTTGGAGTAAAAGAATGAATAAATTGATAACTCCATGTGAACATTATTTAATATGTTTACGAGGTGAACATATTAAAGATATTCTAAATGAAGATAGTTATTTAGTTAAAGCTGATAATAGTTATAAACACCCTATATCATCTTATAATAAAAATAAAGTAGATTATAATGATTTAACGTATTATTTAACATTTATAGATAAGAAAAATATCCTAACATCTGAAGGTAACCAAGTTTATAATTTAAAAGTAGCTGAAGATGAGAGTTATTTAATTACTCGAGAACTATATGCTGTTCATAATTGTAAACATCTAATCTCAATGTTATCTAATAAAAAATGGTTACAACAAGTTACAGGTACTATTATGGATTGGGTTGTTAAAAATATAGATAAAGTAAATGAATATTTAAGACCAAAAGAAGGTATGGAATTAACATTACCTAATGAATTAGCAAGACAAAATGCTAAGTTAGGATTCTATTCTAAATTATTCAAAGATAAATTAGAAGATGAACCTGAAGAGGAGGTAGAAGATAATGTTGACAACAATAATGATACTGATAACTCTAATGATAATAATGATAATGTGGAAGATAATAAAAATAATAACCAAAACAATAGCAATAATACTAACAGTGATAATGGTGATGATTTGGATGATTCTAATATAAATTCTGATGAGGAGAAAGAAGATAATGGATAATGAAAGATATATAATTAAATATTATTATAATGATAATCTTATTGGATATCACAATAGTTATGGTGAAAGTAGAGGTATGGTATGGACTAGAATATATGCAGGTAATGATAGTCAATATATTAAAAAATATAATTTATTACAAGGAGCAAAAATAGCTAGTAATAGTCCTTATTATATTAACTCACATGATTTAATAATTAATACAGATGCTTCTCCTATAACTGTTCATTTTGATAATTGTTTTATAAAAGAAATAAGAAATAAAGGATTTGGAATACTTGAAGATAAAGTGAGAAAGGAAATTTGTAAATTATCAGAAATAGATAATGAGGAAATAAACCTTTCTGAATTAGAAGAAATAGAAGCTAATTATATAAACCATATACAAGAAGAAATAGATTCAAATAAAAATCCTAAAAATACTTCAATGCAAGAGGCTCTTATTAAAATGCTAACTGAAGAAATAGAAGGTCAAATGGCTATAAATGAAAAAGGATTACCTGAATTAGAAAGACCTTATTCATTAAGTAGTAGAACTGATGGAAGATTTCAAATAACAAGTTCTCATCCTTATGATTTAACAGATTATTCATATGCTATATCTGTTAGAGCAGATATAGAAGGTGATTGGACTGTTATAGATCCAGCTAAAGAAGAAAAAGATGTAGTACATGGATGGAATGATGCTATTGAGAGAATGAAAGAAATAGATTCTAAAAAACAAAGAAGAATAGATAGAACATAAAGAAAGGAAGTGTTAAAATGAAACCAAATTTAATAAGTCAATGGGGTTGGTTAATGGAGATATATAATACAGATGAATCAGAAATGATAGGAGGACTTATATATGCTGATTCTACTTTAGATCAACTTAAACAAGCAATTGAAAAAGCTCCTGATTTTTGGAAAGAAAATTTACAAGCTAATGATGCACCATCTCAATCTATGTTTTTAAATTTCATGGAAGAAAATCCTCAATTTATAGCTGAAATATATTTAGTAGAACCAACTAGATCTGATTATCGATTAGAAATAGTTGGAGTTAAAGCTCCTAACAATAAAGCTAATACATCTATATTATATGATTGGGTTAATCATTTAGAAGATGGTCCTGAATATGGAGCTGAATATAGTGGACCTCAAGAATATGGTGTATATGATGGTTATATAAGAGCTTGGTGGGATTAAAATAATAAGAAGGGAGAATAAATATGAGTAGAAAATTTGATATAGTAGATGCTACAGTTCAAGCTTTAACAGAACATGTAGACTGGGGCTATTATAATAAAAAAGAATTTAAAGATATTGATAAAGAATATCTTCCAACTGAAGGAGAAGGAGAAACATTTGCGTCACAAATAGTTACTGCTATAAATAAATTAATTTATAAATGGTATAATGATGGAGATGTGTTTGATAATGTACACTCTTATTTAGAAGGTTGGGCTAATGATTTATCTAGTTATGCTAACTGGTTATATAAATATGTAGATGGTACTCAAGATATATTGAAAAATATATATTATATGGTTGATGAAAATGATTATGAATCTTTATTGAAAGAATTGGCTGATACATTTCTTGATAAAGATTTCTTAGCACAAGCAGCTAAAGCTGAAAAACAAGGATCTATATATGATTGTGAAGGGCCTTTTGAATTTTCTGAATTTGATGATGAAGAAGATGAAGATGATAATTATGACTATGATGAAGATGATGAAGATGATCTAGAAGAATCAAAACATAATGAAACAATTTAAGAAAGGAGATATATTAATGGCAAAACCAATAGTTTATAAAAAAGATACAAAATATAATGTATCATATATTAACAAAAATGGTGAAACTAAAAATATTGAATATACTCCTAAAGAGGATTTATCAATAGCTAAAATTATTACTAATATAAAAGAAGAAAATTCTGACTATTTAAAATTGGTTAGTATAGAAGAATCTAAATCAATTAAAAAAGAAAGTTTATTAAAGGAGGATAAGATGATGTATAAAACATATGCAGATATAGTTAATGACGGAAGAGCTGCTGATGTAGCAGATAAAACTTATGACATGCTAGTATATATGGATTATGATCCAGATAGTGATGATTATTTTGATATGTTTATGGCAGAATTCTGTAAACAATTAAATATAGTTGATGAAAGTCAATTAGAATCAGGAATAGTTGTATGTGATGTAACTACAGCTGTAAGAAATCATTATAAAACTTTTGATGATATATTTGAATTAAATGGTGAAGATGAGGAAGAAAATGTAGGAGATATTGTATCAGAAATGATACCAAATATAGTTTCAGGATATACAACAGATAAAGTATATGAACAATTATATTATGGATTTATAGATGCTCCTATTCCTTATACAGAACAACCAGAAGTAAAACCTGAAAATATAGAAGATCATTCTGTTTCTGAAGAAGATAAAAAAGAAGAATCTAAATTACAAGAAGAATTTGATCCTACATTAGATTTAAGAGTAAAACCTAGATTTGAAGAAAGATTTCCAGAAGAAGGATCTTTTATAGATCAAATACCTGAAGATCTTACATTTAGAAAAGTTCTAGATGCTCTTAATAATGAAGAAGATATATATGATGTTATAGGAGTAAATGATAGTGTAGTTAGAGAAGAAATATTTATATTACTATCTGATTTATTAGAAGTAGAATATGATGAGATTTATCAACTATGGTTACATGGACCTAAAAAAGATAAAGCTAATGAGAATTTTACTATGAAAAAAGAAGATATAAATGAAGAAGATACATTTGAAGAACTAATTCCAGAAGAATTAGAGGATGAAGTTAGTGAAGAAGAAACAGCTGAACCAGAAGAAGTTGAAAGTGATGCTGAATTAGAAGGATCAGGTGAAGATCAAACACAAACTCAATTAGATGTAGAAGAAGCTGTAGAAGAAGTTGAAAATCCAACTGAAGAAGATAAACTTGCAACAGAAGTAGCTAACAGTTCTTTAGATGTGTTAATAGCTGATGAAGAATCTGCTATTGAAGGTTATAATGGATTTTTAACACAAGCTAAAAATACTTTATTACCTCCATTATATGAAGTACTTGAAAAAGAAATAAATGAAATTATAAAAGATGAAGAAGATCACATTAATAAACTTAATACTATTAAATCAGCTTTTCATATAGAAGATATGCCTTTAGATGAATCAAAAGAAATTAAAACAGAAGTATTTGATAAAGGTAATACTATATTTGAATTAAAATTAGATTGTTCAAATGAAGATACTTTTGATGTAGGTGAAATGCTAAGTAAAAATGTAGCTAAAGAATTACGTAAAGTAGCTGATAAACTTGATGATACTATTGATCAAGGACCTATAATGGATATAAATGGTAATAAAGTAGGTTCTTATGGATTTGGATATGAGGGAGTTATGTCTTCACTAGATGAATCAAAAGAAATTAAAACAGAATCAGTAGAAGATAAAAATTTAGCTAATATAAAAGCTTGTTTAAATCAAAGTGGTATTAGAAATCCACATACTGTAGAAAGAATGGCTAAAGATGTATTAGCTATATTGAATACATATGATGAAGATACCAAAGATGAAGATGGATTATATTATATCCCAGCAATAACATATGCAATACAAGATAAAGTTGAAAGAATAACAGGTAAAAGACCTGAATTAACAATAGAATCTAAAGAAATAAAAACAGAGAATAATATTCCTGAACATGTACTAGAAACAGCAAGAAATTTATTCAATGAAATAAATAAATTAGATGACATGCATTCTAAAACAACAGATATAGAACAAGGTAAAAAATATGTAGACAAAATACAAGAATTAACAAATAGATTAGATCAAATAGAAACTCAATATCATTTTGGATTCCTAGATAATGGGGAAATAAAATTAAATGAAGTAAAAACTGAATCTGTTACTGACACTGAATTTGATGATATAGATTCTTTTGAAGATTTACAAAATGTTATTGAAAAATTATATGAAGAAGAAGCAATAAATGATGATCAATACGATGAAATATCTGATTATATATCAACTAGAAAAGAAGAAGTGGAAAAGTATATAGAAGAAAGATCTAAAGTTACAAATACAGATGAAAAAGATATTGTTGGAATAATGGAAGATAATGTATTAGATGCTATAACAAGAGTAAAAGAAATTATAAACGGTAAGGAAATAAAGACAGAAGATCATCAATTATATTATGATGATATTCAAGAAATGAGTACAGAGGAAAGACATAAACTTTGGATGACTGAACATGAAGAAGATTTTGAAGATAATGATGAAGGAAATAATAAATTCTGGGATTGGGCTGAAGAAGAATTTCCTATGAAAGAATTAAATGAAGCTAAAACTAAATCAGCTAAGGACTATGTTTATGATGCTTGTAAAACAGCTTGGGAGGCAGGTCAGCTAGATGAAGATTTATTAAGATATATTTTTGAAGATTTAGAAGAAGATAATATTCCTTACGATAAGGAAGAAGTTACTGATTATTTCTATGAATTATTAAACAATAGAGAATTTTAGTAATATTAAAATTAAGATAAAAGAGTTAGAATAAAATCTAACTCTTTTTTATTTTGCTTCAAAGTAAAATATTATTGAGATAAAGTAATAAAGGAGAATATTAATTATGGTATTTATTGAATTAAATAATGGTAAAAAACTTAATGTTCTTCATATCAGTAAAATTTCTGTAGAAGGAAATGATGTTGTTTATGAATCAGCTAAAGGTAGTCTAGATAATATTAAAGAGCATTTTGATTCTTCTCAAGAAGCTGAAACTAGATATCAAGAATTACAAAAAGAACTATTAATAAATTAAATAATTAAAGTCTAATTAAAGGGCTCTGGGTTACAGAGATGTTAGATAGGAGGGTTGAGGAATGTTTATACTATTGAAATCTGGGGCTATGTTAAATTTATTTTGGTTACAAGATTGTTTCCAAGGTAAACATGATAAAAACATAGTCATTTTTTATACTATAAATGGTGTAAAATTAATTGAGGAATATGAAACTGAAGCAGAAGCTAGAAAAAGAATTGAAGATGTACACTTTGCAATGGATGAAGCTGGTGTAGGTGATAATAAACCTTTAATTGTTACTGAATTACCTACAGAAAATATTTCAACTAGAAGATCATATTTAATTCAAGTTTCATCTGATCCAGATGATGGATATCAAGAATGGAAATATATAGAATTAGAAGATGGTACTTATAAATGGGAAATGCTAGGTATTCAAAAAGATTATTCATATTCAAAAGCTGATATTGATGCCATGAATACGAATTTGCAAAATCAAATTAATATAATAAATGAAGTTCTAGAATGGAATGAATATTAATAGAGGAGGTATTAAAAAAATGATTGATACATGTGCTTGTAATAATACAATGACCTATAAAAAAGCAATACCTTCAGAAATAATAGAACTCGGTGATATTGTTATGTTAGATCCTGGAACTAATTATATTAAAAGAGCTGTAGCTAATGACTTTGGAGATTTAATGATAAACTCTCGTCTAATTGTTGGTGTATGTGTTAAATCTAATAACACAGCTCCAATACCTGATATGTTAGATGGAGGATCTTCAGAAGAGTTAGATAGAGAATTAATAGATAGTGGTGTATCAGATTCTATACAAACAATTATTATAGAGAGTGGTACATCAGATCAAAATTCTAGAGAAATAATCCAAGTAGCTTATAGTGGAGAGCAAGTAGTAAATATATGTGGATTTGTAGATCTAGGAGATAGATTATGTATTAGTTCACGTCCAGGAAAGGCTAAATCAAAAGATTATCTTGATGATGAGTATTTCAAAGCTAGGTCAATTGGAAAAGTTATACAATTTACAAATAAAAAAGAGCAAGTTAAAGCTCTTATAGATATTGAATAAGGAGGTAATTAAGAGTGGAAGAAGAAAAATTTTATACAATTATCTTACGTCATGATGAAAGTACTAAATGGATGATAAATGATCCTATCTTAGCACTTGGTGAATATGGTGTAGAAGATGACACTCATAGAATTAAACGTGGTGATGGTAAGTCAAAATGGTCTGAATTAAATTATGAACATTTTGGACTAGAATACATGATAACATATGCAAATTTACAAGGTAAAGTAGAAGATAATGAAGCTTTAAAATCTGCTTTAGATACTAAAATTTCATATGAAGTATTTAATGATATTCAAAATTCAGTAGTAGCAGGTATTACTATTAATTCAGAAGATGGAAAAATTGGAAAAATAACTAAAACTACTAAAGATGTTGCAACAGCTGGAACAAAACAAAATTATTTATTAATTCAATCAGAAGATCAATCAATTCAAGGATTTTGGTCAATAGATGAAACTGGTATGAAAATATTAGATTTAAAAGCTAATGCTTCTATTGATGATTATACACCTAAAAGAAAATATTATGTAGATCAAATATGCTTCTACGATAATAAATTATATAGAGCTATTACTGATTTTGAAGCAGGTGTTGTATTTAATCCTGAACAATGGGTTATATTAGCTTCTCTTCATTCAAGTGATATTAGATATGATAATAAAATATCTGGTCTAGAATCTAAAACAGTAAAAACAGCATTAGATGAACTTAAAGATCTTGATGATGAAAAAGTTCAAAAAACAAGAAGACCTTATAAAGTTTATGGAACAAATGAAGATGGAGAGCAAATGCTATATGATAAAGATGAACTAAGAACAGTTGATTCAGTTAATGGTATAGAAGCTAATCCAACTTCAAAAAATATACAAATTGATGCAGATGATATTAATTATGATGATGAAGCAAAAGTTAAACAAAGTATAAGAGAAGTTCTAGATTCAAAAGTAGATAAAGTTGTAGCTGGAGAAGGAGCTAAAATAGTTAGAGATGTAACATTAAATTATAACAAAGAAAATGGATCTATTGAATTAGTAGAAGATAAAGTTTCACTAAAAGATGGTTCATCTGAAGAACAAAGAACAAGTGTAGATGTAGTATCAGAACAAGAATTAGCTAATGCCAAATCAGAATTACAAACAAACATTGATGCTAATAAACAAGAAATAAATAATAGAATAAATCAAGAAGTAGCAGGCTTAAATACTACTATAGCAGCTAATAAAGCAGAAATTAATACTAAAGTAGATAACATAAAATCAGAAACTGATCAAACAATAGCTGATAATAAAGCTGATATAGAAGATAAGTTACAAAAGGGATTAGATACAAAGATTGATAAAGACATTGCTGATAGCATTGTTGTAGATGTAAAGTTCTCTAATGAAGATGGTGAAAAAGTAAATGAACCTACTTTAAAAATAACTTCTAAAAATACTGATACAGAGACAGAAGTTATTCATCATATGCATTTTAGACAAAAAGGTGATTTAAATATTACTAGAGAAAATGATCATTTATTATTTGATTCAAGTGTAATCGATTTAAAAGTTAGGACTAATGCTGATAAAATTGCTACACATGATACTGAAATAGCTGCTTTACAAGAGCATGATGTAAATCATGATAGACTATTAGCAACTCATACTGAACAAATAGCAAATCATGAAACTAGAATGCAACAAGCAGAAGCAGATATTAGAAGAATAGATGTAGAATTAGATGATTTAGATGCTAAGATAGAAAATGAAACAACAAATAGAAAAGTAGCAGATGCCAAAATAGAAACAGATATATCTAGAAATGCATTAAATATAGAAAATAATGCAGCAGCTATTAGAAAAAATGCTGATAATATAATTGAATTAAATGACTTGTTACAAGAAAATGTAACAAACTTAACTCAATCTAAAGCTGACAAAGTATTTGCAGAAGAAACTGATAATAAAGTTGTAGGATCAGTGGAGCTAGGTGAAACTGAAAATAATACAATAGCAAAAATGACTTTAAAAAGTGTATCACCAGTAGATGGAACACCTAGTTCAGAAGTAATTGAATTTAAATCTACTGATAATACTTTAGTATCAGTCCCTATAACAGATAAAGAAGGTAATATAACTGGTTATGATTTAGCAACTAATTTAGATATAGATGTTAATTACTTTGTAACTACACAAATATTAAATACAACTATTCCAAGTGAAAATACAGTTTCATTTGATAGTTTAACATCTACAGATAAAGAAAAAGTAGAATTACATGATATTATTTCTGATTCTGAAGGTACTTGGTCAAGAGTAAAATCTATAGATGAAGAAGCTAGAACTTGCGTAACTATAACTTATGCAAAACATGCTCAAGCTGTATGGGGAACTATAAAAGGTAATATAGCAGATCAAGCTGATTTACAAGAAGCTTTGGATAAAAAGATTGATGAATCTATTGCACCTGTCTTAATTTCAGGAATTAGAATTGATGATAGTGGATCTAATAGAGAAAACTTAGATAGTATCAAATTTAAGTGGGATTATCAACCAACAGATGGTGCAGGTGGATATACAACACAAGGTGGTGTATTTGCTAAATCAGATTCTATACTATTAACTAAAGGTCAAGATGTAAATCCAACTACATATAGATTTAAAGTAGAAGCAGAAGGAGTAGAATTCAAACCAGAAGAGTCTGGGTTAACAAGTACTTTACTAGCTTCTGCAATAAGAGAATTAAAAGCATTAGATGATGAAAAAGTATTAATAACTGATTTTGAAACATTTAAAACAGAAAATACAACAAATATAAATAATCTAATAAATACAGCAAAATCAGAATTACAAACTAATATAAATAATGAGGCAACAGCTAGAGAAACAAAAGATAATGAAATATTATCATCTATTAAGGATTTACAAATGCAATTAAACCTTCAAATAGTTGATTATACAGATGCTATTGATAATGTAACACCAATTACAAAATTTATAACATATACAAGGGATGATGGTGTTATGTTAATGGCTATGAATATTTGGAATAGTTCATGGGTATTTAGTGCTACTGAACCAACAGTATATGAAAACTTTATGAAAGATGTAGAAAATGGTTATATGAAACTTATTGGAATACCTGAGCAGGTAGGTTAATAATAAAAGGGCTTGAAATATAGCCCTTTTACATAAATAATTATATAGAAAGGAAGTAAACTATGAAAGTTAAATTTAGTAGATGTCAATCAAATAGTTTAACAGATGTACCTATTATAGATGGACAATTAATATTTGTAAAAGATAATGGTGAATGTTACTTAGATGTAGGTTCTCAAAGAGTTAGAATTGAAGATAAAATTTTAATAGAAAAAGTAACATCATTAGAAACTTTAATAGATACATATAAAGAATCAATAGATGAACAGTTAAATACTCATACTGAAGAAATAGCACAATTAAGACATGATATAGCTAATATAGAAGCAATGCATTCATTTAGTGAATATGAAGGATTAGTTACAAATGGAACTACAGTTGAATTTTTTGAAAGTGTAAAAGCATTAAACTTAAATCCAGGAACGATAATATTAGGAGGAACTAGATTAACAGATATTGAAGATGTAGCTCCTGGAATGTTAAATGAAGAAATGAAAGTTGAAATATATTCAAATAATGTATTTCATGCAACAATGACTTCAACTGATATCGAACCATATGAATGGATTATTCAATATTGGAAAGGTAATGAAAAATGGAGACCTCTTATAGCTTCTGCTAGTGAGATTGTAATAGATACATCAGGAACTTCATTAGAAGCCACTACTGTACAGGAAGCTGTAGTAGAATTAGATACTAAAGTAGGAGATATAAGTGCTTTATTAGATAAAATAAATGGTTCTGGTACTGAATCAGAAGGAGGTAATGCTTAATGGAAGAAACAAATAATGAATCAATAGAGAAAAAACTGGCTTACCTTAATGAAACAAAAGGATTAATTAAATCAGCAATTATAAATAAAGGACAAGAATTAACAGATGAAACACCTTTTAGAGATTATGTTCAAAAAATAGATGATATAGAAACAGGTGTAGATACTTCTGATGCTACTGCATTAGCAAGTGATATAGCTGCCAATAAAACAGCATATGCAAATGAGAGGAAAATTACAGGTACACTAATAGATAATAACAGTCAAATAACATTAGACAATCAAGACGATATTACTGCAAAAACTGGAAGTGATTATCTTGAAGTACATACTAATATAGGAACAGATACTATTGTTAGAGCTGATAATCAAATCAGTATAAGACCTTCTTTTGAAAAAGCAGCAGAAGCTATAGGACTTACAGCAGATAAAATAATAGAAGGAAATACTATACTTGGTATAGAAGGAACAGGTAAAACAAGTGAAGATTTACAAGAACAACTAGACGCACAAGATACAGTTATACAACAATTACAAGATGAGTTAGCAAATAAAACAAGTGGCTCTGCTAAACCTAATGTATTTATGCAAGAAACAGAACCAACTACTAAAAATGGTATTTGGCTTAAAGGGAGTTACCAAGTAGATAATATAGCTGCAGATGAAAATATATTTGCAGGAGAGGAATGGAATACTACTAAAATGGCTAGTTTAAAAGTAATTCCTTATAATTTTTATGGAGGTTCAGCTATACCAATAGAGACAAATGTATATTTATTTGGTGGTAGTGGCAATAGTACAGCAGCTTATAAATATGATACATTGACAGATACATATACGCAATTAACAAATATTCCTTATGAATTTTATGGTTCAGTTGCATCTATAAGAACAGACATATATTTATTTGGTAGTGATAGTAGTTCATATCATAAATATGCTTATAAATATGATACATTGACAGATACATACACAAAATTAACAAATATTCCTTATGAATTTTCTAGTGGTTCAGTTGTATCTATAGGAACAAATATATAT
>UMCW01081773.1_pt1 | contig 34578 bp, 40 predicted proteins | sample 1964321 | NCBI WGS metagenome assembly UMCW01 (sample SAMEA4835977, study PRJEB28245) | human gut metagenome | biome: gut microbiome; material: fecal sample | place: Denmark | collected 2008
GGTTGTAAGATGATTAAGTTCTTATCTTATTTATCGGTTTTTTTAGGCTTGGTTGCATATATCTTTTACACTCTATACACTAATGCAAAAGATAAAATAACCGCACTAGAAACCGAAAAAAACGCACTTAAAGGAAATATAACATATTTGGAGAAAACCATTGAAGAGAACAACGAAGCTATATTACAAGCCAGTAAGCGAGCAGAAGAACTTGAGGAGCTGGCAAAGAAAGCTAAAGATAATGTGTGGCATCATACTTTTAGTGATAATGACCCTATTATTGTGCGGGTAAGGAAAGATTAATGTTATCTTTTTTTTATTGGCGTTATTAAAGCTTTTTCTGGTGAATAACCGTATTTTTTACCAATAAAAAAATCTTGCATTTTTTCTGTCCTGCATTAATATATTCTAGAATATACAATAACAAAAGGAAGTAAAGTGAAAAGTTGCAAACTTGTTTTTTTGTTTATGTTAATTTTTTTTATTCAATCTTGTTCAAGGGTTGAGTATGTTTATGTTGAACGTCCGAAAGTTCCTATCACTTGCCACGAAACAGTAAAAACTCCATTGGATTTAGCTAAATGCCTTGAGGTTTACAAAGAGCATTATAAAAGCCGGTAGCTTTTGGCTGCCGGCTATCTATTTAGAGAATTAGTATGAAATACATGATTATATTACTATGTTTTAATTAAAAGTCAAGAGGTAAGATATGAAAGAAGTTTATATAGTTCACGTTGACGAGTTTATCGGCAGCTATATCCCTAGTAAATGCCCGGTAATAAGTTATGCTCCACGAGAAAAGTTTATTGATTTTGTGAAAGGATTGCGTGAGGATTATCCCGATTTTAAACCTAGATGTGTAATTAATGAGGGTATATCTGAAGCGATCCGCAAGAAAATATTTAACGACAAATTGTTGCGTATGTATCACGGAAATAGCAGATAGTTATTGACAATTTATTTAAATATATTATAACTGGCAGCACCTCCTTAAAATTAAATCTTGAAAAAAAGCCCTCAGTAATGAGGGCTGTTCTTAACTATAAGGTAGGAGGTCGTTTTATAAGAACGATCCTAATATATACTTAGTTTTTCTAATTGTCAATAAATAAAAAATACACCACGTTAAAGGACACAAGCACGGCAATAATTGCAATTAGTCTTTGTATCCATAAACCTCTACGTTGCAGAATAGATGCTTGCGTGTCAATAGCGTTTCTGAACTCAGAAACGGCTTGGTAGTATTCTTTTCTTGACATGGGTTTGCCATCAAGAAAATCTTGAATTTGTTTACCTTTTACCATTTTTAAGCCCTCGCAGAATTAACATAGTTACAAGGTTAGAAAATCCCCGGTTCTCGCTTTCGCAAAGCTTCAACAGTTTTTCATAAAGCTCAATAGGGATTGAAATACTTTTGTTTACTGTTTTATTCATGGTAACTCCTAACGTAAAGAAAGTTGCGGTTTTTGGAAAATCTTAACGCCTGAAATTTCTCTTTCACCGGCACGGATAGCGTTGCGTATGGCTGTTTCATCAACCTTTAAGAACTCTAAAGGAATTTGAGCCTTGTCAATGATCTCAAAATCCCACACCATAGAAACGGATGCTCCGCTTGTGGAGAGATTAATTTTCTCTTGCTTGGTGGTGGCTTCAACGATTTTGTTTTGTTCGTGATCTACTGTGCGTGCGATTGCTTTCTGAGTAACCTCGTCGTATTCGCCGGACTGTAATTTTGCATGTTCCAGTTCTTCCATCTTGCGTAAAGCTTCTTCTTCAGCTTTTTTCTTTTCTAAGGCAAGGCGTTCTTGCTCTCTACGATTAACTTCCGCAAGGTAATTATTAAGCGTTTCACGAACGATCGCTTCCATCTTTTCCAAAGTTTTAATAGGCTCTTGTAATTTTTCATCAATAGCCTTAATGCTGTCTTTCATAGGCTTAACGTATTTATCACGCTGAGCTTTAAAATCTTTTTTCTTTTGGGCGATCTCTTTTAAGAATAAAACAGTATTATCATAAGACACGGCATCGTTTACTACGATAGCTTTTGCACGTTCTTCAATTTTGTAGCTCTCGATCTGCATAGGTTCAAGAGTAATCATCAAATTTTGATCCATGATCAACTCCTATAAAATTAGTTTACATTGTCTTTATATATTATTATTTTTTATTAGTCAATACTTTTTTTAATATTTTTTTAGTTGACATCTTTTTTTATTCTATGTATATAATATGCAGTTTTAATTTTAGGAGGCCATAATGTACGGAATATATTTTAATATGCCTGAGGACGAATATCACGCACAAGAGGGATTATCATCAACAGGTATAAAGGAGATGCTACAATCTCCGACAAACTTTTGGTTTAACTCTGTGTATAATCCAAATTACAAACCTAAAAAAGCCAACTGTCTTGAGGATGGCAAGATGTTCCATTGTTTGTATTTGGAGGGCAGAAAAGCTTTTGAAGAGCGTTATATAGTTATACCTGAATATGCAGAAGATAAAAAATCACGAGCATACAAGAACTGGCTTGAGGACGAAGCAAAAGGACGTTATCCGATAACATTTGAAAAGTACAATCATCTTATTACCCATGCGGAGTATGTTAATCAATGGATCGCTCCAAACGTATTTACTGACGGCTATCCTGAAGTATCTATATTCTGGGAAGAGGACGGCATACCGTTTAAGATGCGAATTGATTATCTTAGATTGATGGGTTTTGTTGATCTTAAAACATTTGAAAAAAACAATTTCAAAAACATAGACGAATATGTGCAAGATTATTTCTTCAGATATGCTATTTATATTCAGCTTAGACTATATGAGAGGGGCTTGAAGTATGCTATTGAGAATAAACTGCCGGTATATGGAACGCCTGAACAAGTTGAATTTATAAACAAGATTGAGAGTTTTAATCCGGGCGTATTCTTCTTGGATCGCAAAATACCTAACTCAAGGCTATGTATGTTTGGTGATTGCCAAGAATTGTGGCAGATCGCCGACAAGAGGATCAAGACGGCTAAAGATCTATTTATCAAGTACCGTGATATGTACGGCATGAAAAAAGCATGGATAGAATTAGCTCAGCCTATTGTATATAAGGATGTGGACTTTCATCAGCTATATGTTGAAAAGTGCAAAGATGGTGATTTTGAAATTGAAGAGGAGGCCTATTGATGAGAACTAATATAGAGCATGAATTAGATGCACTTGTGCAGAAGTGGGCAGCAACTCAAAGATCCGTGTATAGCGGTAAAAGGGGATGTGTCGGCCATCATATTTATTCACGAAAAAACAAGATGCTAAGATGGGATTTATTGAATATAGCACCATTAACGCCGGAGGAGCATCAGCTTCTTCACGCCGGAAAAATACACCTTGAAATAGATTGCAAAACTCAAAACTATCTTGATGATATGATGAGAACAGATTATCGGACGTGGCTTATTATTCACGGCATGACTGAGAAAGAGTTTTTTAAGAAGAAACGTGAAGAGCTGCGATCTTGTGTATAAGTCTGTGTATAAGTGGTGTATAATATGTGAATAAGAAGAGTATAATTTTTTTAACTATATATATAGATTTAAATTATATATAATATATATAAACAACCACAAAAAAAAGAAAATAAAAAAATATTAAAAAAAGTATTGACTATTAAAAAATAATAGTATATATAGTATATCAGATAACAAAAATGGAGGCCGTTATGTTTGATATAAAAGAAAAATTGAATAATGATCTTAGCTGTATGTTAAGATTTCAAAATATGATTAAAGAACAAAAAATCACTAATGTTGAAGCTGCACTTGAGGGATGTATACAAGGTAAAGCAGAATGTTTGTTTGACGAGTACAAACCTGAGATAGACGCTTGGGTTGACGATACCGTAGTTGAAGTTGACGAGCTTGACAGTTACCATTGGAACAGTAACCCTTATGGAGTTGAAGCTCAATATGCAAGGGGTGAATCCGATTGGGATGAGGAGGAAGAACGCCAAGCAAAGATTAGAAAATCATTAGAGTATTTGAAAGCAGATAAGATATACGATTACTTTACTATGGACTTTGATGAGAATGTTCAAGAGAAAATGCACGAGATGGCTGTTAAGTATTTGGAGGGTAAATTAGATGCGTAAGTTTGGTGATTTTGTAGCTTGTGTAATGGTTATGGTAATGTGGTATATATTGTTTGTAATATGCTAAATGTAGATCTAATCATCCACGATATAGAGGTAAAGCTAAATAAACTGTATAGATTAAAACAGATAGCTGAGGAAGTGGACTCAAAAATTTTTGTAATGATAATTGATTTAAAGATAAAGGAGCTAAAACATGATAGGAAAAATATTAGAGCGTACGGAAGATAAGGAAGAGCCTGTTCTTCCTTGCGTGGCCGAAAAAGACAAAGAGATTGAGGGGATTGCAGTTAATCGGCTACAATCCTTAATAGAAAGAATTGAACGCCTAGAAAACGAAAAAAATGGCGTTTCTGAGGACATAAGAAGCATATATGCTGAAGCAAAGTCTGCCGGATTTGATCCTAAGATTATGAGAGCTATGGTAAAGCTGCGTAAAATGAACGTGGCTGATCGTGATGAGATTGATTTTTTAACCGAAACTTATAGAAAAGCATTGGATTTGTAGGGAGTAAAAATGATTAGAGAATTATGGGCGGTTTATAAGGTTTTGAGATGGCACAAGAAAGCATTTCCTAAAGTTACATACAAGGAACAGACAGCAAAACGTAGAGAAGAGATTTTAGAGTGGCTAGAAGCTTTTGAGAAATACACAAAGGATAAACGCAAGGTTAAGAAGTATTGTGCAGAAATGGAGTGGGCTGATACTATTATTGCCGGAATTGGATGCTTGCGATTCAAAAAGACACGTTCAGACATTGACGATAAAATGGTCGCTAACCGCAAGAGAATATTTAAAAATAATCATCATATTAAGGAGTAAAATTATGATTGAAGTTTGTGAAACTTGGAAAGAATTAATAGATTGGTGTTGGAATAAAGGAATATATATTGATGGAGAAAGGGGATAACAGATGACTGAAATCTTAACCATCAGAAGAAAAAAGGATACCAAACAAGCTATCGGCTATACTTGGGTTGCAAACTTCATCAGCCTTGAAGAGCTAAATCGGCGTATAGAAGAATATAATCAGAAATACCAGGAAGAATATTACGAAATATGCACCAACGAAGACTTAATCAATCTTCTCCCCAAACCCCGTCGTCGCTATGACTGCGAAGATATTGTCGAAAAGATAACCGATTTTACCACCGAAATAGAAGAAATGTCCGATGCATTGGATGAAATGAAAAATATGTGCCGGGATATTTCAGAACGTTGCAAAAAACTGGGAGATTATGGCGATGATTAAAGTAGGACAAATTTATAAAACAAAGTTTTTAAGATGTATACTGGCAGTTACTTATATTGACCCTTTTATTGAGGAGCAAGAAAATCCCATTGATGACATCTATTGTATATCCCCTGAAGGAGAACATGAAATAATGCAAAGAGCCACTATTGAGGAAGGAGATTTAATCGCCGAATACCCGACTTGGCAAGAGGCGGTGAACAGCAAAGAATTTAAGGAGCAAGAGTGATGATTAAAATATTTGGATATAACATTTTGAAAGATTGGGAACTTGAGCGTATTAAAAAAGACCATTGGAACGAGTTTAAGAAATATCTAAAAATAAAGGAACTTTGGCGTATCAGTACCATTTGGGGGGGGAAGCCCAAATGTAATGCGTGTGATGACAAAAGGCAAGTAACGGTTACAATGCCAGATGGGAGTACAAGAAAGATAAATTGTTCCTGTGCAAATAGCATAAAGTCATACGAAGTTGTTAAAGTAGAAGATAAATGTGTCATAGCTGTTAAAGGTCGTAAAGTATATATGGCCACTGGATTTAGCGAATATTCCATAGTCAACGATATTATTTTTAGTAAAAAAGATTTTGATAATCATAAATATTTAGATAATTGCTATTTTGTATCAAAAAATTTAGCTGAACAAGCATTGAAAATTGTTAAGGAGAAAGACTAATGGCATATTTAGAAGAACTGCTGCCCGAGTTCAGAAAAGGGGCAAAGATTAGATGTAAGAGCTGGAAAGCTGCTGAATATATCTATATTGATAGCAAAGGATCTGTTATTACGGAAAAAGGAAATGCATATATCTTAGATTCTGTAGATTTTAATAGTGAATATTGGGAATTTTATAAAGACCCCGAGCCGGACTGGCAATATATCATTGATAACAAGTGCCTTTGCTGGTTTTGGGATACAGACGAATCAAATAAAAGGGCAGGTATTTTAAAAATAATATCTGAAAATATCAATGTTCTTTATTGGAATAATTATGACCAACAATGGTTTAACTGCCGCCCCGTCCGCAGAGATGAAGTAACTTTTTATGAGGATAAGAACGATGAGTGATGAAATCAATATTGTAGAAATTCGTTCAAGAGAAGGAAAAATATCTGGTACTACGTTCTGGAATAGCCAAGTGGAACTTTTAAGCGACGAGGCCATTATAGAATTGCTTAATCGTCTAAGCGACATGATAAAAAATGTTAATGGTATGCTTGCCTTACGATTAACAGATATGAGTAACAGGCGTATGGAGAACATTAATGCGTTGGACAATCCTGAAGAAATAAATAAGAATTTCAGAATTTTAGCCGACAGATTATCCAAACAGGAAAAGCAACTAAAAGCTTTTTTAGAAAGGAGCAAAGATGATGAGTAAAGCTCTAAAATGGATTGACGAGAAAAAGGAATATATCCCGTACGATTTACCAGATGGCGCCTGTCTTTATACCGATAATATGGAACAAGAGATTTCTTGCTGCCAGTGCGGTAAAAAGGTTAAGTTTGGAGATTGCTACACCAGCCGGACAATCCATACAGAGTTTGGCCTTGGTTATGCAGAATGCGAAGATTGCTACTGTAAAGACCTCGGTTCTGACAGTTGGAAAAACACCTAGCCCTTTCCCCTGCGGCTTATAGTAACGCAGATAGAGCGAAGTCCGGGGCGCAGGGGGTATAATATCGAGCTTAGTTCTATCCTCCCTGCCTTCCTTTAAAAGCATTGTGCGGAGGCTTTTTAAACCGTCCAGCCCGCAAGGGTTCAAGCTTTAGGCAAAGGGAGTCAACGGAAAGTGAATGGCGGTACCGCACAAATCGGGCGCAGATTTTGGCACATCAAGTTAAATTAAAACTACTGCGCCCGCTTTTTTTTATTTGACAACTGTAAACTAAGCGTTTATATTCAACGCAAGGAGTTATTATATGAGAAACAAGCGGTTACATACAAGGTTAGCGAAACGAAGTCAAGTGTCTGGCTTTGCTCGCTATTTGTGTATGTCAAGGCAAGGCTTATATAAAGCTCTGAAACAAGAGAAAAGAAACTTATGGGCTTTATATGCCCGGTATGTAAGGGAGATATTTATGCTTGGCAAAAAGGTATATTATCTAAAACTATCCGAAAAAGATCCTAATATCTACGAGGGCGTAGTTGTTGCTGAAACAATCTCAAAACACGGCCACCGTACTTATGGGATTGATACAGGTAACGGCACGGCGTATAAAGAAAGTGCTTATGTATTCTCAGATAAAGAGTTGGCAAAAGCTGCTTTTGATGCTATGATGCCTAAGGTTAAACTAATATTTAAAATCCAGAAAGAAGCTCAAGAAAAGATTGATGCGATCCGCAACGAACTTTTGGGCGATCCTGAATTTCCTGAATATGTAGAGGTGGAAGATGAAAAAGATTAATGAAAAAATACTTGAATTGCTTGACAATGGTTACGGCTTGATCCAGATGATGGAGCATCCTGAGGTTAAAATTAACAAAGAAGAACTTATCGCCTTAATGAAAGACGATGAGAAACTAAACAAGAAACTTCGTAAACGCTTTGGTGATAAGTTTTTTGAAGCTGAAGAACCTGAGAACTCAGATCCTGAACAGCCTGAAGATGGCGAACCTGAACAGCTTGAGGGAGATCCTGAACCTGAGAACGGAGAACCGGCTGAAGAACCTGAACAGGAAGAACCTAACATTTCTGAAATTGATGCTTTGAAAGCTGAAGCCGATGCTCTCGGTATTCAATACAATGCTATGATCGGTGTTGATAAGCTTAGAGCAAGGATTGAAGAATTTAAGGCTAAATAACAATAATTTGAAAGGAGCTTGTTATGGCAAAGAAAGTAACGAAAGTCAAACGCAAAACAAACGCAAAGACGAAGCCGATTATCTATCTGCCTGAGGTGGTACTTCATCACGTCAACAAGATGTATGACAAGCTCCAGTCTGACGAAAGCATCTGTTATATTAAACAACTCTTGAGCGGAGAGAGAATATATTTTGATTGGTGGGCATACGTTAAGAGAAGATACTCTAAAAACGCTGAGATAATTAGAGCGATAAAAAGAGTGGAGGACGAGCTAGAAAGCCGTATTGTAACGAGAACGCTTACAGGCCGTTATTCTGCCCCTGCCGGTATATTCTTATTAAAGGCAAAGTATGGCTTTGTAGACAAGGTTGTACAACAGTTTGAGAACGAAAAGGACGACAACAATAAGTCTGTTCCGCTTGAGATTATCATTAGAGGACATAAGGAGGTCAATGATGAGTAGATTAAGCAATCAACACAATAGAATATTGAAATATTGTAAAGAGTTTGGCGGTATAACTGCATGGGAGGCCGCAAAAGAATTAGGCATTATGCAGTTAGGCACGAGGATATTTGAACTAAAAGAGATGGGTTTTGAGATTGTTGATGTGTGGATTGATGATATAAACCGCTATGGTGATAAGGTAAGATACAAGAGATATAGTATTGTGGGCGTAAAAACATTAGGAGCTTAATCAATAAATGGTGTCGCCATGGTTAGTATAAATATTTATTTTGATGTTCCTGACGAATTAAAACACTCTTCTGGCATATATGAAATATCAAATAATGTGAATAATAAAGTTTATGTAGGGAGAACAAAGGATTTTAAAAAACGTTATTTACACCATAAATATAGTTTTATCTATCTTAATGGAAAAATAAAACGCTTTATTGACTTAAATCCTGATGCGTGTTTTACCTTTAGAGTATTAGAAGTAACGAACAACTTAAAAAGAGCTGAAGAATATTGGATAAGAAAACTAAACTCTGTTGAGCGTGGGTTCAATAAATTTCACTCAGACGAAGAATTTATGACTTTTAATGACGGCTGCGTTTATCTTTGGAAGCTAAATTTAAAGAAAATAGTTAAGGAAAGAAAAAATAAAGAGCCTGTTGTTAAAAAAGTTGAAGAGCCTAAGAAGAAAAAAATAAAAAAGAAGAAGAAGAAGAAAAAAACTATAAAGACTTATCCTTTAGGATTAATCATTATAAACGGAAAAGAACACGATTTGTTAGGAAATGAAATAAGATAATGAGAATAGAGTTACCGACATTACCATTAAGACCTTATCAAGCTGAAGCTTGGGATTATTTGATGGAGCATGACACAAAGAAAAGCTTTATGTTGTGGCATAGACGAGCCGGAAAAGACTTGTTTGCTCTTCAATGGATCGTAGCAAAAGGGATGGAGCGTGTCGGTAACTACTGGTATTTATTACCGCAACAAAATCAAGTTAGGCGTGCTATATGGGAGGGAATCACTTCAAAAGGCGTGAAGTACTTAGATATGATCCCGAAAGAGATTGTATATAAACGCAACAATTCGGAAATGAAACTTATTCTCCGCAACCCAAACAACCCAAACGAACCCGGATCAATTATTTCATTTCTTGGCGGTGATAACTATGACGCTCTTGCCGGATCTGGTATTGCCGGATGCGTTGTTTCTGAGTTAGCACTTCAAAAGCCTAACCTATACGATCTTATTCTTGAGCCGATGCTGAAAGAAACAAAAGGTTGGGTGATGTTCAATACTACACCTCGTGGCGAAAATCATGCTAAAGAGATGTGGGATTTTCTTGAAAGGCGGCCTGAGTATTATGTTTCTAAAAAAACTATTGAGGACACCGGCGTTGTTGATCCTGCCGACTTAGACGAAGAGCGTGAGCGTGGCAAGCCTGAAGAGATTATACAACAAGAGTATTATGTTTCTTTTGCCGGGGCGATCTATGGTGCATACTATGCAGATATGCTTGATAAGTTCAAAGAAAATCAAGGCAAAGTGCCATATAATGACAGCCATCTGGTGCATACGTTCTGGGATCTTGGTGTATCAGACAGTATGGCGATCTGGTTTGTTCAGTTTATTGATGGCAATATACACGTTATAGACTACTACGAAAATCATACTTATAGCTTAGGACACTATGCTTCAGTCGTTCTTGGCAAGCCTTATAATTACATCGGGCATCATCTACCGCACGATGGCGTACAAAGACAACTGACACCAACGGAAAAAGCTCTTACAATACAAAATCAACTTATGCAATTAGGCCTGAGAAATGTTGACGTTATACCTCGTACAAGCGATGTGTATGCGGATATTCAGAACGTGAGAAGTATTTTAAGCCGTTGCAAGTTTGATATGGAGCATTGCAAAGATGGCGTTATGGCTCTTAAACAATACCGCCGTGAGTATGACGAAAACAGAAAATGTTTTAAGAACACACCTTTACATGATTGGGCATCTCATGCGTGTTTAGTTGCTGGAACAAAAATATACACAACAAAAGGTTATAAAAACATAGAAGATATTACAAAAGACGATATAGTATATTATGGCAATGGAGAAGTCGGATATATTGATAATTGTGGATTTGTAAAGTATTCTGAAACATTAAAGATAACATTAGACAATGGGGAAATTATAGAAGTTACACCAGATCATAAAATATTTACGATTAGAGGGGTTGTAAAAGCGGAAAATCTTTGTTATGATGACATCATTGCAACAAGGAGAAATAAATTATGGAAAAACTTATTGAAAACAAAGACGAAAAGTCGGGAAAATGTTATATCCTCTACAAAGGAGTTAAATATTGGCTTTGGTCTAAACGTGGATTTTATGTGTCGCAAATTGGCGGAAAGCAAACAATGCTTCATAGAGTACTTTACGGCGATGGAAACCAAGAAAATGAAGTTTATCCGATTGACGGAAATTTTAGAAACCTCTCAAGAAATAATTGGAAAATACGCAAAAGGGGTGCATACCACTATAAAACGGATAGAGAATACAAAGAGTTTGATGACAAGAAGTTCTATAAAAAAGAAAATGGATATTGGTGGAGCAAAACATACGGCTCAATGCACAGATATATTTGGAAATATTATCATGGGAGCATACCAAAAGGCTATCAAATTCATCACAAAGACGGCAATAAAGATAATAACACTATTACTAATCTATGTATTATGTCTATTGGCGAACATCTTAAAATGCATGCAAAAAATAATAATTGGATTGGCAGCGAAGCTAATAAAGAACAGCTTAGAAAAGCTAATCTTAAACGGTGGGCGGATTATAGAAATAGAAAAGATCAAACAGAAAAAGCCTGTATATGATATTACGGTAAGGGATAATCATTGCTATTATGCAAACGATATATTGGTAAGCAATTGTGATGCTTTCCGTGGTATTCCGTTTATAGAACGAAAGATAAAAGGTGCAAACATACAGAAAAGGAGCAAAGAGTGGAACGGACGATTTTAAAATGGTGCGAGGCTGCACAAGAAGAACTTAATTGTTTTGATAGCTTAGATAATACGGTTAATTATGTTATTGAGCTTGCAAAGGCCGGACTACTTCATATTGAAGAGTTATCAGACGATAGAGGAGTTGTGGCTTATATGTTCTGCCCGGACTTTAGAGGTAACACTATTTGTAGTGAGTTATTTATGTATATTAGGCCGGAGTATCGTGGCGATATTAAACTATTTAAGAAAATTATTGACATTATGGAGCAAGCTGCAAAAGAAAATAATTGCAAATATGTAACGATTGGTTCTAATATAGGTTATCGGGATGACAAACTTTTATCACTATTATCCCGATTTGGTTACAAAACAGACACCGTTAAAAAGGAGATAAACTAATGGCAGCAATATCAAGTACAATCGCAGCAGTAACAGCAATCGCCGGAGCAGTATCTGCCGGATATTCAATATATCAAGGAAGAAAACAAGAGATAGAAGCTAAAAAGGAACAAAAGAAACAGCAGGCAGCTATTAACGCTGAAAAGCAAAGAGCTGAAAGCGATCGTAAGAACTTGCTCTCCCAACAGCGTTATCAGATGGGGCTTGACAGCGACTACTCAACATCAGGCACTTCATCTGTTGGGCGTGGATTAACAACTGGACAAAGCACATTGGGGTAAGCTATGAAGAAAACAGCCAAGCAAATTATAAAAGATTGTGGCAAGGCGTACGAAAAAAAAGCTAAGTGGAACAACCTCTACGAGGATGTTTTTGAGTATATGATGCCTGCCCGTGATATGGATAAAACTCAAGGCGAGGACGTACACGATCATATTTACAGCTCAATCGGTGAACAAGTTGCCGATCGCTTTGTTGATAGAGTGCAGAATATTTTAACGCCGGTAACAGTTGATTGGATCAAATTAGAAGCCGGCTACTTCATGAAACAACAAAGTCAAGACAATGTAATCGACATCAACAAAGAGCTTGATAAGATTGCTGAGATATGCAACGTGTTTAAGAATACATCAAACTTTGACGTTGTGATGACTGAGTTCTATTATGACTTGATTGCCGGTACAGCCTGCCTGTTATTATTGGAGGGAACGCAAGAAAATCCGTTGCGGTTTATATCCGTGCCGGTTAAGGAGCTTGCTATTGCTGAGGGTATATTCGGCGAAGTAGGCGAAGTATATCGTAAGTTTAAGATGAAGTCCGAACTAATCAAAAGACAATGGCCGTCTGCAAAGTTTGAGGAAAAGGACGACAAGAAAGGCGATCTTGATCTAGTTGAAAGTACATACTACGACTATGACGAAAAGATCTGGCGATATACTGTTATTCTCAAAGATGGCGAAAAGATCCTTGTTGAAAAAGAATATCTTGCTAATCCGTTTATTATCTTGAGATGGACAAAGTGCAGTGGCGAAGTATATGGGCGTGGCTTAGGACTGAAGAGCATTAAAGACGTTCAAACTCTTAACAGAATTATTGAATATTCTTTGCGTGCTTTGGCGTTTACAATACCTTGTTTCTTAGCTCAACAAGATGCTTCTTTTGATCCTGACGACTTTGTATTAAAGCCCGGTGCAATTAACATGGTACCGTCAACGGCTACAAACAACCCGACAATAACTCAATTACCTGTCAATGTAACTCACGATATTCAAGCATACCAAACAGAACGTATGGAAATGAATATTAAACGTAACATGATGGATAGCACTATACCGAACGATCCAAGCCGTGATTTAACAGCTACGGAAATTGCGGAGCGTGCTAATGAGTTGAAGTCTATTCTATCAAACTCTTTTGGCCGCATTATGACTGAGTTGATGTATCCTCTTATTAGGCGTATTGTGGAAGTGTTACAGCACTTTGGCTATATTAAGAGAGATATTGACGTGCGTGATTTTAACGGCTTTGGTTACACAATCGTTGTAAATACTCAGTTAGCTAATCAACAGTCTATGACGGAAGTGCAAAACACAATCAACGCATTAAGTCTATTGATGCAGTTTGATCCTCAAGGATTGTATGCGGCTAAGTGCGTAGACATGAATAAACTTATTCCGTTTATGCTAGAAAAAATGGGCGTTCCGAAGAGTTATATCAATTCTCCTGAACAAATAACAGCACTTCAGCAACAAGAAGCTCAAAATATGACGGATGCTGAGGATGCTGCTGCACAAAGACAAATTGCCGTATCAAACGCTATTGAGAAAGGAAAAGCTGATGCCAAACTCCAAGCAGGATAAGGTAATAACGATGGATAACGACTTTCAGTTTAGAATATCCATCTATAAAAAAGTTTTTGGATCTGTTGAGGGAAAGCTCCTTTTAGACTACATGGAAAGAACTTATGCCCCACGAGAGCCAAACTTTAACCCAAACGTAGATTATTATGCTTTGGGAAAATATAGGGTTGTGCAAGAAATAAAAACCCTACTTAATAAACCACTAAAGAAAGGTAAAGAAGATGAGTGATATTGATTCAGAATTAACCGGCGAAGCCGCTGACGGTGCTATTGAAAACGATGCACACGTTGACGGAGCAGACCAAGAACAGCAATTCACTCCTCCTGAGGGTATGGAGGCCGAATTGTATGACAACGGTGCTTTGAGTGCTGACAAAGTAAAAGAACGTATTGACACTTTAAAATCTGAGGTTGAAACCGCAAAGACAAACGAAGCAAACATGCGTAAAAAACTCTCCACAAAAGGCACAGTACCTGACAAAGAAGAGGATTATGCAGAATATGAGCCGTCTGAAGAGTACAAGTCGTTTTATGAAAACGAAGCCTACAAAGAGGGTATTGCTGCAAACTTAAAAGCTATTGATAAACTTGCTTTTGAAAATGGCATGACTAAAGATCAATGCAAGGCGATAAAAGATGCTTTCAATAAATTGATGGTAGACAATGGCCTTGTTGAAGATCCTGAAACTCAAAAAGCTCGCAACGAGGAATTTGTGCGTACTGAAAAAGAAAAACTCGGTGCAGATGCTGACAGAATTATTAAAGCAAACGTAACGTTTGTAAAAAATGATAGCAGATTTAACGAAGAGGAACGCAACCTTTTGATTGAGTTCATGGACACAAGAGGAGCATCTGCCGTAAATATCATTAATAAAATGCGTTTAGACTTTGGCGGAGAATACGCCGGAGATAACATTATCCCTGCATCTGGTGCATCTGGTGGCTTGCCTAGTGATACTGAGTTGGCTCGTGAATACTACGCAAAAGACACCACACAAGCAAGACGTTTTGAAATTATGCAGAAACGTATTGAGGCCGGACGTACAGGAAAATTGCCACAACCTGACAAAATCTAGTTGACGTGCAAAATTATTATGTTTATGATTTTAAATAGATGGAGAAAAACCCTCACGAACAAGGCTCTAATGGCTTGCCATCCCTTTAGTAAGAGGCTTTATTTTTTGAAATCTTTGTTTTAAATTTTGGTTTAAATTAACAAAGGATTGATAAATGTCTAGAAAAATCTCTCAAGTCTTTCAGGACTTCTATGATAGCGAAGTCAAGAGAGCATACGGGGACGTTTCTAAACTTTCTGACAAAGTATATACCTCTGGTAAAATTGTCGGCAAGCGTGTAGCGTTCCGTAAAAAAGCAAAAGGCATGGCAACCCAACATATTCCGGGTGCTGATGTTACAGCTATGAACGTAGATTATAGCCAAGTATGGTGCGATCTTGAAGATTGGGAAGCATACGACTACGTTGATAAGTTTGATATGAAAAAAATTAACTTCAGTGAAGTTACCGAACTTGCTGAAGTTGCAGCAGACTGTTTAGGTTTGCGTATGGATCAAATCATTATTGACAAGATGGCGGCCGGTTATGATAGTGTCAATATGAAAGTTGGTACTACAAACACCGCTTTGACTGTTGATGTTTTGATCGCAGCCGCATCTAAACTTAATGCTAATGGCGTGCCATCTAATGAACGTTATTTTGCACACACCGCTCAGCAGTTGGCTGACTTGTTGAAAACTACTCAAGTAACTTCACAAGACTACAACTCTGTTAAAGCATTAGTAAACGGCTCAATTAACTCTTTCATGGGCTTTGAGTTTGTTATGATTGCTACTCGTGATGAGGGCGGTTTGCCGGTATCTGGTAACGATGTGACTGGGTTCTGTTGGCACAAGAGAGCTATGGGCTTCTCTAAAGCTCAAGACTTAGAAACCTCTATGGATTGGATTCCTGAAAAGAAAGCTTATCTTGTAGGTGGTGACTTCTCGGCCGGTGCTGTTGTTATTGATGACAAGGGCATCGTTGGTGTAATCTCTAAAAAGGATGCAGCATAATGGCGTTTTCAAGAGAAAAATTGTCGTGTTATGCCAACAACGCTCGTACTGGCGTAACACCTGCATTGTGGTTGTATGATAATACTGCCGGTGATACTGTTACTAGTGCAGGATTTATCAAAGATCAACGCATTGCAAAAAATGACTATGTAACAGTAGTAAGCACTTCAGATCATAAAAGAACTGAATACTATGTTTCTGCCGTTACAAACGGTGCAGCAACTTTAGTAGCTGTTCCTGCTGGTGCATAATAAAGGGGAGGGTTCGCCCCTCCCTGTTTTTCTTAGGTGATGATATGGACACATTAAACGCAGATGATATAAAATATTTGGCATTAAGTCTATTGGGCAGATCTGATAAACCGAATTTCATCACTTCTCAAGAGCATGATGTACTCAAGATTAATTTCATTTATCCTCAAGTTATGTATCATACGCTTCAACGCTATCGTTGGGGCTTTGCTCGTAAATATATTGAACTTCAAAAAAGTACAGATGTTGTCGGAGGCCGTTATAAAAACAACTTTACTCTGCCATCTGATTTTTTGTATTTAAGAGGATGTTACTCAAACGATGGATATTCGTATGTAATTCGTGATCGTGAACTAAACCTTGTTGACAAGGTGATAAATACTGAAAGCGATAAATGTTTTATTGAATATACAAGGTATGTTGAAGAGAATAAACTGCCTCAGTATTTCATAGAATATATTAAGTTTAAGCTTGCTCTTGATCTTTGTATGGATGTAACCGGCGACACGGACTTATTGCAGATATTAGACAAGAGAGAAGCTTTTGAGTGGGTTAATGCAACGAATATAGATGCACGTCAACAAAGAGTAAGAGAAGTTGACACCGGCGTTTTTATTGATGTTCGGAGATAATAATGGCTAGAACGATCCAAAAAAAGATAAAGTTTACAAAAGGTATGGTAACTGGCTCGCTTGCTGAGAGAACAGATTTACCGACTTATGATAGTTCTGCGGAGCTTATTAGGAATTATGTTTGTACTCCTTATGGTGGATTTAGAACACGGAGAGGAACTAAACTTATTCAAAAATTAGATTTAGCTGAAAATATGCAATTTACCGCATCACAAACAAGCGGAAGCTTCTCAGACAATAATTTTGTAAGCTCTTCTCTTTCTGGAAATAAAGACGGCGACACCTTAGTTGTTTTTGATTTAGGCACTGAAGCTGAGGCCTATGACAGAAACGTAAGCCCGACATATACAAAAAATGATATGGGTTATTATAAGGTTAGCGATAGCCGAAATAACGCAAATATTTACAAAGTATTTAATTATACAACTGGTTCTTTTGGTATTGGACGTTGGGCTGATTATTGGATTAAACAACAATATCCAAAACCTTTTGCAGTAAAAAAATATTATCTAAAAGCAGACAACGGCGGAAGTCCCGAATATCCATCTGCTTGGAAATTTCAAGGTTCTAACAACAATACTGATTGGGAAACTATTGATACACAAACAGCACAAGTGTTTACGCTTGGCGAAGAAAAAGAATATACAATAAACACCCCAAAAGATTTTATTTATTATAGAATTTTATTTAGTGCAGGCGTGGAATCAAGCGGAGGCGGAGAGCTTAATGGCTTTAAGATGAGCGGTGCTTTCATGAAGCCGGTAAGATCTGAGGCAAACATATATTTAAGCAACATACGTCTTGATTTTGAAAAGCCACAATTAACCGCTGAATTTACCGAAACAGGCACACAATATCAAGCAACATTAACAAAAGTAAACATTATAAACGGCGGTTTAGCTTTTAGCGGTACGTTATCCGTAACAGGTGATGTATTAAGCGGAGAAACAAAAATTACACCGACAACAAACAATCTCGGCAAGATCACAAGTACTCAGTTTACAAGTGCAACGTATAAATATAAGCCGGAAAGCCCTCAAAATGTTATCGTGTCGGCTAATCCTCCTAAATGTATAATAGGTTTTTCAACTTCTTCAAATGGCATTGTATGGTCTGCCGATGAAAGGTATGAGGTAACTAATGAAGCAATCCCATCAATAAAACTTAGTGCGAAAAATATTAGGTATTTGCGAGTTAGATATTTTGGCTCTCCAGTAAAGACAAAGCTTAGATTTGATAATTTATACGCAAAGTATGAATTTTATAAGCTAGTGCCGTTTATTTACAATATTACACAAAAGAACTTGATCGTTCTGTCTGAAAAAAAGATATTGATTTTTGAAAATAGAAACATGACGAAACAAATAGACATAGATCCTGAATTATATTTTGAGGATATACGCTCGGTTAAGTGGTCGCAAAACGAGGACGTTATAGTATTTACTGAGGCAGGAGTAAAACCTCGTGAATTAAGACGTACAAGTAACGACTGGTTGTTTCAAAAATTTCCATTAAAAAATATTCCATACCATAACTTTGACACCACAAAAGAGGAAGAGAAAACAGTAGGTATTACTCCAAGTGTTGAAGAGGGAACTGTAACTATTACCGCCGATAGCAATGTATTTAACGAGGGTTCAGTAGGCCAACAGATTGATGGCAACGGCGGACGTTTAAAAATAACTGAATATGTATCAGCCACTAAAGTTATAGGCTACACAACGATCCCATTTCTGAATAAAGAAAAGATAACAAAGTGGAAATATTTAACAGGTTGGGAAAAGGTTTGGAGCGATGAAAGAGGTTGGCCTATATCTTGCCTATTCTATCAGCAACGCTTGTGGTTTGGTGGATCTGCACAACGTCCTAGTACAATTTGGGCTACAAGAGTAGGTATTTATAACGACTTTAACAACGCCGGAAACCACGATAATGATGGCATCAATCAAGATCTAAATACTGAAAATCAGATTGTAAACTTGCTTTCTAATCGTGGACTTCAAATATTTACGTCTGGTGATGAGTGGACTGCACCTGAGGGAAAGCTAACGCCTAATGATTTTTCAGTTGTAAAGAATACATCAAACGGCTCAGATATTGGATTATCACCGAAGAATTTAGGCGGTGTAACTCTCTTTGTTGAAAAGAACGGAAGATCATTATTGAGTTATGTGTACGACTACAATCAAGCAGCATACACAACCTCTAATATTGGTATTTTAGGAAACTTAATTTCAGATCCTGTTGATATTGAAATTGATGATAACAGCTCACTAGATGAGGGCGATTATCTGTATATCGTATTAAAAGATGGCCGTATGCTTATAACTTCTTTGAACTTTGAACAAGAGATCAATGCAACAAGCATCTTCAACATGGTAGGCAAAATATTCTCAGTATGTAACCTTACTGATGAAACTTATTTGTTGGTTAATCTTAATAATAAAATATATTTGGAAGTTATTGATGACAACGCAAAAACAGACTTAACGATTGAAAAGTATGTTGAAAAAACAATTACCGGCCTTGAGGATTATAATGGCGAGTATGTCTATGTATATTCTGGTGATAACAATTTAGGAAAATACCTTGTTGAAAACGGAACAGTAACTTTAAGATATGATGCAAACACAAACTGTAATATTGGTTTTGCGTTTAGTTCTGAGTTGGATAGCAACGATATATCTATTAATGGTAGGAGTACATCCATATTTAAGAGAATATCAAAAGCGGTTATCACTACCAAAGACACTAATAAGATAAAATTAAACGGCGTTGAAAAATATTCTAATGATAATATTTTTGACTTTTTTGCAGTTAGTTCTTATGGTAAGAAAGTGAAGTTCAGAATTGAAAGCGAATTTAACAAGGTTGAGGTTCTTTCTATTCTTCTAAATATCAATTATGGGGGAAGATAATGAGTAATGAGTTTTTTGATAACGAAACGAGGGGTTTTGTTGCAGATAAATTAAAACTTTCCGGCATGCAAAGTATGGCAAGCGGATTTGCCGATATGGCTAATGGATATATAAATTATGGAGCATTAAAGACAGAAGCCGGAAACTTGCAAATACAAGCCGAAAGTATTGAGCTTCAGGCAAAACAGCAGGCAAATAATTTAAGGCGACAATTTATCGGTGCGGTTGGTGATGCAACCTACAACGCTGCGGCTCGTGGTGTTAAGGTAACCTCAGCTAATCTGCAAGATAATATTCAGCGTTCATCTGGGGAATTAAGTGAGGATATTCGCAAGAGCAATTTAAACGCTCAGATGAAAGCAGATAATTTAAGATCGCAAGCAAAGCTAATGAAGAGAAACGCAAAAACTTCTCTTGTTAGTGGGTTCTTAAAAGGAATATCAGGCGTAGCGACTGGTTATTCAGATTATAAAAAAGGTTCAAGTATTGGCGAGCAAGGGTGGAATCCTAAAACATCAGCTCCGGCTAGAAAACCGATGGGGAGATAATCATGGGGCAGATATACGAAAAGAAAGAAACAACTGACGTAGTTCAAAGTAGCTTTCGTGTAACTCAGTTAGCTAACAATGTCTTTGATAATACGGAAGAGCTAAAAAGAAACGCTGAAAGAGAAAAAGCTGAAGCCTTTGATGTATATTCAAAAGGGCTTCACTTGTCTGCATCTCAAAGCATGGCCGATATGTTTAACGAAAATCAGAACGATCCTGAGAAACTTCAGGAAATGTTTAACGGCCTTAATGACAAAATGAGTGCTGAGATCCCAGATATTGAAACTAAAATAGGATTTAAGGCGGATTTTTTGGTAGAATCCCAAAGCTATTTAAACCGTGCAAGAAGCAATCAAAAACGCATCCGTCTTATTCAGCAAAGAGAACAAAACGAGCAAATGATGGTTAATTGGAGTAATATGTACTCTAACTCGTTTTATAATATGCTTACGCCGGATAGTACGGTGGATGACGTTGTTAATTTTGTGCGTTCTCGTGATGGCATAGAAAACACACTTTCTGCAAGAAACGAGGACGGAACGCTTATATATTCACCTCTTCAGCAGGAACGTATAAGAGATAGCTTGAGAAAAGTACAAACGGATAGCATCAAATCTTATTTTAATGACTTGCCGGACTATGAAAAGGTTAATTTCTATAACGATCTTAGTACAGACAACGTGCTTGTAAAATCGGGCATGATAAGCCAAGACGACAAAGAAGAGATATTTTATAAGCCATTATCAACGTTTATGGATCAGAACGTATTTAGAGAGATTAAAAGCTATACAAAAGATTACATGACTAAGATAGAAGAAAACGATTATTTAAGCCCGGAAGAAGCAAACATAAAAGCTATTGAGAACTTAGTAGCTATCAATGAGCTTGACACTCGCAAGACCACAATTTTCTCTCAAAAAAAGGGCGAAAAGGGAAAGATCGCAAAGGGCATAAGTGTCGGAGATGTTTTGGCTTATCGTGATGTTATTAAGAACTACCGCATAAATAACAAGATCACCGACAAAGAATATGCAAAGTATATAGCCGAAACAGTCAATCCGTTGCTTGATTTGGTAAACAGTTATGATCCTGAAGAGGGGTTGCCCGATCCAAACATGGGCAAAGTTTATCAAAAGGTATTATATGAGCTAGATCCAAACGGAAACTTTGATAATCAGACCAAAGCATATATATTAAATCAAGCCTACGATATGCTGAATAAGCAAGGATTAGATCCAAGTGAGGGGTATGATAGCGACAATAAGAACATTATCGTAAACATTTCAAACAGAATTAAACAAGATTATCTTGCCGATAAAGATCCTCTATTATTGGGAAAAGATATTGACAATGTTGTAATGGGTAATAATATTTATTCATACTCACAAGGCAAGGGTACAAGAAACGTAAAAGGATCTGGCGGAGAGTATAGACGTTCTCCTGACGGAAAGATTTACAAGATATACAGAGATGCAAGTGGTATGCCGATAAATAAGATTTTAGTACGAGGATAATATGGAAAATATTGATAATTGGGAAGTTGTAACCGATGAACAGATGGGAGCTTATTTGTCTGACAAGCGTGATAGCATCAATATCAGCGGTTTTGATGACGGTATAGATGCTCGTTATTCTTATGAAACTGAGGTAGAAAAAAAGGATTATCGTGATTACTTCGGAAAAATCCAACACCATTATCAAGATCTTAAACGCAACCCATTATCAACATTTTCTCGTAACGCATGGAACGGCTTGCTTGATTTGCCAAAAGGCTTAGGAGATGCTATTATTGGCGGCGGTGAATATGTCGCATTTAAGGCATTAGGCGGTATAGATCCTGAGTTTGATAAAAGATTGGCTGAGGGTGCAAACGCTTTAAGAGCAAAAAATGCTGAGTGGTTTAAGCAATATGAATATGCTTCAGATCAAAAAGATAGACAATTTATTGCAGACTTAGGCCGTGCCGGCGGTAGTTTAGTAAGTGCGTTAGGTTTATCGTTTTTAACTCGTAACCCATCAGCCGTTGCCGGCGCTTTTGGCGTATCTCAATTTGGTAGCATCAATAAGGAACTGCGTGAGCGTGGAGTAGATATTGATAGAACTGCGGCAATTAGTACTGGCTTAGGTATTGCAGAGGGAGCATTAGAAAGAGTAGGACTTCATTTATGGTTTGAAAACGCAGCCACAAAAAAGATCAGTTCTTACTTATTAAAACAAGGTGCTACTGAGTTTACTCAAGAAGCAAGCCAAACAGCCGTAGAAGAAGTAACTATGAAGCTATTAGGAGAACGCAATACGGAGTGGTGGGATATTGCTAAGGGAGTTATTTATTCCGGCGTTATTGGTGGTATTGTCGGTGTCGGCGGCGGTGCTGTATCTATCCCATCAACTGAAGCATTTAAGAAACAAGCTAAAGATAGACTTGTTGAAAAGGGATTTACTGAGGAAAAGGCTCAGCAACTTGTAGACGATGCAGCTTACAGTAATGAGGATGCTCGCCGTGATTTGCTTGAATTAGTAAACAAAGAAGCGGATCAATCAACCTTATTAAACGGATCTTATGAGGATGACGTAAAGGCGTTTAATGAAGCTATGCAAAAAGATATTGTTGCTGAAGCTTTTGATATTAAACAGACACTCAAAGAAACAGCCATGAAAGAGGGCGGACTTGATGAAGAAACCGCTGAAGTGGCTTCAACATTGGTAGAGAACTTTACAAAAGTTATGTATAACGAAACAGGCCAAACACCATTGGAGCAGTTTGAAGAGAAAGGCCTAACGATTATTGATGAGCGTTACCCATCACCTCAAGATGAAGTAATTAATGAGAGCGAACTGACTGAAGATGAAATTGCTCGCCTTAGGGAAAAAGAAGAGTTTGATATACCTTTCCAAACAGACCAATTAAGACCGGGTGATGATGGTTATATTCCTTATAAGGACGGCAAAGCAGATATAAACACGCCTGAATTTAAGGCTTGGTTTGGTGATAGCAAAGTTGTAGATGAACAAGGAAAGCCTTTGGTTGTTTATCACGGAACAAACAGCGAATTTGATACTTTTGATAAAAGAAAAATAAAAAGAGGAACTGGGTTTTGGTTTTCTTCTAACAAAGAAACATCTCAAGATTATGGATATACAAAAGAATTTTATCTTAATATTAAAAATCCTATTGATGTAAATAAAAACAGAAAAGATTTTATTGCTAAGGCTAGAAACTCAATGCCTGAATTGCCTTATGATGTTAGTGATAGTTTTGTAATAGGAGAGGCCTTATCTTCTGAAAAATTTAAAGAGTATCTGCAAAATGATGGATATGATGCAATAACTTTAGGAGATAGTTATATTGTATTTGAGCCTAACCAAATAAAATCCGTTTACAACAGAGGAACATTTAGCCCTGAAAGCGATAATATATATTATCAATCAGCTTATGCTGGAAGTCGTGTGGACTATGATGCGCCAAGCCTTGAAGCTATCGGAAGCGGTGAGGGAAATCAAGCTCACGGTTATGGATTATATTATGCTTTGAATAGAGATGTAGCAGAAAGGTATAGGGTGGATTTTGTTACAGAAGGAAAATCATTTGATGAAGATAATTATAAAGATGTAGCGGCTTACTATTACAAAACTAACAACGCTAACAGGGATAAAGCTATTTTGTCTTTAGAAAAAGATATAGCTGAAGATAAAAATATGTCGCCAGAGGATAGAAAAGAATTTGATAAAATTCTTGATTTCCTCAAAAACGCAACAGATAAAGAATTGTTAGGCGAAAGTGGTCAAGTTCACGAGGTGGATATTCCTGAAAACCCTTATTTGCTTGATGAACAATTACCATTTAGCGAACAATCTGAATTTGTAAAAGATGCAATAAGAAAACTTAATAATGAAGATGTTAATGATATTCTTGATGATGATACAACCGGTGAAGATATTTATGGAGAACTTGTCAATAGCATAAATAAAGAAAACGGATATAATCTCTCTCAAAAAGAAGCAGAAAAAAGGGCAAGCCAAACTCTTGGAAAATTAGGCATAAAAGGTATTACCTATGATGGTAGACGAGACGGTCGTTGCTTTGTTATCTTTGACCCTAAAGATGTTAGAGTTATTCAGAAGTTTTATCAAGGCAAAACTGTCCGACGTGGTTCTTATAACCCGACAACGCAAGTGATTACATTGTTTAAGGAAGCAAACCCCTCAACAATCATCCACGAGTTAGGCCACTTCTTCACTATGAAATACGTTAGAGCTCTTGAGGAAACAGGACAACAAGAGAAGCTTGCCGGATTTTATAACTGGTTGGGTATTAACTCTATTGATGAAGCAACAACCGAAACATGGGAAAAGATGGCAAGAGGATTTGAAACCTATGCACTTGAGGGCGTTGCTCCGAACGCATCTACTGAAAGCGTATTTCAACGTATGAAACAATGGCTTGTCGGTGTATATCAAGACTTAAAAGGCAAAGTTATCCCTCCTGAGGAAATTAATGACGATGTGAGAGCGTTCTTTGATGGTATGCTTGCAACCGAACAAACGCCGGTAGATGTTTCAAACATTAAAGGAAGAACAGAAGATTTAATCAATATCATTAATGCAGCACTTAAAGGCGAAGAAGTGTCTATTGATGGTTTAAGTATTAAGGATATAAAACAGCTAATAAAAGCATCTAACGCACGTCTGCCACGTTTACCTAAGAACTTAGAGCAAGCTATAAGGGCGGCCGGTGGTATTGATATTGAACTGGCAAAATCACTTGGCTTGTATGACAGCAAAATAGGAAACCGCTCAGGGTTCTTCAAAGAGGGCGGTGCTTTTGATCGTGAGGATAGCTTGATTGAGTTCTTGCGTGATGAGGGCTTTTTGTCTGCACCTGAAGCTATTAGCTATGAACAGACGGCTGAAATTCAAGACAGGGCTATCAATCTTTTGGAGAACGCATCTCAGATATTTAGGGAGAGCGATTTAATTACAGTTCAACAAAGAGAAAGTTTAATTGAGGCCGCACAAGAAGCATCACGTTTATTGCAGAAAGTTGACTACAAAGAAGTACAGCAAGCTATCAATACCTTGCGTGATAAGTCCGTTTCTGCGGTTCAAAACGACACTCTTAAATACATTAAAGCCCGGTTGAACAGAATTGAAAAAGATTATAGCAAGGTTTTAAATAATAGCTTACGTTCTCAACGCAAGGATATAGCTCAAAAGCAAGGCGATATAATCAATTACATTAAGGAACAGCCGATAAGCAACGATCATAAATTCCGCCTTATTAACGAGGTTAAGAAAACAAACAGCGAAGTAACCTACGAAAAAGCGGTTGATGAAGTTAAACGCCGTGCTGCCGAATATTACGAACAAGAGCAGAAAAAAATCCTTACGGCTCAGATTAAAAAAGAGATCAAGAAAAGCAAGCCAACAAAGGTAACACAACAGCGTTATGACTACGAAACAAACAAACTGTTTCAAACTCTAAGAGAATATAATAAATTTACTCAAGAACTTGCATCTGCGGAACTTGAAAAGCTTATTAATCTTGAAGATCCGACTAATGTAGATCTTATTAAAATGAGATTTTTGAACTACAAGGCTAACGGTATGAGTAGCAGTACTCAGCTTATGGAAAAAGTCCTTGACGATATACTTCAGGCTAAAAGGCTCGGATCTATGTTGAAAGATCAAGCCGACATAGAAGCTGCAATAAATAGAGAGCAATTAAAGCAAGAAGTTATTTCAGCACTTGAGAAAAGCACGGCTGACGAGGATAAACTAAAGACACGCTTTGCAAACCTATATAGAAGAGGATTTGCTAACCTTTACAGCCTTATAAACTCAATATCCTCAAGGAAGATAGCTGAACGCTACGAGATGGAAACAGTTTTGAACGATGCGGATGTAACCTATTACAAGCATACTGACAATTTGACTAAAAAAGTAATGGCCGTATTTGGTGTAAAAAGTCGTGGCGATCTTTTAAATAAGTTTGCCGATTTGGGCGAAAAGGTTGATACCATATACGCTGAGGATGGCAAGCGTTACAAAATAAGCAAGCTAGAGATTATTGATATTTACAACGCCATTAAGAACGAAAAGACAAGAGCAAACTACATGGCTAACTATGGCGAGGAGCAAGTTATGCGGTTTGTTAATATGTTAAGTCAAGAAGAGCGGTTATTCGCTGATCTTTTAATGGAAGATATTAATTCTCTATATCCTGAAACAAATAAGGTATATGTAGAAACCTACGGCATGGACTTAAAGAAAGTGGAGAACTACTGGCCTGCAACGTCCGATCATATATCTGAAACGGATCTATTGGGCGATTTTTACAGACAGCAAGAAACGCCATCTTTCTATAAAGAGCGTACAAAAGGAAGAGTGACACCTTTGCCTAGAAACGCTTGGGAAAAATACCTTAAACACGTCAACGAAAGTATTTACATGGTTAAGGTGGCTCGCAAATATAAAGAGCTAAGCACCACGTTTAAGTCAAGCCGTGTTAGAAACCTAATTGAAAACAAATACGGAAAAGGTGTTTATCGTGAGCTAATAGATCAAATTAACTCTATTTCACTTAATGCAAAGAGCGAAAGCCTAAATTATGTTGAGAGCGTATTCGGAAGTATGCTGAATAACTTTGTTGTGGCAAAAATTGCGATTGCTCCTACGGTGTTCGCCGGACAATTAACTTCAATAACTAACTATTCTGAAGAAGTAAACACGGCAGAGTTTTATAAAAACTTTGCTTATGGCCTTGCACACCCGAAAGAAGTTATTAGCTTTATGAAGAAACACGCCGGAAACTTTTTGGAAACTCGTTATAAAGGCGGATATTCCGAAGCTCTTAGCCGTGTTCAGCGTGAGGCCGAAACCGCAAGCCGTAGAAAATATAAAATTCTTTCCGATAAAACTAAATATAATGTAACAAACGCTTTGACTTCTTTTGTGAGATTGGGCGACTTAGGTTCTTTGATGTTTGGCGGTTATGCGGAAATACAGACTAACCTAAACGCCGGTATGAAGTTAGAGGATGCTATTAAAAAGTTTGAGTTTGATACTTTGAGAAGCCAACAATCAAGCAACGCTGCATCTTTGAGCAGCTTTCAAAAGTCAACCGGCTTTAGCCGTGTTCTGTTAGCGTTTAAAAATACTCAGCATCAATACTTCAGAAAAATTGTGGATAGTATAATACAATATCAACGTGGCGAGATAGATGCGAAACAATGTGCTAAAACAATAATGAACTATGCCGTTATACAAGGATCACTCTATATCATAGCTAAAAACGCCGTAAAAGCCGCAATGGGTTTAGGCGATGATGATGACGAACTGACTGACGGATTATTAGAGCAATTACTTGTGGGCAATTTGGATGCCATACCTTTCTTGTCTGATATTGCACACTATGCATATAAGAAAGCGGCCGGAGAATATACACACGGCTTATTGAGTATGCTGGGCTTAGATGATATTGAAAGAGCAATAATGAAACTTTACAAACAAGATAAAGATGTTTATGATTGGGTTGATGTTATTGCACCTTTAATAGAGGGAACAACGGCGATCCCGGTTAAGCGATATACTAGTATGTTAAAAAAATATATGGAGGATGAATAATGTTGAAAATGATTATCGGAAGCGGTTGGGGGAGAAAGTTTGAATTATTTGAGCTTGACAGATCAACGCCTATGAAATTAAATCATAGGACCGTAAAGGTTTTGATTAAGAAGAACAAGGACGATGCTGACGAAGCTGCAATCTTGCCTATTCGCACGTTTCAAAACATTAACGTAAATTATATTATCCCTACTTATTCAGCCGAAGAAACTCGTCAACTAAAAGAGGGAGATTATTATTTTGGAATTAAGATATTTACGGCCGATGGCTTAGACCGTGAAATATACAACGATGTTTTAACAATAGACAAGGGAGTTTTCAATGATTGATAGAATTGTAGTTGTTGATAGCGGACAAGTTATTGAAACGACTGAAAGTGCTATTATTGCAAAAGACGAGGCGGACAGAGCTGAAAAGTGGGCTAAGTATTCTGAAGAACAAGCTAACCTTGCATCTAATAACGCTATCGCTGCGGCTGCATCTAAGGAAGCGGCTGCACAATCGGCACAATCGGCAGCTAATACTGTAAATGGGTTTGATGCTCATGCTGCTGATAAACAACAAGATTTTGATGATAATGCTGAGTCTAAGACAAACACTTATAATAGTAACGCTTCAACGTTATTACAACAATATACTGATAATGCAGCTCAAAAACTTAGTGCATATAATTCTAATGATGCTACAAAAACGCAAGCGTTTAATGATAATTATACGGCAAAATTAAACGCATTTAATTCTAACGCAACAACTAAGACAAATGACTTTAACAGAAACGCTAGTGAAAAACAAGCTCAAGTAGATGCTAGTGCTGAAACAGCTCGTAAATGGGCGATTGGTACTATTCAAGAACAGTCTAATGGTAGTGCTAAGTATTGGGCAGAACAAGCTAAGACAGCAACTGTCGGAACACTTAACGAGTCAATCCTTACTAACTGCCTAACAGAAATCCCTCAAGATATTAAGGTTGAGTTGTCGAATGGTACGTTAACACTGAAAGCTGGTAGTAAGGTTTATGTGCCGAATGGTGTAGGTAAGTTTGATATTAAAACATTATCAAAAGACTTGCAATATAAAGGTTATTATTCAGATACAAGAATGATTGTTGTAAACAGCAATTTGCAAGGTTTAGATGGTTTATCTCCTGAAAGTATGTATTCTGGAAATTCTGCTCCTAAAAATACTAAATATATGTTTTGGTATGATACAGCAAATAATATAATTAAATTATCTAGTGATACAGGAAGTTCTTGGACAGGACAATATAGTCTGCCTATATGTATTGAAACATCGTCATCATCAGCTATCACCTCAATAGACCGAGTCTTTAACGGCTTTGGCTACATCGGTAACACGCTCTTTGCTTTGCCGGGTATTAAAGGGCGTATTCCTAACGGATTTAATACGGATGGTAAGCCAAATAGCACAGAGTTTACGACAACGAGTGTGTTGACTTATTCTTATATTAATGCAAATACAGCCGTTTTAATTGGGATAAATGCAAATTCATTAGCTTCTGATAAATACGTTTATAACAAAGACGAAAATTATAACAGAAACCCACAAGGTGTAATAGCTCTAGGAGCTATGTTTGCAAAAGTATCCACAGACTCTACTGGACGTGTAACCTCATTTAATCCTAACACCGCTTTTCACGCTGTTGATTATAGCGAGTATGCTCGAGAAGTTGACAGATGTGCTAAGATTGATGAGGATAATGCATTTACTGGAAACTGTACTTTTTCTATTGGTAAAGCACTTTTTAAAGCTGATGCTGGAAGTGCAGAAGGAGGCGAATTTAAAATCGGGATACCTAACAGCCAAAAAGAAGTATTAGGTGATGCATGGAGTTTTGATGTATATAGTAATGGCGACGTAAGACTATTTAGAACAGGCGGCTCTCAGAGCATGACACAATTTACTTTTGTAGTTAAAAGCGGTGTCATAAATTATAGAGGAGATAGAACATTAGCCTTATCTGATAATTCAGGAAACGTTCCTGACACAAAGTGGATTAATAGTAAGTTCCAAAAAGTAAGCACGTTACCTGCACAACCTGACCCTAATGTAACTTATCTTATCCCTGAGGAGTAAGCCATGCCGATATATGTAGGTTCACAAAAGATAAAGGATATATATTACGGCGGTGTCAAAATCGGTAAGATATACAGAGGAAATACGCTTGTGTACACCTCTTTAGCATATCCTAGTGATACAATAGTATATGAATCATCAACAGCAGGAACATCCACCGTAGAACTTGAAAAAGGTATATACGAGGTTTACTGTATTGCAGGAGGTAGCGGTGGCGCTGCTGTAGGAGGAACGTCTACAGCTAGAGCTGTAGCAGTAGGAGGAGCAAGTGGAAGTGGATTTATTGGTAAAGTTCGTCTAAATGAAGGCACTTACAGGATTGTTGTAGGTGCAGGAGGAGCTGGTTCTTCTGGCGCATATCGTTATACTGCTACAAGTGTAAAGGGCGGTGATTCATTTATAGGAAATTTAGTTATAGCACGCGCCGGTGATGTATCTCTAGAAAAGTTAATTACAGCATACGGCGGAGAATCGTCTACTACTAATGGAAATAATATAGCCATTGCTGGTAATGGTGGAGCAGTTCCTTCTGTAAACACATCAATAATTTCACAAACACTAAACAAGGCAGGAAATCAAGGAAATATTGTTCGTTATTGGGCTACAAGCACTGCTGGAGCATCTGTTTATGGTTCGTACGGAGCAGGAGGGGCTTCTACAGCCTTAAATGGTGGAGGTACTCATGAAGATGGTTCATCTGGATACATTAAAATAGTTTACAAGGGGAATTAAGACATGTTTAATTATGGTGATATTATAGAGTATGCAGACGCTACTTATGATGATAACTTCAATAACGCTAAAAGATGGTGTGAAGCAAATAACGCTACCTTTAATGAGTTAATTGATAGACGAGTAGAAAGAGATGGTATTCTTTATCGGTATTTTGAGATTAAAGAAAATCCTGCTCCTACTGATACAGAGATAACTGCCACTAGAGAACGCTTGTATGCTTCTGTATCAGACCCATTGTTTGCAAGCTATCAGCAAGGTGTAGGCACACTCCAAGACTATATTGACGCTAAGGCACAGATTGGTTTTGATAACAAGAAATCTACACAAACTGCTATGACGCTTGACGACTTCAAACACAAGGTTAGTAGAGAATACGAGTTATTTAAACAGTCTGGCAAGGTAATCAAAAACACTACATACGATTATAAAGAAAGCAGTGGTACTTCTGATTTAGTTGTTAGTGATGCTGACATTTCTTTAATTCGTCCTACTACTGGCGTTAATGTAATCTTACCTGCTATAACTAAAACACAGATTGTTAAAATAGATAATGTGTCTGGCGATACTGTAAACATTAGCTCAATCAATAGCGAGTTTATTGAGGGTGTTAATAGTCCTTATATACTTCAAAGTAAAGGCATTATCGAATTTATTGCGGATGTTTCTAAAAAGTCTTGGGATGTTTATACTGCACCATTAGAAATTGAAGATGGCATCAATATTGAGGTAGAGGTTAATCCATCTGCAGATAGAAACAATGCTACCAACATCAAGTTTGGTAAAGGCTTTACAGGTTATACAGACCCTGACAAGAACGGTGTTATTTTGGAAGTGCAAGATAACGATAACAGACCACCGTCATTGTATGCTAGTTTGGCTGTGCCTGAGGAAGTTGTAGGCAGAGGTTCATCTGCTATTCATAGAGGAGTTATCTGGTTTGACAATGTTATCTCAGCAATTCGCACAAATGTGATGGATTTGAGAAAAGCTGAGAAGTCTTACGGCATTCAAGAATATGATAACAAAGACCCGAATGTAACAGGTGGACAACCTTATCTTGTTATCTTTAGGCCGTCTTTTAGAGGTAAAGCACCTGCTAATGGGTTTATTCAAGTTGCTTTGTTTGATAAGGCAACTGGTTTACCCGCTCTTGATATTGATGGCAAGCCGTTATCAGTCTACAAAACATATAATCAAGGCGATAAGTTAGGCAATCTCCGTGTTTATGGTGTTATCAAAGCAAAGGCTTTACAATATTTACAAGCTAAGATTATTGATAACTTCCCGAAAACAGAAACGCTTATGCTTAATGATTATACAGACGGCAATAGCTGCTTGGTTATTGTTGCTCTTACTGGCGATAGTGTGTCTGATGCGTTGTTAAAGTATGAGTTAGATACTGGAGAGAACTTGCTTATCTCCAAACACTACCTTGGTGAGCTTTACAACGCAGCTTATTTACTACATACAGATATTGCTAAGAGCGTTGGTGAAGCAGAGCAAGGCGAAACAGATGCAGACGGTTCTCACTTCTATAACAAATATAAGATGAGTTTAGAAGTGTCTGGTGGTAAGTTGATATTCTCTTCTACGGATGCTGACTTATGTTTCTTTAATTGGGGCTTTATTGTTCCTGCTGAAATTACTAAGCTGATGCGTGGCAAGAGTGTTACGCTTGAATGTTCTACTCGTACGCCTGATGGTGCTGTTAATTATCAAATGGTTAAGTGGACAGGCACACCTGATGCTTATACAACAAAGATTATTACAGACAATGTAAATGCTGCTGATGTGTTTGAGGCAAATTGGGAATCTGTTGACAAAGAATTTGTAGCTGAGAGCCAAACAAAAGTGGCAACATCTAAGCAGTTTGTTGTTCCTAATGATGCTAACAATATTGCTTTTATTGTTTCTCCGGCGGGAGCTCAAAACCCTGTGCTTATTGAAATTGATAAGTTTGTTATCAGTATGGACAACCCGAGTTATGAATACATCATTAAAGGCTTTGAAACAATAGATGAAAAGCAGATGTACTGGAGAAACGATATTGTTAAGACATACAATCCGTTACCATCTGGTTATGAAAGCTATCGTTTCAGCGGTACTAATGCACCAAAACCATTACCAGTAGGGTTGCTGCAGAAAGGTAATATTCCTGCGGATTTAACTCCGTGGAAAGTAAAGGAAGGCTATGATTATGGTAACCAAACTGACTGGACTTTCTACGATGATGCAAATATTGAAGTAGATGCTGTTGTTAATCTGTACACAGATAAACTTAATGAGCCTGTTTATTTCTATCTTACCCAGAACGGTAAAGAAATACAAGGCAGTAGAGTTGAGTTTATACCAACAGTTGCTCACGAACCTCAAGCAGTTATTCCTACGATGAAAGCAAAGGTACAAAATGGTGATGTAATTGGTTGGGGATTTGAGACAACATCTGAGAATGGTGCTTACCTTTTGACAGATTCATCTCAGTATCCTATGGCTGAATTAACAATCAGAACGAAAGGAGCTATTTAAGATGGCGTGTAGAGGAAAGAAACGTAAATAGTATTGACAAAGCCCCTATGATGAGTTTATGCTTTTTATAGGGGCAGATTTTAGGGCGTGAGATGAACGAGGCGAAGTTGTTGGAAAAAATAAACAAAAACAGTACGGTTATTGAAATGATAGTAAAGACCGCTGTTGTTTGTGTTGTTATTGTAGGTTCTATTGCAGTATTTTTTGATGATATGAAAGGACTACCCTCAAGGGTTGATGGTTTGGAGAGCAGAGTAGCGGCATTAGAGATAAACTCCGCTACATATATGGCAAGGATTGATACATCATTAAACGATCTTAAAAGCAATTTTGACTTGGTAAAACTCCAGATTATAAAGCAAGGTATGGAAACAAGGGTAATATACGAATATCCTCACAAAGAAAAAGGGTTAGAGTTAAAATATGATAAGTAGAAAAAGATATACAATTTATTTAGCTATATTAGCGGCTATTGTTTATTGCACCGCTTGCATACTATACCCCGAACACTCTGAACAAGTAGCAAGGGGTTTTTCTGTATTCTTTAATGCGATTATTTTAATTTTGGGGGCATAGATGGAAGAAGAAGATATTTTTGCACTAGCTCAAACATTATGGGGAGAAGCTAGGGGAGAAGATGACGAGGGCATGATGGCGGTATGCTGCACCGTTATCAATCGTTTTAATTCTGGTAAATGGTATGCCGGAAAGACTATTGAAGAAACTTGTAAAAAGCCGTGGCAATATTCATGTTGGAACGACAACGATCCGAATAAGGCTTATCTTTTGAAACTGAAACCCGAACAGTTAGAACGAGAATATTCTATCATTAATAAGGTTGTTTCTGGTATTTACAATGATGTAACTTGTGGATCAACGCACTATTACAATCCGAAAGCTTGTAAGATACCAAAATGGGCAGTTGGTAAAGTTCCGTGTTATGTGCATGGCAAGCATTTATTTTTCAACAATGTAGATTAATGAGCGTAAAGTTTGGGCGGCGCTACTTCTTGCTTTCTTTACGCTCACCTTTTAGGAGATTAATATGTGGTTATTTTATTTTATTATCGGTGGATGCTTAAGGCGCGTTTTTGGCGGAGCATTAGAGGATCATAAGATTTTAGGCAATCGTGGCGTACAAACTGTTGCTATGATTGGGGCTTTCTTATCTATCTATGTAACAGATGTAACGGATTGGAAGAACTGGCTTGTTGCGATAGCGGTTAGTTGTTGGCTACAATTTCAG
>UMCW01011037.1_pt1 | contig 33221 bp, 46 predicted proteins | sample 1964321 | NCBI WGS metagenome assembly UMCW01 (sample SAMEA4835977, study PRJEB28245) | human gut metagenome | biome: gut microbiome; material: fecal sample | place: Denmark | collected 2008
AAGTGTAATAAAGAATATAATATAAAAGTTTCTGATTTACTAGGAGAATGGAAATGGAGAGTTTTATAAAATAGTTAATTATTAAAATATAATATTTAAAAGAGGTAGAAAAAAAATGAATAGTGGAATTTATATAAGAGTAGAAAGACAAAATGTATTATTAGAAGATATGACTTCAGATCAAAGAAATGAATGGTTATCTGAATTAAGTAATGAAGGTCTAATAAGAACAGTTAATATTCTCTGTGATACAATAGCTATTATGAAACAAACTTATAATATACCTGAGGAGGAAGATGATGAATAATACAGACTTAGATAAATTATTATCTAAAGTAAGTAAACAGTTTACTCCTGAATACTTTGAAGAATTAACTAAGAAATGCTATATTGATGATAGAGAATATCCTGAAAATTTTAGTAATTGGTATAACCATATTATAAACTTTGGTAATTTTAAACATGCTGATATTATTAGTAATCAAATATTTACCTTAGAAGATATAAAAGTAATGCAAGAAACTGATAATATAAATAAAGTTAATTGGAATAAAATTAATGAAATATTAAAACCTTCTTTAGATAAAATGGATTCAAATAAACTTTATAATATTAAAAATGGATGTTATTCAAATAAATTTGATTTCAATACAAGTATAGCATCTAAAGATAATCTTGCAGAACAATTATGGAAAATAAATTATCAATCTACAATGTATGATACTGGAGGATATACTGAATTGGTTATTAGAGATTTAATATATTCTGATCCAAGAGAAATACCAACTATATATAATGGAATGCCTTTACAAGAAGAAATAAGAGTATTTTATAATATGGATTTAAAACAAATAGAATATATTGTAGATTATTGGGATTATGATTACTGTAATCAAAGTATTACAAATAAAACAGATAATATAATATTTAATTGGTTTCATAATAAAATACCTGGAAGAAATATTAATCATCAAGAAACTATGAGAATATTAGAAGGACAGATTAGAAGAGATATTAATACTTTAGAATTTGATGATGATCTTAAAGGTATCTGGAGTATTGATTTTATGTCTAAAATAAATCATGATAATTGTGGTTATGATCTGTATCTAATAGATATAGCTAGAGGTTTTAGATCAGCTTATTGGGACCCAGCTAAACTGACAAATAAAGAGGTATAATTATGAAAAAGATTATTTTAAAAAGTCTACTAATAATATTTACAATTGTTATATGTGCTCTTTTAGGTACTATTATTCGTAATAAATATGCAATTGAATATTCTTATTTAATAGAATGGATTTTCGGATGTCTAAGTATTGCTATATCTAATATAATAGAAGATTTTCTTAAATAAAGGAGGAATAATTAATGAAAAATCTTATATTTAAAGGGGATTATTTTAAATTATATGAAGAATATTTAGATAATAGAAAAACTCCTATTATACATATTGAAAATTTACAAAATATTCCTTTAGGTCAAGTTAAATGGTATGGAGCTTGGAGAAAATTTTGTTTTTATCCAATATCTGATACTATTTGGGATAACAAATGTTTAGAACAACTTTTAAATTTTATCAATGATTATAATTCTAATTGGAAAAAATCTAAATAGAATTTAATATTTTAAATTACTGATATTATATTAACCTATAATAATTTTTAAGATATAAAATAATTATAATCATTATATAATATCTCAAATAGAAGAGGAGGATATTATGAAGATTGTTAAAAGAGATGGAACTATTGTAGATTATAATAGTGAAAAAATTAGTACAGCTATTGGAAAAGCAAATAATGAAGTAAAGCCAAAAGAAAGAGCAACTAAGGAACAAATAAATGATATTATAACATATGTAGAAAGTCTTGGTAAAAAGAGAATGCTTGTAGAAGATATACAAGATATAATAGAAGAAAAATTAATGGAGTTTGGTAAATATGCTTTAGCCAAGGAGTATATTACTTATAGATATAAAAGAGATTTAGTACGTAAATCTAATACAACAGATCAGACTATAAAAGAACTTCTTGAAGGAGATAGTGAATATTGGAATAATGAAAATTCAAATAAAGACGCTAAAGCTGTAACCGTACTTAGAGATTATATTGCTGGAGTTACTTCTACAGATATTACAAGAAGATTTTTATTACCAGAAGATGTTGTAAAAGCGCATGATGAAGGAATAATACATTTTCATGATGCAGACTACTTTGCTCAACCAATTCATAACTGTGAACTTATTAATTTAGAAGATATGCTTCAAAATGGAACAAATATAAATGGAGTAATGATAGAAAAGCCTCATAAATTTATAACTGCTTGTACAATAGCAACTCAAATAATTTTAGGTGTATCATCATCAAGTTATGGTGGTGCTACTGTTTCATTAACTCATCTAGCTCCTTTTGTTAGAGATAGTTATAATAGATATTATGAAGAAGTAAGTAAAGAATTTGAAAGTATACATATATTAGGGGATTTATCTAACGAAGAATATGAAAATAAAATAAAAGAAATAGCAATGCAAAGAACAAGAAAAGAAGTAGAAGCTGGAGTACAAACATTCAATTATCAAGTTAATTCAATGACAAATACAAACGGTCAAGCGCCTTTCTTATCTGTATGTATGTATTTAGGTGAAACGGATGAATATAAAGAAGAATTAGCTATGATAATAGAAGAATTCTTAAAACAAAGAATATTAGGATTTAAAAATAAAAAAGGTGTATATGTAACACCCGCATTTCCAAAACTACTTTATGTATTAGAAGAAGATAATATTCATGAAGATAGCAAATATTGGTATCTAACAGAACTTGCTGCAAAATGTACAGCAAAAAGATTAGTACCTGATTATATATCTGAAAAAGTAATGAAAGAAAATAAAATAAATCAATACGGAGATGGAGATTGTTATCCTTGTATGGGTGCTGTAAAAGGGGATGAAATTGTTTCTATCAAAGTAAATGAGCAAGAATTTAATGATATAACTGTGGAAGAAGCTTTTAAAATTATAAATGCTTGTACACCAAATCATGGAGGTGGATTTAATAACCCTTCAGAAATTACTAAGTTTAAGGATAAATGTGGTATATATAAAATAACTCATATTCCATCTGGTAAATATTATATAGGTAGCTCTAAAAATATTCATAGAAGGCTATGTGAACATAGAGCTAGAACAACTCATATGGGAACTTTAGGAGATAATTATTATATAGCTGATTTTGATATTAATAATTATAAATATGAATTATTGGAGGAATGTTCAATAGATGAATTATTATCTATAGAATCACAATATATTGATTTATCAGATGAATTATGTGTAAATTTTAAAGATTGTATTTGTAATGGTAATTTTGATAGTAATAACTGTTTAAATGCTATGAAAGGTAGCTCATATAGCACTTTTTCAAATAGAGCTTTTACTTGGATAAAAAGAACAGATAACTTTAATGTATATATAAAAAGTAGACAACATTGGGAACCTGTATTAGCTATATTACATAATTTTAAAAATAAGTGTCCTTTAAAATTATATGCTATAACATTCATTAAGGATGGGGTAGAACAAACTTTGCACGTAACTGAAGATCATCCATTACATACTAATTTAGGTAGAGTTGAAACTATAGAACTAACTAAAGAACATAAATTAATGTCTACTGATACTAAAACTTTATATGATATAATTGATATTGAATTAGATAACGATACGTATGATACTTATGATTTCGAAGTATCTAATGATATATTTGATTTATCTGGCATTATATCACATAACTGCAGAAGTTTCCTAACACCTTGGACAGTAAAAGGTAATCCATCAAAAGCATTAAATTACCAAGAAGGAAAAGGAAAATATTATGGAAGATTTAATCAAGGTGTTGTAACAATAAATTTACCAGATGTAGGATTATCAGCAAATAAGGATATGGATAAATTCTGGAAAATATTAGATGAGAGATTAGATATATGTCATAAAGCTTTACAATGTCGTCATAATAGATTAAAGAATGTACAAGCAAAAAGAGCGCCATTATTATGGCAATATGGAGCATTAGCAAGATTAGATAAAGATGATACAATAGAACCATTACTATTAAATAATTATTCAACATTATCATTAGGTTATGCTGGATTATATGAATGTGTTAAAGCAATGACAGGAAAATCACATACAGATCCAGAAGGTAAAGAATTTGGATTAAAAATTATGCAACATTTAAATGATAAGTGTACTGAATGGAAACAAGCTGAAAGTATAGGTTATTCATTATATGGTACTCCTATTGAATCTACTACATATAAATTTGCTAAATGTTTAAAACAAAGATTTGGTGAAGATGTTTTTGAAAAACTAGATGGTAAAGATAGAAATTATATAACAAATTCATACCACGTACCAGTATTTGAAGAAATAGATGCTTTTGAAAAATTGGGTATTGAAAGTGAATTCCAAAGACTAAGCCCAGGAGGAGCTATATCTTATGTAGAAACGCCTAACTTACAAAATAATACAGAAGCTATATTAGAAGTAATGAAATTTATTTACGATAATATAATGTATGCAGAATTAAATACTAAATCAGATTATTGTCAAAAATGTGGATATGATGGAGAAATATTAATAGATGAGAACCTAGAATGGTATTGTCCAAATTGTGGTAATAGAGATCATGATACTTTAAATGTAGCAAGAAGAACTTGCGGATATATAGGAAGTAATTTCTGGAATAAAGGAAGAACTCAAGAAATAAAGGAAAGGGTACTCCACTTAGATAACAAAGATGCTTAATATATTATAATAGGAGGTATATTTTAATGTGCAATAATAATTTAATAATAGGTGATTCATTAAAAATTAAAGGTTATGGAGAACATATAGGAAAAGATTATTTCGTTTACTTTGAAAATATATCTCCTGATTTGTTAAAATATAAATTTCGTAATAGATGGGAAATGGAAGAATTTTTATATCAAAATGGAATTGAAAAATTTGACTATAAATCATCTAATGGAAAAGTAATTACAAAAGTATGGGAGTACATTCCAGATGAGGTAGAAGATTGGAGAACTGGTTGGGGTAGAACTAAAACTGAAAAACAGAGAGGAATGCCAGAAAAATATACTTATGATGATTGGCAGTTAGGTCATTATATTAAGGAGAAAAAATAATGGAAGAAAATTATTATTGCAAAATATGTGATTCTAAAATAACAAAATGGCAACATGAAAATAATGATGATATATGTACTTTTTGTCAGGAAGAACTTGATGAAGATGATAATGAGAATTGAGGTGTAATGATGCGATATAATAAAATTAGAAAAATGGATATTTCTAACGGACCGGGAGTAAGAGTATCAATATTTGTACAAGGGTGTTCATTTAATTGTAAGAATTGTTTCAATCCAGAAACACATGATTTTAATAAAGGTAAAGAGTTTACATATGATACAATAAATAAATTATTAGAATTATCCGATAAAGAATATATAAATGGATTATCAATATTAGGTGGAGAACCACTTCATGAATTTAATATATTAGGAACTATAAAATTAGCTAAAGCCTTTAAAGAAAAATTTCCAGATAAAACAATATGGGTATGGACAGGATTTTTATTTGAAAATGTAATAAATAAAGATATATTCAAATATATAGATGTTCTAGTAGATGGTCGATTTGAAGAAGAGCATAAAGATATAAGATTAAAATACTGTGGTTCAACAAATCAAAGAGTTATAGATATACAACAAAGTTTAAAGAAAAATAAAGTTATATTATATGAAAAGAGGTAATATAGAGTGGCAAAATCTGATAAATTAATAATACATAACTATACTGATTTAGAAGATTATGAAGCTTTATATTATATTCAGCAAGTTATTCAAACTGGTTTAATTTCAGAAACTTCTAAAGGTAAACAATATTGTTTTGCAACTAGAATTAATCGAAATTATATTGTAACCTGTGATAAATTAAAAACAGGTTATACATTTAAGATAGTGAAGGAGAATTAATATATGAAAGATTTGGATACTATAACTTATGAAGAGATTATTGAATTAGAGAGAAAAAGACAAAATGATAATATTGAATTAATTGCTTCAGAAAATTTCCCCAGTCAAAGAGTATTAGATGCAGCTGGATCTATATTAACCTGTAAATATGCAGAAGGCTATCCAGAAAAAAGATATTATGGTGGTTGTGAATATGTTGACATGATAGAACAAAAAGCTATAAATGATGCTTGTAAATTATTTAAATGTAATTATGCAAATGTACAACCTCACTGTGGTAGTTCAGCTAATCAAGCAGTATTTAGAGCATTATTAAAGCCTGGAGATACTGTATTAAGTATGGATTTGTCTCATGGTGGACATTTAAGTCACCGGACATAAAATGAGCTTTTCTGGTCAAGATTATAATATAGTTTCTTATGGAGTAAATGAAGAAGGAAAAATTGATATAGAAGACTTTAAAGAGAAATTATATAAATATGAACCTCATATGATTATAGTAGGAGCTAGTTCATATTCACAAATAATAGATTATAGAGTATTTAGTGATATATTAGATGATTTTATAAATACTAAAGGTTATAGACCTATTTATATGGTTAACTCACTTTATGCCTAAGTGAAACAGCCCTTTAATATAGTGATATATTATCGAACCCTGAATATGCTGGAAACTCTTTAGAGCTTTTAATAGTAATATTAATTAGAAATAATTAATATATCTGAAAATTTAAAAGATTAGACAATCAGCAGAGATAGACCTAAGTTGTTATATATTATAAATAATAAGGTAAGCTCTCAACGACTACCAAGGGGTGACTTTATATGAAAGAAATATGGAAAGATATAGAAAATTTTGAAGGATTATATCAAATAAGTAATTTAGCTAGAATTAAAAGGTTATATCATGAAGTAGAATATATACGAAAAGGTAAAAAGATTAAAGCAAAATTTAAAGAGAAGATATATGATTATAGTAAAATTATTAGAAAATCGGAATATATAATTGTAAGTTTGAGAAAAAATAATAAAAAATATGATTTTTTATTACATATATTGGTTGCTAAAGCCTTTGTATATAATGATGATGTAAAATTTAAAACTCAGGTTAATCATTTGGATGGTAATAAGTTTAATAACATTTCTATTAATTTAGAGTGGTGTACTCCATCTAGAAACACACAACATGCTTATGATATTGGGCTATGTGATAATAGTAAATTACAAGCTCATATAACTCATGGAAAAGCTGTTATGCAATTTGATGTAAATAATAATTTATTGAATGAATTTGAAAGTGTATTAGATGCATCTAAGATAACAGGTATATCTAAGTATACTATATATAATTCTTGTAATAACAAAATAAAGAGACCTAATCCATATATTTGGAAATATAAAAGTTAATGGTATAGTCTGGACTATATAGAGATATATAGAATAACATAACGTGATATGGCACATGTTGCAGGTTTAGTAGCAGCAGGAGTGCACCCAAACCCTTGTGAATATGCTGATGTAGTAACAAGTACTACTCATAAAACTTTGCGTTAAATCATCTCTAGAAAAAGCGCACTTGTTCATAAAGAGCAAGATAAACCCATTGAATTGCTGGAAACCCTTAAAGCTAATTAAACTAAAACATAATATCTTAGATGATATAAATGTGAATGTTACGAAAGTAGAAAAAATTAATTAGATGATATATGGTTAAATCCTAAGTATTAGAATAATAGGCAATCAGCAGCCAAGCTCGAAAGAGAAGGTTCAACGACTATCCTGGAAAGGAGTACATCATAAGTTATTGATGATGGAAGTGGTGGGCATCTTTATATAAGATGAAGATATAGTCTAAACTTATATGAAAATATAAGAGGTTAATAACCTAAATAGATAGTAGCGTATCTATAATTTACATTCAATAATAAATATAAAACTTGTTATAAATATATAAGAGGTAGGTTTATGAGTTATTTAAAAGATTTAACAGGAGAGCGATTCTTTAGACTAACTGTATTATATAGGACTAAAAACAAGGTTTATAATAGGAAAAATAAAAAAGTTTCAAAAACTACATGGCACTGTATATGTGATTGCGGAACTGAAATAGATGTAGTAGGAGAAAGTTTAAAACAGGTCCAAAATTAAGATGAATGTAAATAAATTAAATAGGATTGGGTCCTAGAGGTGGTTTAATATTAACTAATGATGAAGAAATAGCTAAAAAGATAGATAAAGCTGTATTTCCAGGTATTCAAGGAGGTCCACTAGAACATATCATAGCAGCTAAAGGTATTTGTTTTGAAGAAGCTATGACAGAAGAATTTAAAGAATATGCTCAGCAAATACTAAAAAATGCAAAAGCCTTTGCAGATGAATTTATAAGATTAGATTATAAAGTTATATCTAATGGAACACAAAATCATATGTTTGTATTAGATGTATATAATTCTTTAGGATTGACAGGTAAAGAAGTAGAAGCAGCTTTAGATAAAATTAATATTACTGTTAATAAGAATCAAATACCAAATGATACATTACCTCCAATGAAATCATCTGGAATAAGAATAGGTGTTCCTGCTATGACTACTAAAGGTTGGAAGGAAAATGATTTTGAACAATTAGCTGGTATAATAAATGGATTTTTAATTAATTTAAAAAATAATCTAGTTGATGATGATCTAATAGATTTATTCAAAAAACAAGTTAAACATTTAAAAGATAAAGTTAATGAAAGGAATAATAAAAATGGATAAAATTAAAATGAAAAGAAGTAAAAATGCAGATACAAGAACAGCTGAGGGTAATATGTCAAAAGAGTTATTATTAGATAATACTCTATCTCATATTGAAGATGTACAACATTGGGGATATGTAATAGCTGATTTATTAAAGAAACAAGTATTGAATCATGATCATACAAAAGTAGATCATATTGATGAATTCTATCAAGATTTTACTTCTGGAAAGAAAGATCAAAATTTTAAAGATTTACCTTGGTGGCAAATTCATAAAACAGAAAGACATCATTTAAATGATAGTGTTCCTGAAGATGTAAATCTTATAGATGTATTAGAAATGGTTATAGATTGTACTTGTGCTGGATTAGCTAGGTCAGGAGAAGTGTATGATATTACAATTCCTGAAGATGTATTAAAACAAGCAATAAATAATACAAAACAATTAATAATTGATAATACTGAAGTAGTTGAATAAACTACTTCTTTTTATTTTATCTTAAATATATTTCCATCTTTTTAAAAATAATAAAAATTTTATAAAACTACTTTCCATTTTTTATAAAATATTATATAATATTATTGATAGCAAAAATTCTGCTTATTTAAAGGAGGATATTATGAATAAAAATGAAATTATTATAGGTCAAGAATTATACTATAATACTACAGGAGCTAATAATTCAAAGATATCATTATTATGCAAAGTAATAGATATTGGACAAACTTATATATGGATTTTAATATATGGTAATTTAGGTTTTAATAACGTTTTAAATTGGGATTTGTCAATAGAACCTAAATATAAAGTAACAAATAGAAATTTAAAACCTGAGGTGGTTGAATAATGAAAAGGGTTACTGTTAAACAAATGTTAGAAGAGTTAACTGAAGCTCTTGTAACACAAAAAGAACCTAAAACTTATTATTGGGAAAGAGAAAACTTTAATACAGGTAATTTAGAGATGGTGGAAATTACTGAAGTAGATTTATTAAGAGATAGATTCAAAACTATAGATGATGATTTTAATTATTATGAATATGAATTACAAGATAGTCATATTTATAGAAAGGAGTAAATCATATAAAGTTGATGGATAAAAATGATGGATATAATTATATTAATGATGATAAAGAAAAAGAGTATATTATTAATTTAATTAATGAAACAAAAAATAAAAAACGAAAGAAGAATTTACAAGAATATCTTGAAACACTTAAAGATAGGGAATATTATAGAGATAATTGTTATTGGAAAGGATAGTATATTATGGAAAATAAATGTAAATTTTGTGGTAAAGAACAAAAAAGACCATTAAGTTTAGGTTATTGTACATCTTGTTATCAATATTTTATATTACATAATTATAGTAGTTGGTATCCTTCCCAATATGGAAGCTTATCAAGAGTACAGAAAGAAGATTCTGCACAATATGGTTGGCCTGTTTGTCATATATGTGGTAAAGCTTTTACTAAATTACAACAGCATATATGGTATGCTCATAAAATGACTAAAAATGAATATTGTGATAAATATGGATTAGACCATAGTACTAAAATGACATCTAATGAGTATAGTGAAGTAATGCACAACCATGCATTAAACAATAACATGGATGAGCAATTAAAAAGAGCAGGAGTTAATACTCGTTTTCAAAAAGGACATAATAATAATTATGAAAGAAGTTATCAAACTAAACAAAGATTATGTGAAAGAGGGAAAACTGATTTACAAAGCTATTCAAATAAACTAAAAGCTAAAAGACAAGAAGCTATTGATTATATAAAGAGTTTTGATGAGGTTGTACAGCAACAATTTTTACATGTTCTTAATAGTCCTATAAATGAGTTAAATGTAGATCAAATAAAACTCAAATGTGCTCTATTAGGCTATGATCTTGATAGAAAGGTTAAGTTAGAATGATTATAGATATAACAAAAGCTTTTAATTCATATCTAAGTTATGGTGTATTTAACTATAAAATAGAGAATAATAATATATATGTAAATGATCTACTTATAGAAGCTCGAGGTCGTCCTAGAATTAATCAACGTAATTTAGATATATTTAAGTTAAGAATGACTCAAAAGTTATCTTATGAACAGCTAGGAAACCAATATAATATAACAAAACAAAGAGCATACTCAATATGTAAAGATTTAGATAGAACTATAAAATTCAGGTACTTTTGTTATTTATTAGGAGGTAGAAATTAATGAAATTTTGTTTTGGTGATATTGTTATAGTAGAAAATTATTTAATTGGAGTAATATGTAAATCTTGGATTAAAAATAATAAAGAAATATATTATGAAGTATATGTACGTAATTATAATTGTATAAAAGAATATAATGAAGATGACATACATAGATACATGGTAAGACATAAAGAATTAAATGAAGAAGAGATGGAATATCAAAAAGAAACAGAACACTCATTTGTTACAGATGAAGAAGTTAAAGAGTTTTTAAATAAATTAAATTTAGATAATATATAAGGAGGAATATAAAAATGGCTAAAGATATTAGTAATTTTTATTTTACAGATGATGACTATAATACATTTCATAAAGATAATGCTACACTAAATACAAGTGTAATAAGAGAACAAAGGAAAAAAGTTCAAGAAAAACTTCTTGACTTAAATAGAGAATTATTATATCCAAAGATATTACAAGGAGGATTAAATTTAGCTATTCATAAAAATCCTGAGCATATAACATCATTATCTTATCCTTGTGCTTTTAATAATTATAGAGTTGATTGGTTAGGTATTAGATATGGTAGAAATTCTAGAGATATTCAAGATCTAGAAGAAATAATAAATAGTCTTCCTAATTATCAAAGGACAGCTGAAGATAAAAAACTAGGATTTCAAAAATATGCTTGCTTACAAGTAAATATTTGTTATAGTGGTATTGAGATAGGAATTTTTCATTCAGTGCCAAATTATGCTGTAGATAGAATGTATATGCATGAGCATTTAGATGATGTAGATTTACAAGATAAAATTATAGCTAAAATTAAAGAGCTACAAGGTTATGGTTATGTTTGGAATATAGGAAACGAGCAAGAAAATCATGCATTTGATTTGGATAATGAAAAAGCTGAAGATTTCATATCTTTTTATAGAAAATATGATAAAGATGGAATGTGGTCTTCTATGTTAAAACATTTTCCTAGATATGATGAAAAAATTAATAATACTAATCTTTTAAATACATGTTATAATATAATAGAACAGCTTAAACCTTTATATGAGCTAGTTATATGGAAGCGAGGTAATAATTAATGATAGATAGAAAATTACTAAAAATGCTGATGCAAACAGAGTTATCTGATTTAATTTTTAATCAACATATGAAAAGCTATATGCCTTTAAATATAATTATGTTAAGTACACAAACAGTCATCTTAATTACAACTACTATTATAGATGTATTAACAGGATTACATCTTTCTAGATATGGTTGTGCAATTAATTTAACATTGTGTTTAATGGTTATAGCTAATAATATAATACATTCTCATACTTGGAAAAAAGCTAAAGAGAGAGCTAAATTAATTGATATTGGTATAGATATTTTAGAAAACATTAATGAATCAGAAGAGCTAGAAGAAAAATTTATTGAAGTAGCAAAAACTATTTGTCCTTCATTATATTTTAATAAGACAAATTCAAACAAAAATAAGGTTTAAATAGATTTTATTAAAGAGGGAATATAAAATATATTAGTAGTAAAAATGAACCTGATTATAATAAATATATAGAAGAATTCAACCAAATAATAAAAAGAAGAAGGGAGCAAGAAGCTCAATGGGAGAAAGATGGAGAGTGCCTATAAAATCAAATAAAGATTTAATAGAAATAGCTTTTAAACAGATAGAAAAGGAAACTGGGTTTCATATTATAAATAAAGAATATAATGATGATGAATATACTGAAAAAGCTGATCAAAATACTATATGTGAATTTTATATAAAAGAAATTCCAGGATTTAGGTTCGCTTTCTGGAATGCTCGAAGATCAAAAAATAAATCTGATTGGTTTAAAGAAGAACATATAGAATGGTTAAATGGATTAGATCTAGATTATCTAACAGAACTTATTTTCTTTACACAGTATGAAAGAGATTTAGATAAATTTAGGCCATCTAGATCTGGGTTTGTTATAGGTATTCATAGGAATGAGTATCTATGTAAACCTGACCCTAATGAAGAAGAAATAGAACCTTTTGATATGTTTGAATTAACAAAAGCTTTAAAATATATGAAAAAGCATAGAATTAGAAGTGTTGAATATGCTGGATGTCAAACCAGATATATATGGGAAGATGATAGATCTTCTTTTAGATTATTAAGACAATTTATTCATGATTGGATATATGAATGGAAGCATAGATTTAAAGAATGGTTAAAATTAAAATATACTATATTTATTTCTAAACATTATATGAAAAAACTTACACAATTTAATTATATAATTAAAGATCATGGAGATGGTTGTTATCCTAGAATAGATGTAACAGTTAGAAGAAAAGATAAGATAGATATAAATTTATATAATAAAGATTGGGATATACTAGATAAAGTTAATGATAAATATTTTAATCTTTTTAATTTACAATGGTTACAATATGATATTGATGAGAATGCTACTGAAGAAATAATCCAAAAAGATAAATCTTGCAGAGATAATTTCTTTTGGTATTGCTATAAAAATATAAATGAACCTATAGACGATTTAGATAGCAAGATAATAGCTTACTCTGTAGAAACTATAGAAGATATAAATGAAATAATAAAAAGAAAAGATAAGGAGTTTGAAAAATAATGAGACAAGCTGTAGCACTTAATACTTTAGCCAATCAAGATTGGAAAACACAATTAGCTAGAGGATATAGTAATATACCTAATATGGCTATAGTAGATGTAATAGAAGAGAATTTTACTAATTTTTATGGTACTTGGTGTATTGTTAAATGGAATGGTAATACTTATTATGTATCAAAAAGAGATCTATCTTTTAGTGAAATAGCTTTAGAAGAAGCTAAAAAATATGAGGAGGAAGAATTATCTGAATATAAAAAATATTTTAAAGGTTAGTTGTAATATACTAGCCTTATTTTGTTATTTGAGTCTAATATGGTACTATGGGAAGTCTATATATCTCTTTCCATCTTTTAAAAATTATTAGAAATTTTAAAAATAGCTTTCCATTTTTTCAAAAATATTATATAATATTAGCAGATAATTACGTGAAGGAGAATTTATAGAATGGATTTGCAAAAGTTTATGTTATTTATACCTTATGAAATTGATGATATTATTACTAAGAATGAAGATGATGCGCACTACAAAATCTTAGACATACAGCATACATATTCAGCTAACCAGAAAACTATCATAGATGTTAGTTTAGTATTATTAAATTTAAATACAAATGAAGAATTGAAACTACCCTATAAAGATTATAATTGGAGAATGATAAAACAAAATGATGAATAATAAGAAGCGAGAAATAGATGAGATCTGATTATATTAAACTAGTTGATTACTTGGACGACTATGATATTAAAGTAGGAGATACAGTATATATTTTGGTATGGCCTAATAGTTCTAATAGTCAATACAATTACAAAAAAGCTGAATTGGTCTTTATTAAGAAAAATACTTTTGAAGGAGAAAAACCTAAAGAAGGTTCAAAGCACTATAAGGCTAAAATTAAAATGTGGGAAAGATGCTATAATAAAGATGAGTGTGATAGATGTAAATTTGTAGTACAGCTAGAGGGAGATCGTTACTGTAGAGAAGTAGAAAGAAAATATTTATACACACAATCAGAATTAAGTATATTAGAAGAAGATATAGTTAATTTAAATAAAGTTTATAATTTTAAGAAGCAACAAGAAAAAGAACTTCAAGAATACTTAACAGCTAATTTTAAAGATTGGCATTATAATTCTTTTGAAGAAAGGAGGTATAAAGATGCCTTTAAGAGAGAGAATTTGTCCTAGATGTGGAAATACATATATAGATTATCCAGCTTTAAGTAGAAAGGATAATAAAACTGAAATATGCTCAACATGTGGACAAGCTGAAGCTTTATTACAAATGATGGGAACAAATCTAAAAGATGATAAATGGAAAATAGAAAATAAAGAATAAAAATCAAACAACTATCAATTGAGTTGAACAAATTATCAAATGGAGGTATTAAAATTATGATTAACGTTTTAGAAACAACAGATTATGGAAAATTTAAAAGATTAGAAGGAAATAGAAAAGTGGGAGAATCAAGAGTAGCAAAAATAATTGATTCTATAAAGAAAATAGGACCACAACCTATGCCTGTATTAGTAAATGAAAAATATGAGGTTATAGATGGTCAAGGAAGATTAGAAGCATTTAGTAGATTAAAATTACCTATCTACTATATAGTTAAACCTGGATTAGGAATTAATGATTGTATCACAATGAATATAAATCAAACACCTTGGAGATTAATGGATTATATAGAATGCTTTGCAGAACAAGGAAATCAAAGCTATATATATTTATTAGATTTAGTTGATAAATACCCTAGAGCTAACTTAAATGTTTTATTTACAGCTTTATTTAAAACAAGTAAAGCAACACCAAGACCAATTAAATCAGGTAACTTATTTATATCTGAAGAAAAATATAAAAGTGCTATAGAAAGATTAGACTATGCATATCAAGCTATAGAAATATACAAGAATAATTATTCTGCTTTACCTGGAGGAAGTAGTATACAACAATTATTCCAAGTATTAGTATTTTGCTATGATTATCCAGAAGTAGATAAAGAAAAATTAATAAATGTATTAAGAGAATCAGGCCACTTCATGAAATCTTGGAAAGATGTTGCAACATGTTTTGAACAAGTTGAATCTATCTATAACTACAATGCTAAAGCTAAACGTACTCGTTTATCAAACTTATTTGAAGATGATAAATCAAGAAAACATATTAAAATGGAAATAACTGATGATAACCAAGGAGATGAATAATCATGTCTTATGAAAAATATCGTAAAGTAGCGATTGATTCTAAAACAGGTATTTGTGAAGTCTTTAATAAGGGTTATTTTAAAGGTAACAATTTAAGATATGAAAAGGTATCTCCTCAAGATAACTCTATCTTCAAAAAAGCTCATAAAGATGTTATGTGTTTATTGGCTTACGGTGTTAGAAAAGCTGATACACATCATATTGTAGGATTTAAATATCCTGAATATGGATCATTAAATTTAGCAACTGCAGCAGATAATATGACTAAATGGTGTATATATTATTCAGTCCGTCCTAAAGAATTAGCTGCTTTATTAAAAGGATATGAAGCTGTATGTGAGACATTAATAGATGCTTATGAACATAGAGATAATGTAACTAATAATACTTTGCCTAGTATAGATGAAATAAGGACTACTGTTCAGAAATTAGTTAACTATACAAAGATAGAAATACCTACTATGTTTGTATCTAAAGATCTTAAATTACAAGAAACTCAATTAAAAATGAAAATGAACAACTGTAGCAATAGAGAAATGTTTAGTCGTTTATATGGTGAATTAATTGAGAACTTTGAATTACAAGATCAATATAATAAGGATAAGAAAAATTATAAACAATATAAAGCTATAAGAGATTTAAAGAGTTCTGGTATATTAGAGGCATGTCAAGCTTGGTTAGCTAATTATCCTTACATTAATTAAATAATATTTGTATGATAAAGATGTTATTAATAATAAAGATAACATCTTTTTTTATTATAGTGGAATTGGAGGTAGATCAATATTGAATCATCATTGTAATATGCAAGTTGCAATAAAAGATAATCAAATAGTTAAAATACAAGATATTGAAAGAGGTAAAAATTGCAATTGTATTTGTCCTGCATGTGGGAGCCCTTTAATCGCTAGAAAAGGAAATGTAAATATATGGCATTTTAGTCATATTAATGGTTCTAACTGCGCTTACGGCTATCAAACAAGTTTGCATTTATTGGCCAAAGATATATTTACAAAAATAAAAAAGATAAAATTACCTCCTGTAGATAGTATTGTAGGACCTATTACATCTTGGAGAGAAGTTGATATACAAGAAGTATATTTAGAAAAAAGTGAAGGAGATTTTATACCTGATATTATAATTGTTGTTAATGGTATAAAAATAGCTATTGAAATATATGTTACTCATAAAGTTGATGAAGTGAAGCAAGCTAAATTAGAAATAGCTAATCTTTCTACAATAGAAATAGATTTATCTTCTTTTGATCGTGATATTACAGAACAAGATCTTATAGAAGCTATTTGTAATGAAACACCTTGTAAATATTGGATATACAATAAAAAAGCTAAAGAAATTAATCAATCAATTTTAGATAAAATTAAATTAAAACATCCTTTTTCAAGTGATGCTGTTGAATGCCCTTTATCAAAATGTTTAAGTAAAAGAGGTAATTATTTTGCTTCTATACAAAATGATTGTAAATATTGTAAATTTAATATCAATCATTTTTCTAAATATTATAATAATTTAGCAAAAAATATAATGCATATAGAATGGTGTTTAGAAGAATTGATAGATAAAAAATTATTAGATGAATATAAAAAAATTAAATTAAAATTTCCTACATCAGATCAAAGTTCTTTTGAAATACCTGTAACACATTATGATACAAGTGTATGTCTAGGAGAGGCTTTAATTAACTGTGTGGATGATCTATATTTAGATAAAGCTATTCTGAAAGATAAATATAAATATGATTTTAATTTATATCAGAAACGATTATTACAGGGGTTTTGTCCATCTTGTGGATCTAATCTTAATGAAAAAGTAAATAGAAATACAGGAGAAATTTTTTATGGGTGTTCTAGCTGGCAAGAAACTGGGTGTAGATTTTCAATAAATTATGATGCTTACTGGGATAAAATTAAACAATATAATGATATTTGGAATGTTAGTCATAAAAATATACTTAAATAAATTTAGTAAGTTGTTATAATATATAGGCATAAAAAGTTCCTTGATAAATTATCCGCTGATAACGGAGAGGTCGTTGGTTCAAGTCCAACCAGGTACTAGAAATAGTAACTGTAGCTCAGTTGGCTAGAGCGCTTAAATACTTTTCGCCTTATTAAATAATACAAGACATAAAATGTTCCTATATAATATCAAAGTACTTTTGTAAAAAAGTATTTTGCAGGTAGCTTAGCTGGTTAGAGCATTAGATTAATAATCTAAGGCCATAGGTTCAAATCCTATCCTGCAAGCCATTTTGTACATTTCGTCTTGTAATTTATATTTTAGTATGATATACTAATACAATAAGACATAAAGACTTCCTTTATAAAAATGGTTAATGAGTCTATACAATAGACTCTACTTGGTTCGATTCCAAGAGTAGTCTTTGGGCTACTTTAAAATTTAGTCTTCGTCTTATTACATTGCTCATGTACCATAGAAAGTTCCTTTTAAGATGTTGAGTAATCAACGCAATTTTTGGGAGATTGTTTTTATACTTTCCGGTACTCTATATTTAATAATAAATTTAGACATAAGAAGTTCCTTTAAATTACATGGTCCAGCAATTTGTCGTAGGTTCGAATCCTATCATTACCTTAGGGTAATGTAGCTCAGTTGGTAGAGCGATTGCATTGTTTATACTTCTCGTCTAATTAAATAAAATATGGCATAAGATGTTCCTATTAGTTTTTACAGGTTCGAGTCCTGTCTCCCTCACCATTTTAATGAGGGAGTGGCGGAATTGGTAGACGCACCGATCTCGAAAATTGGCAAATGCTTACATCTCGTCATTATAAGTATTTAGATAAACAGGTTATAAGATGTTCCTATCTATAAAATCCAATGTGGATTTGCCTTTTAAGCAAATGATATTATTACATCTCAACCTGTTTTTATTTAGGAAGTTAGATAAAAATGAATTTGTCTTAGAGGGATGAGGATCAAAAATTTTATACTATACCTTATGAAGATATAGCATCATATAAGCAATTAAAGGAGTATTATAAAGATGTTATAAATAATAAGGAGGTAGAAATTTATGATGAATGAGAAACAAATTGAGGCAGAATTGAGATTATTTAAAGGCTATACTATTAGTGAAAATGAGTCTTATGATGGGAAACTTAGAGAGAATGCTTATGGTAATGGTATTTTATTCTTAGAAGAACCTTCACCAACTATATTAGAGAAAGCCCTAGAATTATATGGTAAGGATGGAGAAAAATGGAATCAAACGTTTCATAAATCTTTTTCTATTGTAAGAGATACTCCTATAGTTACTTTAATAGCTCAACAATTAATTCATTATTTTACTACATATGGATTAGAAAGTTTAGGTTTATATAATGAAGACTTGGTATATATTCCTCATGAACAATTAGATATCCCAGAATTAGAAGAGGATATACCTATGATTGTAATACATAAATTATCTGAACAAGAATTAAAAGATAAGTTAATGATATTATTAACAAGTGGTATAGCTTTATCAAAAGAAACAATAGCAGATGTAATGGAATTATCTGATTATATTGATTTAGATATGGTAGATGATGTTAAAAATAGAGAAGTTAAAATAGCTTTATATGAAAAATACCATATAGTACCTAGTAATAATGTAGAATTTCTAAGATATTTGATTAGAAAAGTTACCGGTAAAACATTATTAATAAAAGATAAGGCTACAATAAAAGCTTTACAAGAAGCAGATACTCATTTATTATGGTCAGAATTGAAGGGTTATGTTGTATTAAAGGGATATTATGAAAATAATAAATTTACTAAAAAATTAAGAAATAAATATCAATCAGAAGAAGATAAACCTAGATTAACAAATGGATATGAAGTTTTAGCAAAAATATTTTTAAGATATAAAAACTTATTTTTAGCTATGAAAAGAAAAAATTATGAACCTAATGATAAAGAAGCTAAGCAAATTAATTCTATGATAAATAATATTAGTAAATTATCAAAGAAATATCATGAACCTTTAGAAAGTAATATACTAGATACTCTAACACAAATTAAATCTAAAGCTGAATTAGATGATATTAAAAATGATTTGATCAAGGAATTAAAAAATATTAATTTATTTAGAATGACTCGTATTATAAATTCTTTATCTTATAGAGCTAATGAAGAGAATACAAGTATTTTATATAAAGTTAGAAATGGAAAAGGTTATGTTAAAGAATATAATGCTTCAGAGTCATATTTTGATGTAACTAATATAATTAAGGATATTGTATTGGAAGAATATACAAAAAGAATTGAAACAAAATTAAAAGGTAAGACTGTTTATATACCAGATAATATAAAATATATGGTTCCTCAATCTGAAAAACAATTTATGGATAATATTCCAGAAGGATCATATATAGAAGTTCCAAGAGAATCAGATATGTTAGTAGGAGTTCATTGGACTAACTTAGATAAGGATGGATATGATGGTAGGGTTGATTTAGATTTACATATGCAAAATAAAAATGAACAATATGGATGGAATACCTTATACAGATCAAGTACTGCTAATTTCTTCTTTAGTGGAGATGTAACAGATGCACCAAAACCTCTAGGAGCTACTGAAGTCTTCTATATAGGTAAAAATTGTGAAAATAAAAACTTTCTATTAACTTTGAATAATTATACTGCAAATAGAGATGAAGTGCCTTTTGAATTTATTATAGCAAAAACAAATACTGCAGATATCTGCAAAAATTTTATTGTGGATCCTAATAATATTCTTACAAAAGTAAATAAAAAATTTGAATATGATGCAAATGGAAATAAAGTTAACCAAATAACACTTGGATTAGTTAAGATTAAAGATGATAATATTAGATTTTACTTTAATGACTTTTCATTAGGTACATCTATTGTAACTCATCAGAATAAGATTACTCAAGGTGCTTATAGTTATTTAGAATCATATTCAGATACTCAAATGGAATTAAAAGAATTAATAAAACCTTATGTTACTTTAACAGATTCGCCTTTAGTAGAAACTTTAGTAGAAACTGATCAGGTTGATGAAGATGGAAATAAATTATTTAAAAAAGTTACTAGACCTGTTGATTATGATCTATCTTTAGAAAATATATCAAAAGAAACTATAATAGAAATGTTTACCGAGGTATAATAATGAGATTTGGAAAGTTTGAAATAGATGGATATATTATATTTGTAATAACTATAGTCATATTTATGACTACAATATTTGTTAAAATCATTGATTTAAGTATTGAAGAGGAAAGAACAAAACAAATAAAATTAGAACAAAATATTATTGAAGAAAAGGAGTAATAAAAATGAAAGAAAATATTTTAAAAATATCAAGCAAATCTGAACCAAATTTAGTAGCAGGAGCTATTGCCTGACTAATAAAAGAATATGATAAAGCTGAATTACATGCTATAGGAGCTGGAGCATTAAACCAAGCTATTAAATCTATTGCAGTAGCAAGAGGATATGTAGCACCATCTGGAATGGATTTGGTATGTATCCCTGCTTTTATGGAAGTTGAAGTTGAAGGAGAAGCTAGAACAGGAATTAAACTTATAGTTAAATCATCTATTTAATTCTTGCATATTTAAGTTTTAACAAGATTTTATATAAAGGAGATAAAATTATATGGCTTATAAAATAAATCAAAATAATTGCGCTTTATGTGGAGCTTGTATGAATAATTGCCCTGCAGCTGCAATTTATTTAACAGATGATAATCATTATGAGATTTTTCAAGATTCTTGTATAGAATGTGGTACATGTGCAGCTACATGCCCTATTTCTAATATTACAATTGAATAATTTTTATATTGAAGATATTTTATAAATATCTTCATTTTTTATTTTATAAACGGCGTTCCATTTTTTAAAAAATATGTTATAATATTTATAAGGAGAGTATTCTGTAAAAAAGAAAGGTGGAATATAAAATGGAAGGTAAATTATTAGAAAATTTAAACGAAGGATACAATGAAGCTACTGAGGATTTAATCAAAAATAAATTAACGGAGTCTTTTAAAAAGAAAGATAAACTTAGAGGAAAAATATCTAAACTACAAGCTGAAAAAGCTGCTATGGAATTACTTTATAAAGATAATGAATTATTAGGAAAATATATGTCAATTATAGAGCAAATAGCAAGTTTAAATATACAAGATAAAGAATTAGATGGTGAAATATATGAAAATATGGAAGCTTCTGGAACAGAACTATTAGAGGGTAAAAATTGTGATATAACAATTAAACATCCTTATACAAGAACTCAAATGAATACAAAACAATTTTTACAAGATTATTCACCAAGAACTAAAATGTATAAAAAGTATATATCAATTATTGAAGTAAAAGGTAATATTATAGTAAAAGATAAAAAAGAAAATTAGAGGGGTGATTTTTATGATTAAAATTTCTAAAAATTTAGCCTTAGAGATGATTATAAATGGCAAAAACTTAGGAAGTACTCTTGGCAAGCTAAATAATAGAACACCTGTTAATATTTATAAAAGAGAATATCAAAAAGATATTTATGAAATTGTAAAGAATGAAGAAACTAATGAATTTTTTGTTATTGAAAATAATGATATGATAACAATAGACGAAAATAGTGAAATGAATAAAGCTTTAGATGGCTTAAAAGACACATTTACAGATATTGTTACTTTATTAAAAGAAGAAAAGAAGGGAGCATAAATAATATGGTATATTTAGATGAAGAAGAGAAGAATAGAGCGAAAATGTGTGTAGCCAATATTACTGATAAGCTTCAGGCTATCAATACAGAACTTAATACTAGAGAAAAACCTTATAAAACATACTTAAAAGAGAAAATGGATAGTATAAATTGGGATATAAAAGTATTAAATAATATGATCAATAAAGAGAATGATTAATGCATAACAAATATATAGTAATGTAATAGAGATATTTTTATCTCTATTACATTAGTAAAATATTAATGAAATATTTTTTAATAGTAGGAGGTTGTATCAATATGACTATATATAATAAAAATTTGGACGAAGATAAAAATATAGAAAATGATGAGTCAAATATTCATCTCTTATTATCTAAAGTTTTTTCTAATTATCCAGATATATCTGAAGAAGATGAAGATTATTTAAATGGGTTAAATTATAAAGAACTGGTAGCTGAAATTAAAAATAGAGGATGGGAAGATGTATTAGAAGAATCTGCCAAAGTAGAAATAATCGAAGATGCTTCTCAAGTTTCAGGAATTGCTAGTGGAATTAATGGTCAAATATCAGTATTTGGTAATGATGCTGGAAATAAATTTATTAAACATGGTTCTGAAGATATTTATAAAGAATTATTTGAATTAAAAGACTATGATCTTGAAGAAGAACATAATATTTATACTTGTATGGACTGTGGTAATGAATTTGAGGATTCTCAAGTGTATATAACAGATGCTGATGGTAATCCTTCATGCCCTTTTTGTAGAAGTGGAGATGTATCTAAATACGAAGATTAATAAATTAAAATAAAGATATTAAATATCTTTATTTTTTTACTCTATAACTACGTTCCAAATTTTAAAATATATTATATAATTAAATTAGATAAACTTGTTATAATATATGAGGTGATTTATTATGATAACAATTGAATTTGGTGCTGCTGAAAAACAAACTTTAGATGCTAATTCAATGTTTATTAAAATGTATGGAAGCAAGGAGTTAAATAAACTATGGGACTAATATATAAAATAATAAATAATGAAACAAATAAAATCTATATAGGGCAAACTAAAAGAAGTTTGAGAGAAAGAAAAAATGAACATTTTAGAGAATTAAGAAATCAGAATCATTATAATACTCAATTACAAGAAGATTATAATAAATATGGTGAGAGTAGTTTTACATTTGAAATTTTAGAAAATAATATTGATGAAGAATATTTAATCGAAAAAGAGACGTATTGGATTCAATTATTAGGAGGAATGTATTCAGATAGATTATATAATCAAACAGATAATACAACTATAAGTGATTATAATAGATCTCAACTAATTAAATATAATAAAGAGAGAGTATTGGGACAAGATACATTACAAAAATTTTCTGATAATAATAAAGGATCTAAAAATCCATATTTTAATAAGATGAAATATACTCAAGATTTTATTAGTCAATTAAGGATAGAGCATGAAGAGGGGGCTACATATATAGATTTAGAAAAGAAATATAATATAGATGCTAGATTATTAAGACGATTAATATTATTCGGTAAAACTACTAATAAAAAAGTAGCTGAATATAAAAAAGAGAAGAGAGTTTTAAATAGGAGGAAGAAAAATGGTTATAATTGAATTTGGTGCAGCCGAAAAACAAACTTTAGATGCTAATAGTTTATTTATAACATTTAAAGGAGAACACTTTCAGGAAAATGTAGCTAAAATAAAAGGATTTTGGAATCGTATTTGTCATGGTAAACCGAAGTGGGAATGGGAAACTCCTTATTCATGTTATCAAGAAATTTTAGAACTTTTTAAAGGGGAAGACATACGTTATCTAAATAACCCTCCTAAGGCAAAATTAGTAGATAATGATGATATATTAAATGGTTTAGATTTTAATGGATATAATTTATATGATTATCAATTAGATGGAGTTAAATATGGAGTTAACCATTATAATTGGTTACTTTTAGATGAACAAGGTCTTGGTAAGGCTCAGCCTTATGGTTCTAAAATTTATACTCCTTCTGGATTTGTTAATATAGAAGATTTAAAAGTAGGAGATTATGTATTAGGAAGAAATGCTAAAACTAAAGTAATTGGTGTTTATGATAGAGGAATATTACCTGTATATGAAATTAAATTTTCTGATGGATCTAGTACTCGTTGCAGCAATGATCATTTGTGGACTATTACTAAAAAATTAAATACCACTGAGTATTACACTGTAGATACTAATTATCTAATTAAAAATTTAAGTAATGAAACTTTTTATATACCAATGATAAATAAAGCGGATTTTGATAAAAAAGATTTACCTTTAGATCCTTATGTATTAGGAGCTTTATTAGGTGATGGTAATATGTCTAAAAGTAGTTTAACTTTCACTTCAGCTGATAGCTTTATTGTAGAAAAACTTAATTCTCTATTACCGGAGCATTATTATTTAAAGTTCAATAAACATAGTAAATATGATTATAGAGTAATTAATGATTTAGAAAATTTCCAATATACTGGTTGTTATGAATATATTATAGGGGATAGGAAGTTTAATTGCGCCAGAGATGTATATACGTATTTTAAATCTAAATATAATATAAAAATAGCTTTTACTACTTTTGCTGCAGATCTATGTAAGAAATTAAAACAAAATTCTTCTTATTTATATTGTAATGAGCTTATTTATAAAACTAAAAGAAGTATGAAAGTTAATAAAGTAAAACAAATATTAGATGATTTAAAATTATACAATCATACAAGTAAAGATAAATTTATACCTGATATTTATAAATACAATAGTCTAGAAAATAGATTGGCTTTATTACAAGGATTAATAGATACTGATGGATATGTTAATAAACAAGGATTAGTAGAATTTACTTCTACTTCAACAAAATTATTAGAAGATGTAAAAGAATTATGTGAATCTTTAGGGGCTAAAGTTATGTATAGACCCAATATGTATAAACATTACCATAAGTATGTAACAATAGGAATATCTTTTCCTGATAATATAGTTTGTTGTACTTTACCTAGAAAATTAGCTCGTTTAAGATTAACTAGAAATCCTAAATGTTATTATAAACCTAATAGAAAAATTAAAGAAATAAAGTATATAGGTGATTTTGAATGTAGATGTATAAAAGTCGATGCTGAAGATGAATTATATATAACAAATAATTTTATTGTTACTCATAATACATTACAATCTATAGTACTTGCTAGATACCTAAAAGAACATAATAATTTAAAACATTGTTTAATAGTTTGTGGAGTTAATTCTCTTAAATGGAATTGGCAAAGAGAAATAGAAAAATTTTGTAAGAATGAAAAAGGAATTGTTTTAGGTACAAGGAAAAATAGTAAAGGTAAAATGGTTTCTATTACAATTGAAGAAACTAAAAAACAAATTGAAAGTTGTCCTGAAGAATTTTTCTGGATAATTAACATAGAAAAGATGAGAGCTTCAACTGGAGAAATCAAAAGAGGTACAAATATAATTAACTATTTAAATGATCAAATTATACAGAAAAATTTAGGTATGATAATTGTAGATGAGGTTCATAAAATAAAAAATTTACAATCAGCTCAAGCTACAGGTTTAATGAATTTAGATAAATCAGTTAGAAAAATGCTAATGACTGGTACATTACTAGTAAATAATCCATATGACTTATATTGTCCTATGAGTATTTGTGGCCTAATAAATTACAATAAATGGCTATTTGAGAAGAAGTTTGTCATAAAAGATGATTGGGGTCAAATATTAGGTTACCAAAATATGGATGAATTACATGATATACTATATAAAAGTAGTCTAAGACGAACTAAAGATTTATTAGATTTGCCAGATAAAGTATATAAACAAGAATGGCTAGAGTTTACACAAGATGAACAAGATGTATTTGATCAAGTTACAGGAAATAAACCTTTTAATTTAGATAAAATAGATGAACCTATGGAAACCGTTGCTATAATAACTAGAATGAGACAAGCTACAGTAGCTGCAGGTTTATTAACTTCAAAGAAAGTAAATAGCACTAAATTTGAAAGATTAAATGATATATTAGAAGAAGCTAGATTAAATGGACAAAAAGTATTAGTATTCTGTCCCTTTACTGAAGCTTTAAAACTAGGCTTAGAATATTGTAAAGAATATAAACCAAAATTAGTATGTGGAGGAATGGGCACTAAAATTCAAGAAGTTGTAGATGAACATGAAAACACTGATGGTTTTTCTGTATTGTTTGCACAAGAAGCTACATTAGGTGTTGGATTTACCCTTACAAATACTGAAATATGTGTATTTTTAAGCCCTCCTTGGAATAGAGCAACTTATGATCAATGCTCTGATAGATGTTTTGCTAAAAATACAATAATAATGACTTTGGATGGCCCTAAATATATTCAAGATATTACAACTAGAGATTATGTATTTACTCCTTATGGAAATATAAAAAAGGTTACAGCTACTCATATAATAGAAGATAATCAAAAGTTAATGGCTAATATAAAAATTAAAGGATTAGGAACTGAATATGAAATAAAATGTACAGCTGATCATAAAATTTTATCTGCAGAAGGAGAATGGAAATGTGTATCTGATTTTCAAATAGGAGATTATGTTTATCAAATTCCTGAAATAAATGATAATTATGGAAAGGATAAAATAGTAGATTTAGACTTATTTATTGAAGCTAGCAATAGAGCTAAAAATTCTCAAGGTAAAGTAAAATGTTCTGATACTCAATATATGTATGATGATAAACTATTAATAAATAAAGAATTTATGTTTTTCATAGGTATGTATTTAGGGGATGGTTTTGTGCAAAAAGATTATAAATTTATTAGTATATGTGGTAATTCAACTACTAAATATGAATCTTTACTTCGTATACAAAAATATATTAATTCTATATGTAAATGCAGTTCATATATTTGTTCATCTAAAGGAAGGGGAAAAGAATTACGAATAAATATAGAGCCTCTGGCTAGATATATAGAATGTAATTTTGGACGTATAGGAGAACAAAAATTTATTCCGAGATGGTTATTTAGTTTAAAAAAAGATTTATTACAGAGTTTTTTACAAGGTTTAATGCGTAGTGATGGATATACAGTTTATAAAGACAATAATACGGAGCAAGGACAATTTGTTACTACTACTCCTTCCTTAGCTACTAGCGTGTGGTTTTTATTGTATCGATTAGGTTACAAAGCAAGATTTTATACAGTATTTAATTATGAAAGAGGTTGTAAAAGAGAGTGGAGAATAGAATTTAATAAAATAGCTAATGATAACGTAAGAGCTGATAAAGATAATAAAGTGGGGAGAATTACAGATATAAAATATTATTCTGTAAAAAATCAGCCTAAAATGAAATTATATGATATTTCTGTAGAGGATGACCAGTCTTATATGGTAGGAAATTTACCGGTTCACAACTGCCACAGAATTGGTCAAAAGCATACTGTACAAATAATAGATTTGTTAATCAAAGATACTTATGATGAGTTGATTTATAAGAAATTACATGGCAAAGGAGCTATGTCTGATGTTATCCTTGATGGTGATGAAAGTAAAGCTGTAATGAATTACATAAAAGATATGAATATAGAATTTCATAAGAAAACAATAGAAGAAGATAAACCTAAAACATTATTAGATGGAGTATTATAATTATAATTGAAGTAATTCTAATATATAATGTAGGTATTAAAGTATATATTTAAATAAGATAATGTAGTAAAATATTAATAGATTAAAGAATACTTGAAGGGAGTTAAAAGAAATGAAAGTAAAATTACAAGATATTATTGATGCTTTGGAATGGGATGTTGACTCTGCTGTAGTAGATGACTTTTACAAAGTAGCTAATACTATAGCTGATTCTAGAGGATTTATAAATACAGATAATGCAGAATTTCAACTATTTTTAAGAGATTTTTTAGAATCTCATGAACTAGATTATCAATATGATTTAATTAAAAATGTTTTAGAACCATATTATGATCATTCTTATGATTTAGAAGAAGAACTTTTTAGTGCTTCTAATGAAGTTAAACAAGATAGTATAAATAAAGGTTTATATAGTGAGGAACTTGAAGAGGATTATAATAGACCACAAAATACTTTAATTGATACAGGATTATCTGATAGAAAAGCTGAAGAAGTATTGCTATCAGTTATAGGACAACTTTCTGATGGAATTTGGGAAAATAGTAGAGGTATGGAAAAATATTGGCAATATGCTGATATTATAAAGAAAGGATCTGAAATCTATATATCTGTTAATACAGAAAATTATGAAAGTGGATATAGAGGAAAATCTGAACAAGATATAAAAAGATATTTTGCTCAAAAAGTAAAACAAATAGTAAAAGAAGAAGGTTTAGAATGGTCTAGAGATAATACAGAAATCTCTGCTTATTTAGATAGAGGATCTGATGTTACTGTTCAAGATGCTTATAGAGTTTATGATAAATTATTAGGAAGAATAGATAGAATTAAAACTGAAGAATCTAAAGAAATTAAAACTGAAAGTGGTAAACGTATAGCTAGATATAGAGAATTTGATAATGGACATGTTTTACATCAATGGGATGAAATGTCTAATGAAGAAGCAGAAGAAAAAGCTAAACAAGCTTCTATAAAAAATCCTAACGATGTTTATTATGTAGCTTATGATGATATAATGAATCCTCGTAGTGATATTAGTTGGTATAGAGGTAATCAATATACTATTGAAGATATAATGAATAAAAGACATTTACAAGAGTCTATTAACTTTGATGGATTTGAAAATAATGAAGAATTACAAAAGTATTTTCAAAAATTAAATGATTTACCTAATGAAATTACTTTAGATGGTAAAGATTATTTTCAAGAACAGTATGGCACATTAACTAATGGAAATAACTATGTTGTTTATACAGATAAAAATAATAATGATAGCTATATTAAAGTTTATTATACACTAAAACAAGTAGATGATAATACTCAAAAAGGTATAAATACTATAGTTGGTGTAACAGATCTTAGAGAGGAGGATTAATAAATTATGCCTGCAATTATATATCAAATGAAAGCTAATCCTGAAAATCATGGAAAGCTTTTTCAAGGAATAAAAACTATAACTGGTAACATAAATTTAAATGATTATGAAAAAGTAGCTGTTTTATTAGATGATGAAATTAATGGAGATTCTATAAACAGTAAACTAGAGAATATATTTACATATGGTAATAGTGAAGATTATCATAAAGCTAATTCTCAATCAAGAAGTATATCTGTATCAGATATAATCAAATTAGATGGTAAATATTATTATGTAGATTCATTTGGATTTGAAGATATTACTGATAGAATAGAAAAGAATAAGCCTGTTGAAGGTAATTATGATATTAATGACTTAGCTGAAGAAATTGAAAAACAAACAGGAGTGCAAATGAATATATTAGAAGTATATCAAGATTATGGTGCTGGAATTAAACATATGAATATTTGTCCAGAAGGAGATAATGTACAACTTTTAAGCCCTGCTATAACAAATGCTTTAGCAAATGGAGGTATATCAAAAGAAACTTTTGATGAAGAAGTTAAAAAAGCTGTTGAATATGTTAATAAACATAATACTAAAAAACAAGAAAGTTTGGATGAAGATGTTAAATTAATAAATCCTGAAGATAAAGAATATTATGATAGACTATTCAAAGTATATATTCCAAACGGAACTAATGTAGGAGGAGTGGTTTATAAAGTATATGCTAATCATGAACAACAAGCTTTAGAGATAGCTGTAGCATATGCAGAAAAAGAGGCTCCAGGAATATTATTTGACATTATGGATATTGATGAAGATGAAGCTCAAGATTACTTATATATTGATGGTACAATGGAAGGTGCTGAAGAACCTCATTATATTAATATAATGACCAATGTTCAAGATATAACTAATTTAAAAGAATGTAAATTATTAGAATCTTTTGAAGAAGACTCAGAAGAAGCTAAAAATGGTTTAAAAGATCAATTAGTTATGTTAGGTATGACAGAAGATCAAGCTGATTCTACAATTACAGCTATAATGAATATTATACAAGATAAGTTAAATCCTATAACAGAATCACTAGAAGATTATCAAGATAAATTATCTATTTCATATATGGCAAAAATATTTACTCAAATGAGAAAAAATGGATGGGATGGAAAAGTAGAAACTGCTGAAAAATATTTTGATGATATAATGAAACAGTTAGATCCTAATTTTAAAGAAAAAGAAGAACCTGTAAGAGAATCTAAAGTAGAAAATATCAAACTACAAGAAGAAGATAATCATACTGTACAAGGAGATGAAGCTCCTTTAGAAGATAATGAGGAATTAGATGATAATAAAACTATTGTAGATTACATAGAAGATAGAATAGGTCAAGTAATAAGTGTAGGGGAATTTAATACAATAATGCAAAGTATATTTGGTAAATTTAATGAAATTTTCTTACAAACAAGTGAAATCTATAATATGGATCCTTCTGAACCTCAAGAAGTAACTATCTGGGATGATGAAGATGCTTATGTAATAACCTATAATATAGTTGATGAAATGGAGCCAACAATAGAAATTACAGATGTAAATATTTTATAGGGAGGTAATTGTTTTATGAAACATATAATTAATTTAAAACCTAAAGATAGATTACTTCTTAATGATATGGAAACTAAAATAAAAGATGCTCGTAATAGTAATGACTATATCTTAGTTAATTTTGGTAGAAAAGGTGAATTTATAAAAATAGCTTTTTGTAAAGATCAAACATATTGTATAGGTTATAATTTCTGGAATATGGAATTTGCTGTAAAAACAAATGTTATGTTAAAACAATATCCTAAAACAGTAAATAATAAATTAGCTGCTTGGATATTTGACTGGGTTAATAGATTAAATAGGTAAAATATTATAAATCAAATAGATATAAAGTTGTTCCTTTATTTTTATAGGTTAGAAAGTTTATCTGGATCTAAAAGATCCTTTATTTACAACTCATCTATATGATTATAAATTCTATCAATTTACCTAAAAGTAAAAGAGATGATGTTATTAAAAATATCATCTCTTTATATTTTTAAGTAAAATATTATTAGTAAAAAATAAAGAAGAAAGGTAGTATGAATTATGGATGAAAAAACAATTATACAAATGCTTTTAAATAAAATGCTAGAAGAAGGTCTTTGGTTTACAACAAAAAATGATCCAACATATGAAGAAGCTTCTAGTTATTATGAATTAGATCAATATGGTGATTTAACAGATAAAGCTCAATCAAAAATAGTAAAAGAAATAGAAGATAAGTTAGGTGATGGAGCTGTAGAAATAGATGATGCTATAGATATATGGATTAATGAAGCTGGATCAGCTTATAAAATAGCATATACAGATCAACTTGTAACAGAATTTGAACCAAAACCTATAGTAGATCAAATAGAGGCTTATGAGGTTGGTAAAATTGAAGAATCAGTTAAAGCTAGATTAAAAGAAGAAAATAATAAAAGTTTAAATTTAATTAGTTCAAAGTTAACAGATTCTGATTTTGATGCAGATTCCGAAAGTGGTCAAATTGTTCTTAGAACAAGTGAATTATTTAATTCATTATCAGATAGTGGATATGATGTTCAAGTTGCTTTTGATAATGGAGATAGTCAAAGTACTATATTATTAGGACAACAAGGTGCTCAAATAGAAATTACAATTAATAATGCTACTAGTCCTTTAAAAGCTTTTGTTTCAGGAAACTTTGAAATAAATAATGATAACCTAACAATTTTAACAGATGTTTTAGAAAAATTAGGATCTATATAATAAGGAAGGTGGAGAATAAATAATGAGTAAAATGAATTTAGAAGAAGCTACTTTAAAAGCTTTATATGATGAATTAGATGATAGTAAACAAGTTAATGATGTTAATGGTATTATAGATGGGGTTTTAGTTGTTACAGATCCTGAAGTCAATACTGAACAGTATGATGAAATAGTTGAAAGAGCTCAAGAAATTATTGAGGATACACCTGAAGGAAATATACCTTTAGATGATGAATTTTTAGGTCAATATGCTCAAACTTGTCCTTTATGTGGAGCTACATTTGTTACAGATGATATATTAGAACCTGGAGCAACATGTCCTATATGTTTAGAAGTTCCTGAAGCTTTTGTTATGAAAGGAAAATTAGAAGCAGAGGATCAAGTTGCAAAAGATAATGGAATTATAGATAATGATGAAGAAGATCATAATAATTTAATTACACCTGGAACTCAAGAGTATGCAGATGATGTAAATAATGTAGAAGTTGAAGATGATACTTCAGAATTAGAAAAAGATGTAGCATCTCTACAAATGAATCAAGGAAATAAATTGGAAGAAAGTAAATTAGAAGAAATAGAATGCCTAGATGAATCTATAGATGAAGAAACTGATTATATTCAAAGATGCTTAAATGCAGCTAAAGAAAAATTTGGAAGAGATCTAACTTCTGAAGAGATAGACTTAATCAAGAATATAGCTCCTATAATGAGACCTAAAAATGAATCTGTTGAAGAACATAACTTATCTAAAGATTTATTTGGAGATGAAGCTGTTAATAGAAATATCCAAAGAGCTAAAGATTTTGAAAAACATTTACAATATGTAAAAGACATTATGGCAGG
>UMCW01074042.1_pt1 | contig 31216 bp, 37 predicted proteins | sample 1964321 | NCBI WGS metagenome assembly UMCW01 (sample SAMEA4835977, study PRJEB28245) | human gut metagenome | biome: gut microbiome; material: fecal sample | place: Denmark | collected 2008
CAGAGGCTTTTGCATTGTCTTCAGATACCTTAGCGGCATCTCTAGCTTTCTCCGCATTTAGCCTAGCCTGATAGACACCTTCTACATCTTTTTTGTAGTACTCAAGGTTAACAGCATCGTTGTCCTTAATAGGAGTCCCTACATTAATGATGCGGTGTCCCTTAGCATCCCAATTGCCCTCTTTGTCACCAATAATGGCGTCATTGATGGCATCTCTACCTTCTTCAGCGATATGAAATGCCTGCATCTGAGACGTATCCAAGTCAGTAGCCTTAAGAATGGAGGCATCCTTAAAGGTGACTACTCGTTCAGTAGCTGAGGTATGTCTTCGGATTGTTAAGGATTCTCCTGATGCAGGAGCTACCTTAAGTCTAATTGTAGTTTTATCTAGGAAGTAATAGTCACTGCCGGTATCACCATAGTCACCCCCAGTAAGAGTAGTGCTAGGGTCTAATCGTACAGTAACGAAAGACTTCTTTAGATAATCAAAGGGAATGGTGAAGTCTGTTCTTGTACCGTCCCCTTCGTAAATGATAATAGTGGAAGCCATTATTGGTTGTCTGTAATAAAGTTAATCATTGTTTGCTGTAGATAGGGAGCATTTGGAGTAATAGCTTTAATGCTCCTTCCAAAGCTCTTAGCAATCCTCTCACGTTCTCTGTTAGTGTAGAGTGATTTGTTCATGAACTTAGTCTCTGCAAGGTTTCTAGCGTCTGCCTGAAGGTTCCATAGTCCACTAATGGTGCCATAAGCAGGAAGCAATTGCCTAGCCCACTCATCTAAATCAAAGTGCTTAGCAAAGTCCTTTCTATTGACGTCCTCAAAGGTAGTCGTAGATTTAATGCCTGTATTGAACCCTGCCATATTAGCAATTAGAGCAGGCATAGCAAAGACACTAGATCTCATGATACCGTTAAGGCCCACCATAGCTAACTCTTTAGCACCCATCTTATTCCAAGAATCAACCCCTAAAGAATACTTAAGGTAATTCTTGCGTTGCTCATCGTTCATACCAGACATAGCTAAACAAGACTGACCAATGTAACCTGCAGTACCTAAAGCACCTGACAGAGCAACCGTAAGGAACTGCCCTAATGCATCCCCTTCAGCGGCTCTTAGGGCACTCTTTGCTAACCTCTTGTTGTACGAACGAATAGCAAAAGATTTGAACTGAGTAAGAAGGTTCATCCAAGGAGACTTTTGATTGCCTCTCCATAGGAAGGTATCTGTTAAGTTATCTCTTTGGATAACCTCACTAGCTACGTAGTCCCCAAGTCTTCTGAGGGTCATGAGATTATTCATATCCCTTTCGATCAAATCAAAGTATTCCTGATCTTTGATCTTAATGCCCCCCTCAGGGGTAACTTCAGTAGAGTTCTTAAGAGCCTTCACTAAGTTAGAGAATCTTTTATCTGCCTTAAGACCTAATCGGTTCAACACAGAATCACTAAGGAACATACCTCTCTTACCTCCTTCATGAGCATACCTCACAAGGTCTCCTAAGAAGTCCCCCCGTGCAGTGCTCACAATAGAGTTCTGAGAGTGTGCTAGATATCTTGTGAAAGGAGAGTTACCAGCGGCATATGCAGTACATGCAACAACCTTAGCCATCCCTACATGCAGAGGGTCAGTCTTGTTTCGGGTGTATCTTTCAATATTTCTATTGTTGATTTCTCTCCAAGTCTGTCGTCTCTGTAGTTCATTGCCAAACACCTGATTGAGGATAGCGTGCCTATCATCGGCAGTGTAGACACCCTTAGACCAATCTGCTAACTTACGTTCTACCCCGGGAATACTCTTGATAATGAAAGAAGCCCCAAATCCTTTAATAGCTTCAGCAGTCTCAAAGTGATTCAAGAAACCCATAAAGGCATTCTTAGTGAAGAACGTAAGGTTCCTAGCAACATCATAGAATGCAGATGCTACAGTGTCCCCCTCATTAGGGTCTCTCATAGAGCGGCCATAGTAATCAGCAAAGTATGCCCTTAGTGCCTCTGTCTGCTCATTCTTAGTCTTTAGGTTAATCTCAGATTTACCTAGGTCATTCAAAAGATCATCAAAGTATCTTTCAGCATCCTTGTAGCTAGTGACTCCGAACACTTTATTAAGACCTAAATCCCCTGAGACCCTTAAGGTATACCCTTGCATAGTATCAAAGGAATCAGCCTGTAGTTTGTCTACAGAGAAACCATCAGTGTCCTCAATAGTGAACTTCCAAGGCAATCTGCTCTTTTGATAGTTATAACTAAAGCCCCCATCAGCATCATTAAGGAAGCCTTTGCGGATCCCCTCGCCTTGATCAAGATGACCTAAGGCATCACTATTGGCTTCTTTAGTTACCCATTCTTCAAACGTAGGAACACTCTTAGGAACTTTATTAGGGGCATCCTCTGCAAGCTTCTCTGCAGGTTTGACAATAGTATCATCATAAATCTTTTGGAACTGCTTAAGAACTTTAGGATCATCAAGAGACCGCAACAAGAGATTAGCAATCTTCTCTTTAGCAAGCTTGATGTTGCCTAATCTTGAGGCTGAACCAAAGGAATCAACAAAGTCTGCAGCCTTTTTAAAGGAGACAATGTGAGGGAAGTAGTCTTCGACACCTTTAATCATCTTGCCGTTGACAAGAGCACCTCCATAGAAATTATAGAATCCTTGGTACTCTTTAACAGCATTCTGAAAGTTCTTTGAGGAATCTAAAGGTGTTTCAATGCCTTCAACCTTTTGTTTAATCAGGTGGTCAAGGTCTTCATAAGAGTACTGATTGTTGTACTCATTGAATAACTTTTGACGATAATCAAAGTACGAATCGCTGTACTCTCTGCCTTTGTCTCTATAGAAATTTCTATATTCCTCTGCAGTGAACTTATCAGTGCTGAACTGCTGACCTGTAGATCTGTCGCCTCGCTCAGATTTACCTAAGCGATCCCAAACGTTCTCCTTAAATACCTTAGACCCTAATGTATCCGGTAGTTTGTCTATAGCACCTTGAACAGTGATTGATGGAAGCTTTGATTCAATCTTAGTGAGAAGATCATTAATGATACCTTTAGGGGTCTCCTTAGTGATTGCCTCCTCACCCTTCTCAGCAAAGTTCTTTACTTGAATTGTGGCACGTCTCGAAACATCCCCAAGAGGTTCACCAATGCCTTTCTTAGCTCCCCCTAAGAGCTTAGCAGCTCCTTCTATAGTGCCCCCAAAGGCCATCCCGATTCCGAAGTCCATGAAAGCACTGTTGTCATCCCCCATAGACCAATTATCAAGCTGACCTGAGACTGCCCCAGAGACTGCCCCTAGTCCAACTCTAGCAACTAAAGAACCTCCCCCTACAGGTGTATATGACAAAGGATCACCTGCCATAGAACCTGCACCTGACAATAGGTTATTCCATATGGAGGCATAAGACTGCTTCTTACGATAGTCATCTACCTCCTTCATGAGTGCTACATTCAAGTCAAACTGTGCTTTGTTCTGAGCACCCCAAAGAGCACTATTGTATCTATCTAGGTTATAATCAAACAACTCTAATATAGAGGTACGCTCGGCATCTGTAGGAGTATATGCAGGGGGACTAAAGAAATCATAGTTACCCCCAAGATACTTTTGGACTTCTTTAGGTGCCCATGTATTCCAAAAGCCCCCTACAAAGCCTACATCAGTATCAGCTTCCTCTTCTTTTATCTTTTGTTCTTCCTGTTGATGGGCATTGAATTCAGCCTTTTGATACTCAGTAAAAGTGCTTACTTGATCAACACCTGACAAGGAATTCAAAGCTTTATCTGAAGAGGAGACAAAAGGGTTTCTAGTGGTTACTTCGTTGTCTGCCATGTATCAATACCTTCAGTTCTCTCATTCCACTTTCGATTAGCCTCATGAGCCTTAATAATCCACTGCTGTCCATAAGTCTTAGCAGGATTCTTAGCACGTTCATCAATGTAACTCTTGTAGCTGTCATTAATGAACTTATTGTCTACTCTAAACTTAACACGGCCATTAGTGATATCATAGACGTCTAAGGTATCTGTCTGAGGGTTATACCCAACAATAACGTCCTTATCAACAGTCCATTTGTTCTTCTCAAAGGCTGCCTCAAGTAACTTTTCAGTGTACTCCTGAACATCACTAAAGGAAGCGTTAGGGACACTAAAGAGACTATTGGGAATATAGGAGCCCATTAGTTTGACATTAGATTCTTCCATATCCTTCTTAGCTTTGTCTATAGCATCGCCAATATCTTCATTGAAGTATGAGTAGCTTAAAGCTTTGTTCAATGCTACAGTCTTAGAGTACTTATCATTGAACGAGATATCAAGATCATTAGAGATATTATCCTGCATAGCCTGAATGGTATGCCTTCCATCAGCCGTAGAAGATAACTCTTGATATCTTGAGGCAGCCCTAATGCAGTCCTCATAGGAGGAACCTGTTGAGATGCTATTCACTAAGGCTCTAACTAAGTTCTGCTCATAAGGTTTCATATCTCCGAAAGCTAACTCAAAGCTATCTGGGTGAGCCTTATAGAGAGACAGAACCATATCTAACTGTTGGGGAGCTTTTACATTAGCTACCTTAGATTCAGTTAACTTACGAACATCCCCAGTGAGGACACTCATCACTTTCTTAGCTTCTGCACTAAGATAAGCCTTAGCAGGATTATAGCCACCTGATGGGTTTGAAGCAATCTTAAAGATATCCTCAGTAGTGTAGGCACCTGATTCAACATTACTAGCAAAGATCTTATCTATGTCTTTACTAGACAAATCAAGGATATCAGGTTTATAGACAACCCCGCCAGTCTTCAGGGCATCTAAATAAAGGTTAACGTTCTGTAAGTTAGCGGCATCTTTAGCTTGCCTTTCGGCATCCCTATTAGCCTGAGCAACCAATCTAGCAGCCTGATCTCTTGCTCTTTGGCCTGCCTGAATAAGCCACTTATAGCGGTCACTAAGGGCACCCCCAGAACTCTGAGCTTCCCATTGAGCCATCTCATCGATAGTCTGATAGTTACCCTCATTAACGAATGCTTCTACTCGTCTATGGTCTTCACCCCAGACTTCAGCATCTCTAGTCCACATAGTGGCTCTAGCTTGTGCCTTAGCTTTGCCCCAAGCAAGCTCACCCATGATGTTCTTAAGACTCTCCCCTTTCTTAGCATAGGGAGGAGTGTAGTCACCCAACTGTTCGAGCAACTGAACACCATCGGATCTGCTAGCCACCATAGTGAGCATGTTGTCAATGAGCTTCTTCTGCTGATCAGGTGTATAGTGAACACCTACAGTATCGTAGATCTGATCAAAGACACCTACAATACTCTTAAAGTTAGCATTAGGATCATTAACGATAGCACTAAAGTTAGCTGATTCTGCTAAGATAGATGCCTGAGTTTTCTCATTGTTGTCTACTGCCTGAGCTTTAGCAATGAACCCTACACGACCCTGAGGAGAAGTCTCATAGAAGCCCCTGCGGAAGTACTCATCAGAATCATCGTACCCAAAGGCTTCCAACATATCACTCTTAGATTCTTGGAAGTATCTAAAAGCCTCAGCATCAATCTGCTCAGGAGACATATCCTTAAGCAGATTCTTGTCGATAACCTCTCTCTCAAAGTCCTGCTTAGCAATGGAGTAAGCCATCTTGCCATGCATGTACTTGAGACGAGACATAGCAATAGGGTCATCTTGGAATGGCACTGCATGATCCTGAATATCTCTTTGGTATTCCTCAAGAGAATGCTGTTGCAGGTACTCATCAACAAGCTTATTCTTTCTATCAGTCTCAGATTTAAAGTAGTCCTCAGTAGCTCTACCGATACCCTTAAAGGCATGCATTAATGATTCAGCCCAGTTGCGTTCCTCAGGCTGAACAGACTTCTCAGGGATATTTAAAGAAGCACCCTTATATTCCCCTAGCTTAGCTAAGCCAGAATTGAAGTACCTCCAAGTCCCCATCTCGTTAGCAATGGATGAAGTACCTGCTGTATTCTTATAAGCCATTAGTAGTAATAACCTCCATAGGAACCTCGTCTACCTCCATTGAATCCTTGGTTCAGTGCTCCTGTAGCATTCTGCAGATAATCCAAGAAATTAAACATACCTGCATTGTTAGTTCTCATTGTGCTATAGTTAGCCATGAAGTTGCTCATAAAGCTACCTCCAGTACCGGCCGTAGATGCGGAAGTAGTGACACCTGCTGTAGAGGTACCTAAAGCACTGGCACCTGCGGCACCTGAGAGACCCGCAGAGCCCCCAACACTAGAGGTACCTGCAAGTACTGTCTCTCCGCCTACAGTGCCTGCAATAGAACCACCGGTACCACCTGCGGCTCCACCTGCGGCACCCGCAAGGGCACTGCCTGCACCTGCAGTGAACGCACCAATAGCTGCACCTTTAGCAGTCGTATCAAGGAACTCCATAAGGTAACTAATGCCACCCTTATATTGGCTCTTGAGTTGATCTCTGGCTTGTTCTACAGAATTCTTCATTTGGACATACAGGGCATCCTTCTGAGATCTAATGTTAGTTACATCGGTCTCATAGGCATCCTTAAGAGCAGTCTTTTGTCGCAACACTGCACCTGAAATGGATCTTTTGATTTGTCCTGCAGTTCGCCCTTCGTAACCTGTCTCAGCTAGAGAAGCTTCAACTGTAGCGTTATTCTGCAAGGCGTTATAAGACAACTGAAATAAGTTGCTCACAGCATTATCATAGGCACTCTGCTCTTGTCTAGTCAATTGGTTCTGATTCCAATTGTAGTTCATCTGAGCATAGTACATCTGTTTCTTGAATGCTTTAGTGAGAGATCTGTTGTACTTTGATTTCTGCCACAGGGAACTGCCACCACCTGCAACTGCACCGATTACTGCGCCTGCAGCAATTATTCCTGACATAGTTCCTCTCTATTGTTAGTCAATAACTGCCACTCATCAGTAAACTCTTTCTCTGCTTCCTCTACAGTAGAAGCGTTACTAGCAAAGAACATTGTAATGTAGGTGTCCTCAAAGGCACTAAAGACTTGCCTACGGCCATCCATACCTTTCAATACAGAATAGCCAGAGATCTCCTCTAGGTGATCCCCTACGACAACCTTACAGTACCCACTAACGATAACCACTGTAGGAATCTTAATGAAAGCACCTGCACCAATCTCACCCTTTCTCAATAGAATGGTTCTAACGTAACAGCCTGCCCATAGGAAGTGCTCTACTTCAATAGGTGCCTCAGGCAGAGACAGAGTAGCCATAACAAGACCTTTACCAATCTCTTGCTCCATCGGTGACATACTAGACAAAGCCTTACTCATGGCTTTCTTAAGAGTTAATCCCTTTCTCACGTCTGACTATTCCTCCGAATGTAATATCCTTCCCAACCACCAGAGATAAGGTTCACAGGTAAAGGATTATCTGAAGTAACTGTAATCTTAACCTCAGTACTATTGTCCTGCACAGGGAATTTAAACTTACCTGTTGCTACTCTATAGGATCCTAAGACTAATGGAGATTCACTTAAGACCTTAGATGTACAAGTGTACTTGAAGTGCTTATTCTTTACTTCGTTGTCTACAGACACATCAAAGGTACCAGAGTTACTATAGTTAAACCAATAGTATCTCAGTTGTAATCTACCTTCATCTTCAGAGATTATAGCACCATCCGAAGTAGTTTTCTTAATCGCTGGTCTAGACAATACAACATCAAATTCATATTGCCTGCCTACGAAGTAAGTCATGCCTCTGAGATCCCCAGTAACCTTAAAGACACCATTATCATCCCAAGAGGATACCTGATGATAGTAGCCATCAGTACCAACTAGACAATACGTAGCTGAGCCAATCTTAGGAACAGCACCATAGACATCCTTTAGGGAGACCTCGGTATAGTCATTGTAGGCACTGTACTTATTAGTACCAGGGATGACATAGCGTACCTTACGATCCATAAAGTATCTTACAGGCTCATCAGAGAAGTCTACTGCCTGACCTGTAAGCATGCTCTTCTCTAAGAACAGTCCGCCATCAGTGTTAATAAGGAAGTAGATTTCAGAGCCTACGAACTCTGCAAGTAAGACCTGAGTACCTTCATATCTGAAAGTCCACTTACACCAAGACTGTTGCATACTCTGAGAATTCTGAATGATGTACTTAAAGATCCATACAGTGTTAGGATGAGTACGTGAACACAGTGTGATTACATTGTCTGAAGTATTACCAGAGAGCCTAAAGATACCCCTAGGAATGTACGTAGGAACATGTGCAGAGACATCTTCAGCATCCTTAAGATCAGCTACGTCCTGTACCGTATAGTATCTCATGAGAGAGCAATAGTTAACTCTGTTAGAGATAAAGAAAATACTTTGTCCTACACCTAAAGGCTGAGCATCATCACTGTAATCAAAGGAAGTGATTTGATCAACCTTAGCACTCTTAGGGGTCATTACGCCATCGCTAGAGAGAACAAATTGTCCCTCTCTAGAGAACAACATTAGTTCACGACTAAAGGGAACTGCATGTGTCAGAATGCATACTTTGTTTGAAGATACAGCAAGGTCAATTGGATCAGTATCAGCAATAGTAGCTGCGGATCTAAACCAGAAATTAAAGAAGTCAGCAGAAGCACTGAGGATAACATTTTCACCACTAATGAACCCTAAGCGATTTCTGTAGAAGAACATATCATTTAAGGTCTCTCCTACGAAGCTAGGCTCAGGATTGCTGTCCTCATCACCTACTGCTCTATCAGTCCATGTAAGTCTCTTGAAGTGGAAGCTCCCATCAGATTCTCTTACGAGAGCATGAGGCATACTAGAGTAATCAAATTGGTACTTAATGTTGGGGGCTGCACACTCTAACCAAGCATTCTTACCTTCATTGTAGTTAACGTAGTAGTCATCATCAGCAGAATTAGATTCACCCTTAATGCGCATGATGTAACCATCAGGAGCAGCAGGGGGAAGCTTAGAGACACTGTTAACGTAACCCTTCAACACATATGCATTGGTGTTGCCAAAGCCATCCTTAACGACAACATTAGGCATATTCCAACTAGACTTAGCTTGGATGGAAACTACGGAATCACCACAGACTGAGAAGTTGTAGTTACTAAAGTTGAATTTTGGATTCTTAGCGAACCCCATAGAGGCTCTGCCTCCAATCTGTCCTAATAGCCAATCATAGGTAGTGGCTCCCGCATCAGCACCCTGAGAACCTGTAGCTAAGTCTACAAGTTTCTCTGCAATGTACGCAGAGGTAGTCTGTACAGCCTGATTAGCTGAACCACCATCAGGTGTAATGACACCACACATAAAGGTACTGCCCATAAAGAGAGCATAGGTCTTAGCATAGGAGGCATTCTTAATGTACGCTAGTGCAGTGTCCTGACCCTTACGAGGGGTAGTAGCACTAGACATACCAATAGTTTTACTGCGATTCAGAATGAACGTATAGTCGGCAACAGTGACTGCTCTAAATTCATCATTAGCGTCCGTGACATTAAGATAACTAGCATCATTGTCAATAACAACTTTCTTTTCAGTTCCATCAAAATCCCATACCTTTAGAGACCCGCTGGACATACCTAAGATATACTGTTCATTCTCATCTCTGTTGATCACATGATACTTAGTAGTGAGTGGGTCTACTTTGTCTCCAAGTCTCTTAATGTGAATCGTAGGAGGTCTCTTTTGCAGGCCATCGACTTCACTAGAGAAACCATTGATCTGTTCCTCTACCTGATCAGCAAACCTAATGATATCCGGTTGCTGAGATACACCACCCTTGTAGGATACCGTTGATTGTGATACTAATGGCATCCCTATTAACTCCTCTGGATATACTGAGAGATATATTGGTCATCATTGAGGATATTATAGTTACCCGTAGTTAGATCATAGTCAATGATATCTGCATAGGCACTAGATTCCTCAGTCATCAAATGATTGTTCAGTTCATCTGAAGTAAGATATCTCATCTGGAAGATTCTAGCCGCACGACAAGTAATGAACTTACGGAATACCTCAGGTAACTCCTCAAAGTCTAATCCTCTAACCAGAGTATCTAAAGTCAAACCCTCAGGGAACTCATTGGTCTGCGAAAGAATGTCGAAAAAATAGCCGGATCGTCTGATCAACTTATAACCACTGCTGACAAACCTAAGATAATTATTAGGGCAGGGAACTAAGTTAGTATCAGCGTCCGGCAATAAAGCTACTGAACCTTCAATATTAAAGTCCCATCCTCTTGATTGAATCTCTTTAGAGACACTATCGAGAATCCTCACTGCATTCAGAACGTCTACATTCAGTTCATCTTCAAGTGAGTTGACAGGACTAGAGCCTACAGCAGATAAAATCTCATTCACTGCATCTAGTTTGTTAGAAGGAGTGACAATCATAATTTATCCTTTGTAGTAGTATTTTTATAGTTGTTATTATGTATTATTTGGGAGCTGCAGGGATCTTAGGCTTCCTAGAGACTACCTTAGGTTTGACTTCAGTTGGGGCTTTAATCAAACCTAATTTAATCTTTTCTTCTACAGTCAAACGGGAGCCTTTCTTAGAACCCCCGTTGACATAGAAATAGGAATCCTTAATGTCGGATTCCGAGTACATTATGCACTAACCTGAGCAGTCTTAACGAAGAGACCCACGGCTTCAGGACGAAGACCACCGTGACCCACAGCCATCTTAGCGATGACCTGATCAGCCTGATATTCAGCTCTGCGAGCACGTTCCATAGCAAGATCCTTCAGCTTAAGGGCACCCACAGCGGAACGATGGAAGGCGATACCCTGAAGGACAGCCGTAGAGATCTGATCCTTAAGAGCGTGCTTACCATCAACACCCTTGTTCAAGAAGTTCGGGGTTTCAACAATCTGGAAACCACAGACATTCTGGAGCTTGCCCGTATTCGGATCAAAGATAGCAGCAAAGTTAGCAGCATCCGGCATAAGGGCACGGCAGATAGCCGAATAACCTTCGGGGGAGACAAGGAAATAACGGTCACCTGCCGGAACCCAATTCTTCGTAAACTGAGCACGGGCCTCAATAAGACCCTGCAGGAGGATGTTGCCATACGCCGCAGTCGTAGCTTCATCTTCACCCGTGGCATACTCAAATGCCTTACCCGTACCGGGGTTCTCAAGAGCGGCATTATCAGGGATGTTCTCAGGCATGCCATCAGCACCCTTAGCACCCGTATTGGCAAGCTCATTGATAGAAGCACAGTCGAAAGCCTGAGCAAGAGCTTCACCAAGCTGCTTAGAGTATTCCGTACGGACATCATAGTGATTCATTGCATCATCAATGTCCGTAATAAGGGCATCAGCAGTCAGGAGACCATCAATAGCAATCACTCGCTCCGTGTTCTCCATCTTCTTGCGCTGATCATCCAAGGAGTTACCCGGGGTAAGATACTTGGCGTGGGTACGACCCATGACAGCGAAGCTAGCAGAACGACCGTGCGGAATAGTACGAACAATCTGTTTGTCCATCATGACAGACGTTCTCGTGAAAGCCGTAAGGACTTCACCAGAGAAGATCTTCATGAACAGCGCATCACGATCACCAGCGCTCAGGTTCTGACCAGGATTAGAAATAGAATTAGCGGTTAACGCAGCCATTTTATTATATTCTTATTGTAGTTATATTATTGTTATTAGGAAATGTTTTATTATGGGTACGTTACAACTGAGTATAGTACATCTTCATTTCGATAGCTCTAGTGTAACTGGGGTCAGCACCATAGCGGGGGTCACTCATAGCCTCCACTACTTCCTGCTTACTTGAGAAGCCCTTATAGCCACCCGTAGTAACCCCACCACCCATAATAGTAGGATTACGTGTTCCTTGCTTAGCAACCATCTTAGCTTTCATACCCTCAAACATCAGGGTTACAGCTTCAAGATTGTTGTTGTCAATAGCTCGATTAAAGGAACTCAGAACCTTATTAGAGAGGTTTCCTTGTGCCCACTCAATAACCTTGTTGTACGCCTGTTCTCCACCTGCTGAATTATAGACAGCATTGGTGAACTCACTCTCAAGGTTCTGTCGTGATTCAATGAAACCCTCAATGACCTCTGCAGGATACCCTGCCTGAGCAAGGTCAGCCATAGTCTTACTAGACAAGGCACCGTACTCATTGTATTCCTTAATGGCCTGATTGAAGTCCACACCTTTAGCCTTAAGATCCTTACCAAGGGCATCTAAGGTTTTCGTGTGCTTATCAATCTTTACATTAAGGTCACCCTCAGGTTCTGCCTGAGGTTCACCCTGCGGTTCACCCTGCGGTTCACCCTCAGGAGCTGGAGCAATCTCACCGCCTTCCTTAAGCATTCCTGAGGTATCATCACCATCAAGGCTAAGCTGCTGAGTACCTGAGATCATAATGTCAACACCATTGTCGACACTAAGACCATCACTATTCAAATTTGTTGTTTCTTCGCTCACCTGTTACACCCCCTGTTCCTGTTGAGCTTTGTTGTTATCTACTGCCATCTGAGCCTGAGCATCAACACCCTGCTGAGCGGCATACTGTTCCATCATTGCCTGTTGTTCCTGAGCAACCTGTTCAGGAGACTTAACGAGACCTGTAGCATCAATCTGAGCACTCGTGAAGATACGCATAGCTAAGTTCTGCTGATTGATCATTTGCATGATATCAGGGAACTGAGCAAGTACCTGAAGTGCCTGAGACAAGTTAGCAAAGTCATGACCACGACCCAAGGCATCAACACCGGTGATGACTGTAGGTTCAATGGTAGCAAACTGCTCAGAGATAGTCGGAAGACTGCCATTAGACTGCATCTGATTAAAGATACAGGCAACTAAAGGCAACTGAAGTTCCTGAGACAGGAGACTATAGACGCCCCCTAAGGTATCCTCAAGTTCCTGAGCAATGTATCTGATCTCCTCTGCTGTTCTTTTGTATTGTGGGGGCTCGCTACACCCCGCCTATGTATTGCTACATAGAATAGACTATATCTTTCCTAAAGGATTCTATGTTTCGAGTACGCTTGTACCCTACGGCTTTCGCCTAGTCGTTACACTTATTTAAACTACTGTGACCTGTCACCCTAGCCCAACTTCTTCCTTGCCAAATACTTCGCACGCTATTTAAATTAATCTTATAGAACCTATAGCGATTAACAAACTGCTTAGGAGTAAGGCCAGAATCTCTGAATGAATAAATCCACTTAGCTTCTTCTTCAGTAAGCTTAGAGGTTCCAATCATTTCCCCGTGTTGCCTCATGTGCAAACCTGTATCCCAACAATGCCGTACGTTCTGCTTAGCTGTACACCATTCAAGGTTACTAGCCGCATTGTTGTAACGGTTGCCATCAATATGGTTAACTTGGGGAAGATTCTCAGGATTAGGAATAAAAATTTGAGCTACTAATCTATGAAGAGGAAGAAACTTTCCTACTTCATCCGTGCCTAAGTGAATCTTAACATATCTATTGTTCTTTGTAATAGATGTGCCACGAATCCACTTGCCATTAGTATCATTATGAACCCTGCCATCTTCATAAATAGTATATTGGTGGATGCAGGAGAAGGGTAAATAGTCATTTAGTTTAGCATTTCTCATAGAGTTAAACGCCTGATAAGCTCGGTATTGTCCCCAAGGGAGTTCCACCGAATTAATAGAATTTATACAGAGCTAGTATGTCAACCCTGTCACGAGTGATTTGAGCAGTAGTACTAGACAACATGAAGCAATAAGACAATCTCTGTTCGATACCCTGAGATACCGCATAGCATCCCTGAAGGTCAGTCTGTTTGTTTGTCTGCATTGCAACAATATCGTCCTGTCGTCCTCTAACGAAAGCACCATTCTCAGCTTTAGTAAGAGCTTTGATATTGGTCTGACAAGAGGGAGACACAAGGTACAATACCTTAGCACAAATCATAGCCATATCGTTAATGGCATGCTGAAGGTTCTCTAAAGAGATCAAGTCACCTAGGTAGTCTTCAACAAAAGATCGACCATAGGATTCCCCATCTTTCTTAGTGAATCTCACAGGGATCCAAGGGCATTTACCATAGGGATATGTCTGTTCTGATCCGGGGATAATAGTGTTATTAACTTCCTGATAGGATTCCCAAGTAGATGCCTCTAGTGTATCCCCACGGACAAGATAAGTATGAGTGTAGATGTTAACCTTCTCAGACTTATTAACCTCATTACCAGCGTTGCCTAAGAGACCTAAGATACTCGGAGGGATAGTCCCCTGAGCTAAAGTATCCCTAGCGACAATCTGAAGGACATTACCGATAGCATCTCTCTCAACTACATAGTTTCTGAGAGTGTAGCACTTCATACCGCCTTCAAGAGGAGGCAAGAACAGCAAAGCATTACCAGCAATAAGCAACTGCTTGATGCACTCAAAGAGCGTAGGTCTAAGACCGTTGTGCTCCATATACTTCACCATAGCAGCCTCCATCATGGACAAGCCGTACTCTATGGTATCCTTAACCTGATCATTGCCAGATGCCTGCAGTGCCTCATTAGATGCAGTATCTAACCCAAGTCTGAAGAAAGGCTGACCCGGGGGAAGCAAAGATAACAACAACTTAGATGCTAAATTATTGAGACCTCTAGCCCCAATAGAGTTATAAGGTGTCGTATAGGCAGTGCCACCATCATCAGATTCCTTAGGGAACAACTGAGGGATAGTATAGGTAGCATTCTTCTCTGCTCTCTGGGTATACTGATCTCTGTCCGTAGACAGTCTTTCGTATACCTTTTGTGCACCTTCAGCAGTTTGATTATCTAGTTTAGTTTCTGCCATTTATCATGTCACACGATATTACGTCCTGTACCACCGGCACCACTGATGTTCACCTTAAGGCTACTCTTACGTTTCTTAGAGGTTGTTGACTGGGTGGTAGTAGAGACACCCTTAGATCCCTTAGAGGAATCATAGGTCTCATTAGCACCCGCACCGCCACTGTTCATGATACTCTCACCAACCTGAGGGTTACTAGAGGGGGTAGCTGCAGTAGTAGCCTTAGTGTCATCGTAACCCTCAGTACCTACAGAAGTATCTACAGTGGGCGCAGTCTCAGTGACCTTTTCATTTTTATTAACAGGAGCAATCTTACCGGTAGATGTTTTCTTACCACCTCTTGACTTACCGAAATGATGATTACGATCCTGCCAAGATGAATCTCCACGTCCCATTAGACAATATTCCTTCCGCTAGAGGTACCTGCCATGTTAACCTTAAGAGACTTCTTGCCTCTCTTCTTACCCTTAGCCAACTGTTGCTTCTCTGATTCAGCTTCAGTAGTGTTAGACGTATCTGCATCAACACGGCCTAACTCAGGAGCAGGTACAACATCTTCCTGAGCTGTCTGACCAGAGTTACCACCGCCACCAATAAGGCCACCAGTGGAGACCTTAACTACTTTCTTAAAGGCTTTACTGATTGAGCCCATTAATATCCTCTTTACTTAAATAATAGCAATTATAAATTCGGAATCCTTTAGAGACATAACTATTCTTTAACATAGGAGCACACCAATCATTGACACTCCCAGTTTGAATATAGTCACACTCATCATTCTTTAGACAATCAATTAAATAATCAGACAATGCTCTAGCAATGCCTGCTCCTCTTTTAAAAGAGACAGTCCATTCTTCATTAAGGATTCTTTGCTTATTAGAATACCAAGGGTAACCATAGGATAACAAACAGCATCCCACTAGTTCATCTGCAGATTGACTATAGAAACCAATAATACGATAATCATATTGGTTATTATTCAATACTACATCTTTAACAAAAGACCTAATATAGTCTTTATCTAAGTTTCTTATGAAGGATAAATTATTAGGATTATCTATAATAGATTCCATACATTTATCTAGAGCCTCCATAGCTGTCTTTAAGTCTACAATAGGTTTAACATAAAGTTTACCTATAGACCCCCTATAGTCCCCCATAGTATTCGTCATCCTTTTTTTAATTTTTTATATTACGTTAGTGCCTACACCCTTAGATTTATCTAAGGATACCTTAAGACCTTTCTTACCCTTTCTAGCTTTCTGCTCTTCAGTCTCCTGAGCACCTAGTTCAGGTTCCTGAGGTTCAACTACAGGGTTGTCTAAGGCCGGTGCCTGAACTTTCACTTCAGGTGTCTTAGGCTTGGAAAACAGTGAACCCATCTACTCCTCATTTACATGGTTCTGTTCATTGAACTTATTTTCAAGGAAGTCAAGTACATCCTGTACACCACCACAGTAATCAATGGTAGGCTTATAGCGGATCATCTTGCGTACATCAAAGATCTTCTGAAGTCCCTCCAACAAGTCTTTCGGGACAGCCGGAAAGTTATCGAAGAGGGGTTCATCAGGATCACTTTTAGTGGTATCTTTGATATCAATTTTCATAGATTCGTCTTTCACGATTATCTATCTCCTAGTGTGGTGAATTTATTATCAACTATCTGTCGTCTTAATAGGGACGATTTTATCAGGTGTCCAAAGGGTATCTTTAGTGTCCCCTTGACGAAGAATATAGGCCATTCTAGCTTGCAGCAGAGCATCATCTTCAGTAAGACCAGCTTTCTTGTAGGTATTAACTACAGTCTCCCATAGTTTCTCTTTAGGTACACCTTTAAGGATCCTCTCTGCTCTTACTGCTCCAATGCCGGGGCAACCTTTATAGCCATCAGCGGTGTCTCCTACTAGTGTCTGAAACATATGCCAATAGTTAGCTTTATCTTCATCAAGCCAATAGATTTGATCTTCATTAACCCTATAGAAATGAGTAGGTAATGTTTTGAAGTCTTTATCCATTGAGACAATTAAAGTGGTATTAGGAGTACTATTAATACCAATTACATCATCAGCCTCTAGTGATTCAATGAATTTAGATTCATAGTTATTCTTAATCCATTCAACCAAAGCATTATAACAAGTAGGCTTTCTTTTATCTTGTCTATTGCTTTTATAGTCAGGCATTAGATGCTTTCTAAAGTTGTCATTAGGATCACTAAAGACAAACACATTATCATTTAATGATACATTATGGTTAGTCTTTAGTGCACCTTTAATACCGCCCATTATCTCTTCAAATTGATCTATTGCATCATCCAAATAAGCATGACAAGTGTATAGACCATCTCCCCAATAGATATCCTTTTGGACAGCTGAAGAGGCTTTATAGGCCAATAGGTCTCCATCTATTAGCCCAATGTATTCTTTATTAGTAGCGCTCATAGGATGATGCAAGCTCAGTGCCAGAACGAGTAAGCAGCCATCGATTGCCTGCCTGTCGAATGTACTTATTGATTGACGTAATGTGACCTCGGGAGGCCATCTCAGCAATCATTCGTGCATTGAATCGACAATAGTCTGACTGAAGTTTAGGATGGACTTCACCAATGTAAGCAAGAGCACTGCAGTAGTTACTCATCTCAGCGTTACGCTTGTGAACAATAATCTCCCCAGTACTTTTCTCTTCAGTGTAGAAATACTTAGGCATCTTCATAGTTACCCTCCTCTTCAGTAGTCGTATCTGAAGTCACACTGTAACCGAGCTTCATAAGGAGGTCATGAATGATCTCTTCAGGAGACCAATCCTTCCAAGTTTCAGGTTCCGGCTCATAGTTAAGCACAGTCTCCCCATTAAGAGTGACTACAGCACCATAAGCAGGAACATTCCCATACTCATCATGCTTAACCTTCCACTTCCACATAATGTGAATGTGATCAATGTTGCCCTGAGGAGCCTTGTAGTCACGCAGCAGTGCTGCCTTAGTTTCTTTAGTCATACCAGTGTTTTCCATAGTAGTAATTAATGAGTATCAGCCCAAGTACGGCCAATCTTTCCTTCTGTATCAAGTTGACATTTAAAATTAAAGAATGCCTGAGTTTGTCTCATTGATTCTTGAGCAATCCTACAGCAATCTTCAGCGATTTCCTTAGTGCGACAAGCAACGCCAATTTCATCATGACACCACACCTGCAGTGCAAAGTCACCATTCCAACCATGCCTATAGCCAGCCTTTCGCATGTTCTCCTCCCACAGGCATACCCATTTCTTACAAATAAGAGCACCTGCAGATTGCAATAGTGTATTCAATGCTGAGTGTTCAGAGCGTACGTAGATAACCCGTCTGTCCAAACCTAAGACACAATGAGTAATCTCAAGCTGAGGACTATCAGGGTGCCAACGCTTACGCCACTTCACTTTACGAGAACCCCCTACCCACTCTGATGAAGAGATAAGACTACTAGAGATATCATCCACTAGTTGCTTATAAGCAGGGATAGCTTTAAAGAACTTATCCTTAAGGATCTTACCTGCCCTAGCGTCTCCCCCTACGACCTCCCCAAGTTTAGCATCACCACCACCATAGAGGAGGCAGTAAATCATTGTTTTTGCTTGATTTCTTGTTGCAAGCCCCGCCATCTTTTGATTATGCGTATGGATATCCCCTGATAGGATTTCCTTTACATATGCCCCATTATCATAAGGATATAGGAAATGCCCGAGGCAGCGCAACTCAAGCCCAGAAGCATCAATACCAGCTTCATACCAACCTTTCGGAACAGTAAATAGCTCCCTGCATAGTCTCCCGTAGGGGGCTCTATTGGCAGGAACTTGAGCAACATTAGGATAACTATGAGTTGCACGCCCAGTGACAGCACCATTAGGGTTAACGGAACCATGAATACGCCATAGGTGATCATTAGGATCCTCCTTCATCAGCTTTAGCCACGCATTACTACCCTCAGCAAGCTGACCAATACGTTTGTTTAACATGAGAAGCTCTAGGATCTTGCTAGTCATAGGGATATCTTTAGCAGTCTTTAGAGTTTCTTCATCAACCTTAGGCAACCCCGTATCAGTCACCTCCTGAGGCTCCCATCCTTGTTCAATGAGAACCTTAGCAATCTGTTGTCGACTATTGGGATTAAAGGTTTCATAAACAGGATATTGTACTCCTGCTTTAATACCTTTCTTAGCGTTGTCTCTCTTGTAGGTCTTATAGCCAGTCAATAGAGGAGGGACACTCTCTTGCAGCTCTTTAGTCAACTCATCTCTGCGCCCTGCAAGTTCACTATAGAGAACTACAGCTTTATCTCTATCAAAGACAAAACCATTACGCTCCTGCTTAGCCATAACCCATGCAATATCATGCTCAAGCTGTACGGCCTCCCAAGGATACCCTTTGCCTAAGAGTTTATCAAAGAGCATCTTAGTGACAACTACGTCCTGTTTGCAATACTTAAGCATATCTTCTGAGAAGCTGTCCCAAGCCTCCTCCTGTTCCCCGTAGGTGCCCTTGAGCTCACGCATACGATAGCCATAGGCTTTCAATGAATGGGAACCAAAGAGCTCCTTAGGAAGCCTCCCAGAGCGAATTAAGCCCATATCGAGATCTTTAATGTTGCTCCAAACTAGACGAGAAAAGACAAGCGTATCGATAACACAATCCCTAGGATCAAACTTCAGGTCTCTACCTAAGAGCTTTTTAATAGCTGGAATATCGAACTTGCAACCATTATGATATACAAGCTTATATCCATCAGAGGCTTTTGTTTCTAAAAAAGAAACATATTCTGAAAAGTTAGTAAATGGAGTATATCCGTTAGTCTCACTATCGTATGCCCAAGAACACCAGAATTTTGTAAGAGTATCTAAAAGACCGTTTGTTTCTATATCAGTGACAAGGTACTTCATTTAAGCTCTCCTTTAAGATACTTATAAGCATTAAGAACAGTATCAGGGTTATCACCAAGTTTACCTATTGCAACATTACAATTCCAACACAGCAATCCTCTTACTACACCTGTTTTATGATCGTGATCTACACAGGCCGTTTTTGTTCTGTTAGTTGAAACTTCTTCAAAATGTCTTCCACATATAAGACACTTGCCATGCTGCTTTTCATATAATGCTTTATAAGAAGCTTCATCAAGACCATACTGTTTTAATGTATACTTTCTTGCTGAAACCCTGTGTCTTTCTTTTGAGCCTTCTCTTTTATAATACTCTTTTCCTTTTTTAGAGTGACATTCTTTGCACTCATTCCTATAACCATCTTTTGTATGATTATGTTTATAAAACTCTGTTATAGGTTTCTCTACACCACATATTCTGCACATTTTTGTAAGCATTTTCTATTTCTTAAATAGCTTTGCTAAAAAGATCCTACAGGAACATCAAAAGGAAAGCTACTGTAGTAGAGATCACCCACATAGCAATCACGTAGATCTTGAATACCAGAGAGCTTAGGTCTCTGTACGTAACAGAATTCTCATGCTCAGCGGCTAGAATCACAGGTGCTATAGGAAGCAACAGGATAAACCAAAAGCATGAGATGGCACGATCCGTAAGAGACATGTCCTTGTCGTAATACCAGAAAGTAAGTGGAGAGGTAAAATCTTTAAAACTCATTTACTTCATCCTCAAATGGGCAATCGTAGTCCTTTAGTCGGCCTGTTTCGGGATCATAATAGAGATAACCACCTATACCAGTCAAACCACTGAAACGATTCTTAAGTACTCTAATGGCCATGACATTAGGATTATCTCCCTGTTGATTCCTCTCTAGACCAATCACCATATCTGCAAGCTGAGCGATAGCACCGGAACCTCTAAGTTGACTTAAAGACACCTGAGCTCCTTCTTCGTGACCTTTCTTATCGGGGCGCTTAAGGTGACTAACGACATACATAGTACACCCTGTTTCTTCAACAAGGGATCTAAGGTTTGTCATTAGTTTGTCAATAGCTTTACGCTCCCCGCCATCGTCACTATTGTCCATACCAGAGACAACAATAGAGATATGGTCTAGGAAGATTCTATTGCATCCTAAAGCTACGATCATGTATCTAAGCTTACTAAGCAGATTCCCAGAATCAAGTGATCCAAAGTGATCATAGAGGAAGAACTTTCCGTTGCCAATCGTGGCATCAAAAGCACTCTTGAGTTCTTCTTTAGAAACACTATCGGGATCCACGCTGATAATGAGACGTCTATTAAGAAATATGGACATAAGTTCAAGTCCCGTCTTTGCCGTAGATTCCTCAAGAGCAACCACGCCACAAGTCTCGCCTTTAGAGACACCAAAGAAATATTCAAGCTCTCTGAGTAGAGTTGATTTGCCCATACCTGATCCTGAGGTGATGACATAAAGCTCACCGTGTCTAGCACCGTTTGTCTTGCTTTGGAGAGCTTGAAAAGGATAGGCCACACTGTCTTTAAGACTATCAAGACCTTCCACACACTTCTCATAGAGATCTTGACCTGAAACAATTCCATCAGGTCTGTAAGGCTTAGCGTTCCATATGGCCGATACAAGGTCACCTGATCTCCCAGCCTTAAGACACTCATTAGGATCCTTAAGAGGGAGATTAGCAATATACGCTTTACCCAATGGGAGAACTTTTGCACAATCTTCACATGCCTTTCGTCCCGGATCATCCATATCGAACATCAGGATGATCTCTTCAAAGTTATTAAGGTACTCTAGGTTAGCCTCAATGGCTTTCCTAGCAGCCTGAGCACCATTAGGGATGGACACAACAGGCCACTTATTGCCTTGCACTTGAGACACACTAAGGGCATCTATCTCACCCTCAGTGATTACTAGTTTCTTACCGCTAGACCACAACTGAGAACCATAGAGGCACCCAGAGATCTTCCCTAGTATAGCAAAAGACTTATCAGGGAATCTAAGCTTTTGTCCTACAAGAGAACCCTTGTCATCATAGTAGCAAGCCACTTGACAAGGGTTACCCTTATACTCCCCCACGAAATACTTTAGCTTAGTACAAGTATCTTTAGTGATACCCCTAGCAGGCAAAGCAGAGATCTGTAGTTCCTCTAAAGGAATCATATTGGATGCTGACATCTTTACCCCCTTGGGTTTGTCCAAAGATCCATCAGGTCTAAAATAAGTGGTACAGCTATAGCAATACCTATGACCATCACTAAAAACAGCAAGAGCATCACTAGAACCACACTTAGGACAGGGCTCATGATGCAGAAAGGTCGATTCCATGATCTAGCATATAGCGTGCACTTTGGAAATCACGAAGATTATATTGAAATCCTGTATCAAAGCTGTATCGGCACTGATGTTCAAAAGGTGTCATATGCCCACTATCAATAAGCCGCTTAGCAAGAGTAAGATCCTTTAGGATATCCGGCTTAGACCCATCGTGATTAAGGTAAGACACTCGGGCACAACGTGCAGCAGAGATAAGTGTGAGAATCCGCAGATCATCGATAGCATCCATCTCATCAAAGTTCACATACGGAAGCGTACGCCCCCCGTGAGCATTGATATAAATGTAGGTGTTGCTAACGGCACTCATAGCCAGCTTGATAGCCTTAGCAAGATCCTGAATCTCTGGATCAGCATCAGGAGACAACCGGAGCTTAAAGAAGTTGTCCCACTCAGTAGCAGTGACAATAACTTTAATCTTAGTGAAGGGCTCAAGGATACGATTAATGTGCTGCTTATGAAACCCCTCTTTGATCATCTTATGGGCGACCTCGATAGCTTGGAGTTTAGCATCATCCCAATGTTTGCAGAAGCTATCATACTCATCATCACTCATAAGCTCCTTACCTTGCATGCCTCTGCAGTTCTTATAGACATGCAAAGGTTTCCAAGGTTCATTCAAGATATTCTGAATAGTTCGCTCTACAGGAACTGCACGTGAACTAGAGGCGTTCCGTGAATGCATTCGGTGTGTCATGAATTCACTATGGATGAAACGAGGATACTCCAATTCAAACGTATAGAGGTTATCCCAGCGTGCACGAATGATAGCTTTAGAGTTACCTACGCAATAGACCTTAGAGATAGGATCATCACTCATCTTCATCATCCTCCTCCTCATCAGCATCATCTTCAGAATCTAGGAATTCCTCATACTCATATTCCCACTTCTCTTTCTGATTGCTATGGAGTTCATCACGGTATGAATCTCCATCAGGATAATGCCAATCTGATTTACGTTCAATAGGTTCCATAATTATGGTTTCCTTTAGTGTTTACTATGGTATAGCTTTGGTAGGCGATAGGGGATTCGAACCCCTAAGGATTTCTCCGAGTTATTTTAAGTAACTTGTGTCTACCCGTTTCACCAATCGCCTTCTGAGTATTTGGCGCGACCAGAGGGACTCGAACCCCCATCGTACACTTTAGAGGAATGTAGTATTATCCAATTATACTATGGTCGCTGATATTTTATTCGCCAAAAAAGATAGTCACATAGAGCCGCATACTTCCTACAAGCAAAAAGAATAATAAAGTCCAACCAGCAAAAGCCCAAAGAATTTCAAGCAGAAACTCCCACACGGGAAATACCATCATTTTAGTTCTCCTTTGCTGTTAAGTTTAATGAATGCTTCTAGTCTTGTGTTGAGGTCTCTGAGTATTTCAAGGCTCTCTCTATGAAGTCCTGCACTTTCTGCGAGTAACTGTCTACACGCTTGGACTGACTTTGCATCAGCTCTTCCGGCATTCGTGATGATTGATCTATCGGTGATACGTAAGTTGTACTGCACCCTGTCAATCCGCTTGCCAAGAGAAGTGAGCTCAGCAGTAGTATCACTCGAATTCTTAAGTATGAGAGATATTGTTTCATCTTTCTTAGCTATGAGCTCCCGTTGCTTAACTTGATGCTGAGCCTGTATTTCTGCAAGCTTAGCTGTGTTCCTTAGGTCTTCAACCTTATACCCCGAGAGGGCACCTAAAGCAAAGACTACAAGCAATACCCAAGTTCTCATAAAGTGCCTCTCTCTAGTAATGGAGATTATATCATCTAACTCTCACGAGGTCGCCCTTAGTGAACTCTAGAGTACCATTAGCCTCTAAAAGATCAGCCTTAGACAACTTACATCCATCTAAGGAATGCTCATCTTCATAGACAATATAGAGAGCTCCTCGGCCATACCACGACTGAACATCAAAGCAAGGGCAGTCTTTAGCTACCCCGGGGAAATCTCTATGCCCTAAGACCTTAGCTTTAGGATACTTACTCTTAAGCCAGTCTAAAAGTTTCTTAAGAGATTCCTTTTGCTTCTCTGTAAAGTTGTCTACAGACTTACCGTTACGATCAGTCCCCCCAATAAGGCAAATGCCAACACTGTCATCATTATAACCCAGAACGTGACTGCCAATAGCTTCAAGGGGTCTGCCATTTTGAATAGTTCCATCCGTAAGAATGACAAAGTGATAGCCTATACCAAGCCATCCCTTTTGACGATGCATTTGATCAATAGTTTTCCAAGTGTACTCAGGCTTATTTTGAGTAGCGCTGCAGTGAACCACCAGATAATCCGTAGAACTGCGAGACTTGAACTTAACAAAGTTTCTATGGTAGTCAATCAGTGGTTCCTTAAAGGTAGTAGTCATTTATTAATTCTCTTGTTGTTATTGTTATTATTCTTGTTCTTCAAGATTCCCTCAGGGATATCTTTAGGTTTCTCTTTAAGCCATTCTTCGGGGATCAGCTTATCAGCAAACTTAATGCCGTTCTTGTTGCAGAAGCTAGCGTAAGTAGTAGACGATCCCTTATAAATGTACGTCTTACTTCTACTAAAGACAAACCGGATATCTAACTCAGGATGTTGCTCACGGATTAATAAATGCTTCTTCCTATCTTCAGCATCCCAGACACCCTTAGTTTCTATAATGATGCCATTAGGCAACACGAAATCAGGGGTATACTTGTGAGTACTCTGAGGAACGACATACTCTAAGTACTGTTCCTCATAGTGTGGCTCAATAGAAAAGGACTTGAGGAAGTCTGAATTCTTCTCCTCAAGTCCTGATCTGTAGGTACCCGCGTTGTGCCTTTTAGCTTTGCTGTATGCTGCACTGCGGGTGGTCATTAGATACCACCAAAGACGTACTTAAAGTAATAATTCTTAGGATCTCGCTTCTCTTCACTGCCCTTATCAAAGATAGGAGATCCATTAGCGTACTTGAAGGTAGGTTTAGCATCACTAAGCGAAAAGTACATGTAACCAATAAAGAGGCTACCATCTTGCACACTAGAGGCATCTACAGGAATACTTTCTGCATCTTCACAGTATTCCTTATAGACATCCTTATGCATCAGCATGACTGCAACAAAGTCACAATCGATATCTTGCAGCACATGATCAGGGAATTTAATGGTGCATGGGTTCCACTCATAGAGATCGAAAGTAGGTTCCTTTTGTTCCTCTTTAAGTTCCTCAATGTTAGTCTTAAGACCCTGCACAACATCCTGCATCGTAGCAAGAGTAAATTGAGCCTTATCAATGCGGTTCTCAAGTTCTTCCAAAGTAATCATCTTAGGTACTCCCTAGTTATTGTGATTAAAAGTCAGTGGCTCCAACAGCCTTGCGTGATTCTACTTCATCTTCATCGAGGCTGTCAAAAGGTGCTTCTTCCTTGAATGCCTCATAGCCTTCCTCTTCAGCAGAGAAGCCGTAGTCCTCTGCAGAGTTGCCACCAAACTCATTAAGCTTAATCACTTGGACTGCAACCGGTCGAAGGCTAAGGCCAACCTGCTTAGTTGACTGCATGAAGTAAGGTGCTGCAGTGAAGCTAAGACGAATCACTGAATCACGACCTACATTGACGTCAATAGGCTTGCCCTTAGAATCAAAATGAGCAATCTTGACGTTAGCTGTAGATCCATCCTTCTTTTTGATTACAGCATTCTGCTTAAACTTAAGGTAGACATTACCTTCTTCATCTTCAAAGTAAAGATCAGACTTATGGATCTTTTTCTTATTCATTGCATTAGCTTCAGAGACTTCCTCATCGAAAGCCTTGTCCTGAATAGCCTCAAGCTTCTCAATGAGTTTCTTAAGTTCATCAGTCATACCTTCGAAGCGCATAGTGACACTGAAGACACCTTCAGGATTGAACTTCATATCAGGCTCCTTCAGGTGAGGATACTGAGCAAAGCCCTTCGGAGTAGTGTAACGTTCGATCATTTTAAAATGGTTTCCTTATTTAATTAATTAAAAGGTTACTAGAGAGGTTCATTGGTTCTCTCTAGTAATGGAGATTTTATTATTGTTAGCAGAACGCATACATAGACTGTTTGACTACATCAAGATCTAATGTACCGTGCTTAGGAATCGGAGGCAACTCCTTAGCTTTCTTAGGAGACAACATATTCTCGACTTGATCATGAAGATCCTGCAGCACATCATTCTGTTTGTATGTTTCAGCAAAGACCTCACGGACAAGAGAGAACATCAAATCACCTTGACCTGCAGGGCAGCCATAGGAATCATGAATCATAGCGAACTGATGGATGCCAGCATCAACACAAGCGTCTACAGTCAGCATAAGGTGACTAGCGTCCATAGAGTGCACATAGTTAGGAGCGATACCCTGTTTCTGCTTACGAGAATCGATTTCCCCTAAGTCCTCAGAGACACTAATTTGAAAGGTCTCACCTTCAGTCTTAGCTTCATCAGGAGCACCCGATTCATCAGTTACATGGATAGTTCCGCTGCAGAAGGTCTTGAGTTTCTTTAGACGAACCTTAGGATACCTTTGACGAACCAAGAAACCACTTGGAGTTACCCATTGTGTAGGCAGGTTCTCACCATTGATATTCTTGTCAGTAGCAAGTAAACCTGAGGCAGTCTGTAGCCAGTCCATAGCTTCCCTAGCTTTAACGACAACCTCACCTAATGAATTCCAAATCTTGTCTGCCATATAGGTAGCAGCTTGTCGAGGCTTAGAGAATGCTAATGGGTGATGCTCTAGACAAGGGTAGATAGTATCTTCAAGAATCTGCTCAGTAAAGCCATATTTCTTTGCACCGTAAGAGAGTGTCATAGTTGGTCTCTTGGTTACCTTACGGGTAATTCCATAGGCCAGCCATTCCTTAGCAAGTGCCTTAGTGCCCTTGGCGACATACTCAGTGCCATCCTCAGCAGTCTTAAATTCATCTTCAGTACCCCCTTGAGCATCCTTTAGGAGAGCCTTCTTCACGTGCTCAGCAACAATGCCATAAATATCGTGAACCTTGTCGTCGGGCACGAGGTTTACTGCAGTACCCCCAATTTCATCCTTTAACATAGCTGAGAAGTGCTGGATACCACTGCAGCTGCCATCGAATGCAACAGGAATATGAGACACATAATCTGTACCTTGTTCCATGAAATCAGCCCATTCAAAGCAAAACGCTAGGAACTCCCAAGGTGAATCTGTTTCAGTCCATTCAAGATATGTGAGAGGATCTTTAGCAGTCTTTAGGATAAGCTCAGTGTTCTCATAGACCCACGCAATGCGCTCCTCCAGTGGTTTCTTATCGAGACCATAGCAGTTAGCACCTTGAATGGCTAACCAAGCTACACCAGAGTCTCCTAAAGGTGCACCATCAGCAAACTCTAGCAAACTCTTGCAGAAATCAGTGCCTTGTGGATTCAGCAAAGGCAGCGGATAGACACGACCACGGAAATCAAGATTATGAGGAAAGTAGATACGTTCATAGTCTTTATAGATATCCGCAAGGGCAAGCTGAGCATTCACTGCATAACGCTTAGACTTACGCTTATTGTCACGCTGAAAGTAGATAACCATAGACTTACGCCATTCCTTCTGTACCTGAGGATCCTTGTCTGCTGCCTCAGGTCTAACTGGAGGTTCCTCAGGTTCCGCTAAAGGCATCTCAAGTCCCTCAGGGATATGCTTCCACTTAGAGATCTCCTGAGCTACCTTAAGTACCCTTTGATTGATCCTCCAAGGGGTCTCTTGGATGGCGTTAACAGCCTTGTAGACGTCAGGCATATCGAGATCTCCATAGAGATCCATAACAGTCTTTTCATTAAGACGAACTAAAGGAATAGGCCTCTTGAGATTGATGTAATAGCCGCCATTGATAGGATTACTCCAAGGCTTAGGAGGGATGACCATAGGACGATTCTTAAAGAGAAGATCAGCCATCTCCCTATCATTATGGGCAATGTACTGAACAATCTCAGGAGCAATCTCAAATCGATAGGAAAGCTTGATACCTTGGGAGTACCTAGAGATCTTCCCTAGACCGGTAGACACAATAAAGATATCGATCAACTTCATACCTAGATTGCAGCGAACAGAATCAGTCCATTTCTCCCACTTCTCTTTACGTTCCTCATCAGCTAACCATTTATCTTTGGCGTTAACAAAGGCAGTCTTAAAAGACATACCTATACGTTTGTTGAGGTTGACCTGAAAGTAGGAACGTTCCTTATCAGACAAAGTAGACAATACATCTTGAAACTTCATCTCTAATTCCAACTCAGTACCTAGTTCTTTCGCAAGGGACGTAAGGTTAATCTGAGGAATAGCATTAGAAAGAATAGACCTGAGAGACAAGAAAGCTACATGCTCAATCTCTAGCTGCTTTAAGACTACAGCACAAATATGGCGCTTACCCGGTTTACCTGAATCAGCTTTAGTGTAGAAATCTTTTAGTCCCTTACAAAAGGCCGGAAGGGCTTCTTTAAGCAGCATTTTGGTTGTCCCCGTGTCTGCTAAAGTTTTATTCTCTCTGGCCTTATTAATTTTAGACATAAAAGCTTGATAAGCAAGATCCTTACTCTCTAACTCTAATTCTATTTCTTTATCGACTAAATGCTTTCCATATTTGAGACACAATTCATCATAACCACATTCATTAATCCGAATTGAATCAATAGCTGCTTTAGTGTCCATTTGGTTTCCTTTAAGTTAACTTTAAGTTATCCTTAGTTTGTCTTTAGATTAGTATCTATAGTAATAACCTACATAGTTAATCATTATAGTTATATTCATTATTATAATCTTATAAGTTATTATTATAGTTATAATCATTAAAGATATAATCTATAGTTCTCTATAGTTTATCTTTAGTTAGTCTTTAGATTAGTATCTATAGTAATAACCTACTTAGTTAATCATTATAGTTATATTCATTATTATAATCTTATAAGTTATTATTATAGTTATAATCATTAAAGATATAATCTATAGTTCTCTATAGTTTATCTTTAAGTTATCTTTAAGTTAACTATAGTCCCTTGTCTCCCTCTGATTTGATCTACATCAATGTCTTATCCTACCTCTCTCTAGGAGTGGAGATTATATTTTTTTTCTTGACCTAGATCAATATTAATATAATCTCCCCTAATGACAACCTTAGATCTCAGTTGTCTCCTTCATCATTCTCTCGTTCAATCAGTGGTCTGCCATAAAGATGCCTATTGAGAAACTCCTTATAAGCTTCATATTTCTCTTTGTCTTTCTTACCAGATTCCCCATTTTTATGGCCTGCCCTATAGGCATATTTGATCATGTTTCCTTTACAGAAACCTATGAATTCCTTGTGAGAAAGCAGATCCTGCATTAATTCAATAGGTTGAATTAAGCCCTGATAATGCTTCTGATCTTCTGGCTTTCCACTATCGTTTATTCCTTCATTAACCCATTCATTGTCGTATTCCTGCATATTAATTCCCATTTATTACATAGAATTCAGTTAAATCGATGTTGTCTTTATGTTCCTCATAGTACTCTTTAGAGTAAACTATTGAGGTTTCTTTATGAATTAAATATTTAATATTCATGTTCATATTCATGTTCGATACACCACATTTTATAGGGACGGCCAACCATATAGTTGCCAAGCTGCTCATAAATGCTGAAGATCATACTCTCACGCTGCTCATAGGTAACTTTGGAGTTCTCATAGAGTGAATCGATGTAGTCTACTGCAGGCTGCACTTGAGTAAAGACTGTAGCGCTCAGTGTGTTCTCATCAAAGCACTCTACGGGTACTTCTTTGCATAGGTTGCAGCTGATCAATCTCATCTTGCCTCCTGGTGTTCTGTAATCGTGAATGACAATGTACATGTTGTGGTTTCCTTCTTTAGGTTGCTCTATAGAATGGCCGCAGAGGCCTCAGAATTGCTTCAGGTTAAACGATAGGGCACTTGGTGGTATGTTGGCCTTACCAGAGTGCCTATCGTCGATCCTGAGTGAAATTAGAGGGTTGTTTAGAGGTCGTTCCAATCTCCCAGTCACTTCCATTTCTGAGAGTTGATCATCAATGCTTACTATATGTGTAAGAATTAAAGAAGTTCAATATCGGCAGCCGGCTTGAGTTCATCATACTCTTGCCACTTGTCATCCTTAACAAGCCAATCGATCAGCTCATCCAAGTTGATATAGTTGTCAGCCTCCCATTCAGGAAAACTGATGATCTCTGATCTTGATTCATTCAGAATGAACCATCTATCACGTTGATCAGTGCGCTGAAGTGAGAAGATAATGTCACTTGGATGCCATCCCTTCAGGAGTTCGTTAATCTTATCTTCTGTGAACGGCCAGATGTGTTCATCATCTCGACCTTGCTCGTCTACATAGTCGTTCCAAAGTGATACAACTTCATAAGTGAGCATTGTATCATTGATGTACAAATGAAGCTTAGCACGCATTGGATTGAACTTATTGGTGGTGGTGGTGTTTGTCATCATGATGTTGTCTCCTATAAGACTTGCTAGCTTGCTAGCTCTTGGTTTGACTTGCTATCATGCTAGCTCTTGGATCAGTGCTTGTAATCTTTGATTGCTTCTTACTTTAGCACACTCAAGAGAGCTTGTCAAGCGCCAGCTTACACTGTCAAGAATGTACTATGTAAGTATTAATACCTACTTAGCAGCCGATTGCCACTTCCCCTCGAAGTTCTCAATGCCTTGCATCAGTGCATAGTGCTCAACTTCTCGGATGAGAATAAGAATACGTTCTTCATCCCTAAAGCTTGAGTAGTTCATAGCATTCCAAAGAAGATAGCACTCAAACTCATGAAAATGATCGTCATCGGTCGTGAACTGAATCACATACTGAGCACCATCAGGGCACACTATAGAAACCCTCTGTGTCTCTGCATCCGATCTGATAATCACTCTCTTTAATCTGAACTGTAGCATCTTTAGAAACCTCCTCAAAAGGTCTGTTTGTGTCTATCGATGCTAGCTCTTCGCTAGCTGATGAGCACACTATAGCAATTCACAAGGCACATGTCAAGCCATCCCCCATCCCCTCTTCACGGTATTCGGGTTGTCTTAAGGTTGATAATAGGGAAACTTAGGAGAGCAACAGATTTGATATAAGTAGAAATACCTATGTTACCCCGAAAAAACATAGATGAACCAAATGTAAACAATAGGGGTCAGTAGTTACCCTAAAGTTACCCTAAAGTTACCCTAAAGCTA
>UMCW01063016.1_pt1 | contig 30740 bp, 40 predicted proteins | sample 1964321 | NCBI WGS metagenome assembly UMCW01 (sample SAMEA4835977, study PRJEB28245) | human gut metagenome | biome: gut microbiome; material: fecal sample | place: Denmark | collected 2008
GATTTAGGAAATGCTTTAACTATAGATTTAAAATTGAAGAAAATACCTAATAAAAATAAATGTGAGCAATTATATAATCATTGGTGTAGATTTTATAAAATTATGAAACCGGAGGTGTTATAAAATGAATGTTTATAAGTTAATAGCTAAATCAGATCTTTACATAGCTAACTATATAATAAGATGTTCTAATATAACTGAAGCTTCAAAACAAGCTAGGATAAAATTTGCTAGAAGCTTTCATGTATTTGGGGATAATGTTAAAATATCTCTAGATCCTAGTGATCTAAAAAATCATATTGATGAAATTATGAATAAATTATATAAAGGAGATGATGTAAAATGCTAGAAGAAATAAAAACTAAAATTAGTGAAGGGTATTATGATAATAAACTAGAATATCCTAGAAAAAATGAAACAATGAAGGAAGGATATATTACAGATGAAAATAAATCAGTGGTATGGAATAGAGAACAAGTAACTAAAAATATAGAAGAATATAAATCCAAGGTAGATGCTTATCATAATGAAGGAGTAAGAGTCTCAAAATTATTTGAAGAAGATGTTATAAATTATATAATGAAAGAGTTTCATATTACCGAACCTGCTTCTAAATTCTTATTATCAGAAGCTTGGGAAAAAGGACATCCTAATGGATTAAATAGTGTAATTGAAGAACTTTCAGATTTAATTGAATTTATAATTGATTTTGATAAGTTGAATAAGGAAGGATAATATATGACTAAAAGTATATTTAAAAATCTATTAGTATATTTAAAACAACTATTAATTGATAATAAATATCTTGATTTAACACAGTTAATAATGGAATACATAACATGGTTGTGTTATTCCATTATTAATTTTAGTAAAGATTATAATAAATACTTAGATGTACTAAATCAATGTTTATTATTTTTACTTAGAAAACAACATGATCAATTATATGACTATATTGAAGAGATGATTATTTATATAGATTTATCTATGGATGAGGAGGAATACTAATGACTGATGAGCAAATTCAAGAGTTAGTTGCAACAGCCGTAAGTTGTGCTAATAATAAAAATAAAAAATACAATCATTATTTTGATGATTCTATAGAAAATAAATGCAAAGAGCTGTGTTTAAAATATAAATTTAATATAACTCATGGATCTGCTTATAATGAAGTAAGGCATAAATATCATTATTATATAGATAAATACATTAAAAACTTATTAGAAAATAGAACTGATTTATATGGATTAAGAAAATGTTGTTTATTGACTGATAAAGAGATAGTTAAGAAAATATTAAAGGAGAAATAAAAATGTCTATTGAAGAATTAGAATATAAAATTAGATATTATGCAGAAAAATATTATGCAGGAGAACCTGAAATAAGTGATGAATTATTTGATAGTTTGATTGATCAATTAAGACAATTAAAACCTGATTCAAAAGTTTTAACTACAGGTTGGGGATTTGAAGTAAAGGGAAATAAAGTTAAACACAAATATTCACATATAGGAAGCTTAGATAAGTGTAAGACTTATGAGGAAATACCTGATAGATTTAAATATAAAAAAGTATTCATATCTCCTAAATTAGATGGATTATCTGCTGTAGCATATTACGAGAATGGAAAATTAGTTAAAGGTATTACTAGAGGTAATGGAGAATATGGTCAAGATATTACTGATAAATTAAAAATAATATTAGGTGCTGAAATTGTCGATAAGACATTTACAGGAGCTGTTAGAGGTGAATTAATTATTAGTAAAGCTAATTGGCAGAATGTTTTACAAAAATATCCTGACTTAATAGCACCTCGAAACTTTGCAGCTGGTATTATTAATCGAAAGGAAATAGATCCAGATATAGAGTTTATTGACCTAGTGGTATATAAAATCATTGGTCAAGAAAATAATCCTGTTAAAACAGATCGTAATGAGATTTTACTATGGTTAAATAATAATTTTAAACATTGTATTCCTATTTACTATTACCCTCAATTAAATGAACCTTCGTGGAATGAATATCATTTACAGACATTTGAAACTTTTAAAGAGTTAGGATATGAATTAGATGGACTAGTTTTAACTAGTGAAGAGGTAATATACAATTATAATACTAAGGGGTATGTATATGATGAAGCTGCTTTTAAATTTCAAGCAGATTCTCAAGTTACTACTATTAAAGAAATAGAGTGGACCTTGTCTCGAACAGATAGATTAGTACCTGTAGCTATTGTGGAACCTGTTGAATTATCTGGAGCAATTGTAAATAGGTGTACTTGTAATAATGCTAAAATGGTTCAGGATTTAGGGCTTGGTAAAGATGCTGAAGTAGAGATTTGTAGATCTGGGGAAGTTATACCTAAAATTATAGGTATTGTAAATTCTTCTAGTGAAGATCTTCCAACTAAATGTCCTATCTGTGATGATTATTTGGTTTGGGATGGAGTAGATTTAAAATGTATCAATGATAAATGTCCTAACAAAGAAGCTAGTAATTTACAACAATGGTGTGAGAGTATAGGAGAGACTGATGGATTACAATATACTATTATGAGTCAATATTTACAACAATATGGTATAACAAGTATTGCTAGTTTATATGATAAATATAATTATGTATTAAATGATTTAAATAGTAGAGTATTAAGTATTACTGAAACTAAAATAAAAGAATTTTTTAATAAATTATATTTAGAACCAGTTGATATTGAAAGAGCTTTAGTTGCTTTAAATATACCTAGACTTGGAGATAAAACAGCTAAACTATTAGCTGATCAAAATATATTAGTTACTAATTTAGTTATAAATGCAGTTAATAAGTTTAATGGTTTTGATGAAGCTATAATAAATGTAGAAGATAAACTTTTAGAACTAGTAAAAGAAGCTACAACCGAATCTATATTAAATAATTATAATAAGTTATATAATTTAAAATACTTATATTCAAATGATTTTCGATCTACTAGAATAGTTTTTAAACAAATAAATTCTGGGAAGAAATATATAGCAGTGACAGGATCTTTAAACAATATGAAAAGAAAAGATTTTGAAAAATATATAGAAAAATTTGGATATGAGCTAAGTACTAATATAAAGAAATGTGAATTTTTAGTTAATAATGATATAAATAGTACTTCCTCTAAAAATAAACAAGCTAAAGAATATGGTGTTAAAATCATAACAGAAAATGAATGTTATGATATATTAAATAATAATTAACAGTTTAAAAGATGTTATAATATACAAGGAGAACTTTTACTCCTTGTATTTTTTTATTCTTTATGGAGGTATAATTTATGAATGAATCTTTTACCCTTAATATGCATAAATATAGTCCTATTAAAGAAGCTGCCTTACTGAAAGATGGTAAAATTTATACAGGAATTAACCATGCTGAATGTTTTAAACAACGACCTAAAGGAGAATTAAGAGATGCTGTACAAGGTTTTGTTACTCAAGATAATTTTTTTGTTAATAGAAAAGAAGCTTTATTTATAGCTGAATATTTTAACCAAATAAAATTCAAACATGAACCAAAAGATGAGTTACTTAGTGAGGACTTAATATAGCTAAAGATGTTAATATTATATAGAAAAGAGGTAGAGAGAATTAATGAGAGTAATGCTTACACAACGTAACCAAATTACTATTCCTAAGAACTTAATTTCAGAATTAAATTTAGAATTAGGTAAATATTATGAGCTTGATATAAAAAATGATCAGATAGTTTTAGATATCTCACATGTATATGATGACATTGAAGATACTGAAGTACAATCTATTAAAACTATTTCACCTAGTATAAAATCTACAATAAAAATAGAATCAAATTTAGAAGAGGGTAAAAACTTTAGTCGCAAAGTATATAGTGATTGTGGATTAGTAATAAGAACAAAGAGATCCTATTTAAATAAATTTTGTGAAGCGTGCCAAGGTCAATTAGCTAAACAATATGGTATAGAAAATCATCCTTGTAAATATTGTGTATCTGATAATATTAAATCTGATAATTCTAATGTTATAAAAAATATACAGAAAAATATAAATACATTAAATACAAAAATAGATCAAGATATAGAAATTTTATCTAGTAAGGAGTATCTTTGAAGATACTCAAGTTGATAAAGATTATGTAAAAAAGCTAGGTAAGAAAAAATTACAAGCTGTAAATCTTTCTTCATTTAATGCTTGTGTAAATTGTGATGAATTATTTAATAAAGGTTTTTTAATTGATGATGATTTCTATTGTAAAAAATGTGCAATAGATAATTTTAAAAATTATATTAAATTAAGAAAGGAATGTGAAAAATAATGTTTGAAGCTATGTTAGTAAAAACACTAAAGCCAAAAGAAATACTTTGGGATAATCCTAAATATATTAATTTTAAACTAAATAAATCTGATGAAAAATTTGATAATTATGCTTTATTAAAAGGTGCTGATAATTTTATTCATAAACAAATGGAATTAAAACCAGGAACTAGTAAAGAAGTATTTAAAAAGTCTGAAAGTATTTGGAATCAATTAAAAGATATTCAATTACAAAAAGCTGCAGATAATCCTGATAGTAGATATGCTTTTTCTTTAGATAAAGAGTCTGTTGTATATTTAGTAGATGATTATAAAAATGTAGTTGATATTTTTGATGCTAATGATAAAGATAATATTAAAGAATTTGAAGAAAAATTAGAAAAGTTTATTTTAGATATCACTACTACTGAAAAGACTCGAAAATTTTATACTGATGGTAAAGGTGGCTTGGTTAAACTAATATGCTACGATGCAGAAGCAGATTTACCAGAACAAGATTATACTCCAGTAGTACTAATAGAATATAATAATGAAAAATCTCAATATAAAGTATTTACAGGTATTTTAATATATAAATCTTTTACTTTTGTTCCATCTATCAGTAGTTATTTAGAAGCTGATAAATTAAGTGATTTTATAAAATATATTGATATTGAAGAAGCTCTAAATTATGCTACAGAAAATGCAAATAATCTTTTCGAAGCTTATAAAACTTTTGAATCTAATCCTGTAGAAGTATCTGCTAGAGAATTAATTAGTATTCTTAAAAAGGTTGGATATAAACTTCAATTAAAAACAGATGATCAATTAGATGTTATAGAAAGTATTAGTGATGAAACAAGTAACGAAAAAATACAAAACTTCTTTAATACATTTACTTTAATCACAGGTGAAACAGCTCACGATATATTATCATTAAGTGAATTAAAGAAAATTTTTAGATACAATAAACTTACATTACTAGAAGTTTTAGGCATTCTATCTAAAGAATATTTAACATATGATGGATCTAAAATTACTGCTGATATTTTAGGTAGTATTGTATTTAATTTATTTGATAAACAAAATGATAAAAGACAAGCTCAATCAATAAAAGATGAAATAGAAACTGAATAATTAAAAGTAGCACTAAGATACGGCGCTTAAATAGCTTAATCTGGTGCTATTCTTTTACTTAAAAAGATGTTATAAATTATATAAGGGAGTGAATATGATATGAGTTTTACAATGAGTCAAGTTAAAAGAAAGCCTTCATCAAAACAACAAGATATTAAATCATGTTATAGGCTAATATATAGTGATACTATATTAACTGATAATGCTAAACAAGGCTTATGGCAGTATTGTAATTATAGATTTAGTAAACGAAATAGGGGAAAATTTGATGCAGTCATATTACAAAAAATGGTAGAAGATTTACTATCTCAAATCTGCCATAAAAATTATTGTAGTATATCTTTAAATGATGTTCAACGAAATGAAAATGAAATTTTGTATCATATTAAAAGAGCTATAGTGTATGGGGCTACTAGAAGTATATATTATGAGCAGCTAGATGAATTAAACTTAGATGTTTTAAATACTACTATACAAATATCTCCTCCTACTAAAGAAAGAATGACAAGTGAAGATGTTATAGATTATTTTAAGGATATTATGATGTAATTATGAAAGATATTATATTTAATTTGATACCTGAACTAAAAGGTAAGAATGATGATTATACAGATGCAATTATACGTAGATTTAAAGACTATATAGAATATTCTCAAATACCTGAAATTTGTTTAGGTTTTGATGATAATACAATTATACCAGATAAATTAGATAAAGTGGTAAATAATATGTTAATAGCTGTAAAGGAAAGATATAATTTTTTATTTAACTTTTCTAGTTATGAAAATTTATCTTATTTATCTTATTTACTTATTGCTTATTATTTCAAACAATGTATTCTAAATGATGAGACAGTTGAAAATATTTTATATATAGATACTAAATTAATGGTTGAGGATTATAAAAGACTTATTAATTATGATAAGAATGAATTAAGTTTAGCTCCTGTCCATAGTTTAGAAACTTTGTATAAAAATATAGAAAATGCTCCTTTAGTAATATGGGATAAATTTATGATGATAGATAGTGCTTATGATAAAGATAAAATTTATGATATTTTATGCATTAGACATCGTAAAGGACTTGCTAATTTCTATTTTAGTATTAATGGAACAAGTGAACTATCAAAGGTTATGGGTCCTAATATCTCCAATGAAATTTGTCAATATTTAGATACTGGTTTTAATTGTAGTTTGAATAAGATAAATATTAAACATACAAAGGAGGTTAGCTTATTTAAATGATAGATAAAGATGCAGTAGAAAAAGCTTTACTTTTGGGTATAGTTAGAGATAAAAATTGGCAAATATTATTGCTAAATAGTATAAATAAAGATTATTTTTCTTATGCTAACCATAAACTATATGATTATATAAAAGAGTATGTAGATAAAAATGAATATCCTGAACTACAGCTTATAGGTTATAAATTTGAAATTGATGATCAAGATATGCGAGATCATTTAGAAATTACTGACTTACAAGGCTTATGTGATACTATAAAAACAGAATACTTATCTGGGAAAATAAAACAATGTTTTAATGACTTAAATGAGCATTCTGATGAATTAAACGAAGATCCTGTTAGATTTGTAGAAAGACTTGGAGAAGTTCATAAAGAATTAAAAGTTATAGGTTTAACTAATAAAACTGTAGGTTTGTTTGATAATATTGAGCATGTTATGGAATTAGATCCTAATGATGTTATAAGTACAGGATTTAAAGAATTAGATGAAACTTTAACTGGTTGGAAACGTGGGGAAGAATTAGTTGTATTCGCTGCTAGAACTGGACAAGGAAAAAGTTGGATGGGTCTTAAATTTGCACTGGCTGCAGCTCTGCAAGGTGAGCGTGTAGGAATATATTCAGGAGAAATGAGTTTACAACAACTACAGGAAAGAATTTTATGTTGTGCAAAACAATCATATACTGCTACAAAAGAAGATGCTTTAAATTTTATCAAGCAAAGTAATCCTATTATTAGAGTTTTAACCCAGAAAGAGTTAAGAAGAAGGGCCACTGTAGAGGATATTGAGGAAATGATTATAAAAGATAAATTAACAATGCTTATAGTGGATCAATTATCATTAATGGATGATGCTTCAGCTAAGCCTGGAACACCTCTAAGACAACAATATGGAAATATATCAATGGATCTATTTTCATTATCTACTAAATATAATTTACCCTGTATATTACTTGTTCAATTAAATAGACAGAGTGCTCAAGATCCAAGAGGACCTCAATTAGAAAATCTAGCTGAATCAGATGCTGTAGGTCAAAATGCTACACGTGTAATAACTATGAAAAATGAAAGTGGAGTTTTAACTATAAAAGTAGCTAAAAATAGATATGGAGAGGCTGATAAAGAAATTAAATATGAGGTTGATTATGGTATTAATAAATATAAGCATATAAAAGAAGTTACACAACAGAATCAAATTGTTCGTAAAGCAAAAGCTAGACAAATATTTGGAGGAGGAGCTACTTTTTAAATGGATGAAGATATCATTAATACAGCTCTTATTGAAGATATAAGAGATTATTTAAAATTAAAAACCGGAAAATTATATTTTAAACATATTAGAGCTATGCCTGATAATATACAAGTTACATGTCCTTTTCATAAAGATGGTCAAGAAAATAAACCTAGTGCTACTATAAGAGTTACACCTAGTGATAGAGCAGCTCCTGGATTATTTAGTTGTTTTACTTGTCATGAAGCTATGATGATAGATGAAATGGTAGCTAAAATTTTAGGCAATTTATATAACGAAGATGAAGTAGAAGCTAAATTAGGTTTAAAATCTATAAGAGTAAGATCATCTTTTATAAAACCTAAAAAAGAAATATTATTTAAAATACCAGAAAGAAAATATATTTCTAATAGTATATTGAGAAAATATGAGGGTTATCATCCATATTTAAAAAGTCGTAATATTTCAGAAGAAGTTGCTAAAATATATAATATAGGATTTGATAAAGATAATAATCAAATAATTTTTCCTATTTATAATATAGAACATAAATGTCTTGGCCTTGGTAGAAGAAGTATAGATAGAAAATTATATAGATATCCTCAAGGTTTTCAAAAACCTTTATATGGGATATATGAGCTTGATAGATTTTTAAATTATTTATGGATAGCAGAAGGTGTTTTTAATGTTTGGTCACTTCATCAATGGAATAAGCAAGCTGTAGGATTGTTAGGTACAGGAACAGAATTTCAATATAAGCAATTACTTACAATTGATTGTAAAGGTTATGTATGTAGCTTAGATAATGATGAAGCTGGTATTAAGGGGACTAAAAGATTAATAGACTTTTTAATAAGTCATAAAAAAAGAAATATATATGTAGCTGAATATCCTAGAGGTAGAGATGTTAATGATCTTTCATATGAAGAATTTAGGCAGATACCTGTATATACTTATAAAGAATGGTTATTAAAATATAATAAGATATTATCATCTTCAAAAGATGTTAATAATATATAGCTCAATATAATATAGAGGATGAGCTCTCAGGCAAAAAATGCAAAAATAGAAAGGAGAAATTTAAAAATGGGAAGATTTAGTTTTGATCAAATGATGAAACACACTAGTAATGGTGGAAGTTCTTTCTTTAATTTAAAAGAAGGGGAGGAAGCAAGAGTTAGATTCTTGTATAATGTATTTGAAGATATTGAAGGATTTACTGTACATGAATTTAATACAAATGGTAATTATGCTACAATAGTATGTGCTAGACAAGAAGGAGATCCAAAAGATGTATGTAAATGGTGTATGACAGATAATAGACCTGTTAATAGAGTAATTATACCATTATTTAATGAAGATAATGGAGAAATACAATATTGGAAAAGATCTGAACAATGGGTAAAAGATACAATGTTACCTCAAGTAGAGGAAGTTGTTAAAAATGGAGCTCCTATTAGTTCTCAAGTTTATAAAATAAAAAGAAAAGGAAAAGGATTGGATACTGTATATTCTTTAATTGCTGTTGGTGGTTCTGATGGCAAAAAGAAAGAAGAATTTGGTGAAATAAAAGATCCTTTTGCTATTAATATGATTAGAGAGTCTGATTATGATTTCGATCCATATGCACAACCTACTAATAATCAAAATCAAGGATTTAATAACCAAAATTATAATAACCAAGGATTTAATAATGGTTTTAATCCAGGAGCTCAAGCTACAAGAAGAACTACTGATGTATTTTAATAAAATAAATTAAGAAAGAGGTATATAGATGGCTTTATTAGATATTCCAGAGAAAAAGAAAAAGACTACCAGTACTAAATATAAAGATCCTTTGACACAAAATGTTCCAGATATTAAACTTAAAAAAGGAGAAACATTAGCATCTTTAATAGAAACAGCTAAAAAAATAGTTGAAGAAAAATTAGGTAAATATAAAAATACTAGTAAGTGTGTTATTGATATTGATGAATTGAAACAGTTTTTTAATGAGACTGAAGATATTATAGGTATAGATACAGAAACAACTGGTTTAAATTATTTTACAGATGAATTGGTGGGAATTTCTTTATGTAATGGAAAACAAGCCATCTATATTCCTGTTAATCATAAATCTAGTTTATATAATACTAGATTGAAAAATCAAATGGATCCTGTTCCTTTAATTGAATTATTTAGAGAGGAAATTAAAAATCCAAATTATAAATGGGTATATCACAATGCAAAATTCGACTTAGCAGTTTTAAGAACCTTTTTAGGATTTAATATGCCTAATCCTTACTGGGATACTATGATAGCAGCTTGTTTATTCAATCAAGATGAAGAACATAATTTGAAATATTTATATAATAAATATATAGCTGTTGAAGATGAGGGAGTTAATAGATTTGATACTTTATTTAAAGGTGTAACATTTAATTATATTCCATTAGATGTAGCTACTATATATGCTGGAAAAGATGCTTTTATGACATATGAGTTATATTTATATCAAAAAGAAAAAATGAATACAACTGATATGCAAGGTATTAAATATGTATTTGAAAATATAGAAATGCCTTTAACACCTATTTTAGTAGATATGCAAAGATATGGTGTTAATTTTAATAATAGTATGTTAAGAGAGTTATATAATAAATATTCAGCTAGATTAGAAGAAGCTAAAATTAAAGTATATGCTGAAATAAAACCTTATGAAGAGGATATTCAAAAATATAGAATAACACATTACGATAAAAAACTTGATGATCCAATATCTATTTCAAGTCCATCTCAATTAAGTATTTTGTTTTATGATATTATTAAATACAAGACGAAGTCAGGTAAAGGAACTGGAATAAATGAGTTACAAGAAATAAATACTCCTTTAACCAAAGCTCTTATTGAATATAGAAAAATGGAGAAGCTTATTGATGCTTTCCTTGTAGCTTTACCAAAAAGAATTGAACCATCTACAGGTAAAATACATACAAGTTTAAATCAATATGGAGCTGCTACTGGAAGGTTTAGTTCTTCTGATCCTAATTTACAACAAATACCGAGTAGAGGAGAAGCTAAGGAATTAAGAAGATTATTTGGAGCAACTAAAGGTTATATAATGTTAAGCTCTGATTTTAGCCAACAAGAACCTAGAGTACTAGCTCATATGTGTGGAGATCAATCTTTAATAGAAACATATAGATCTGGTAAAGATTTATATAGTACAATGGCAGCTCAAGCATTTCATACAACATATGAAGATTGTCTTGAATTTTATTTAGATGAAAATGGTAAAAAGACAGATAAGACTAATCCTGAAGGTAAAGCTAGAAGATCTAAAATTAAAGGAGTTCTATTAGGAATTTTATATGGAAGAGGAACTGCATCAGTTGCTGAAAATATAAATGTACCTTTAGAAGAAGCTCAGCAGATTATAGATGACTTTTTTAAAGCATATCCTTTAATTAAACAGTTTACAGAAGAAACTCAAGCTAGAGCTAAAAAATTAGGTTATACAACGACTGCATGGGGTAGAAGAAGATATTTACAACATATTCAAGATGAAAAATATGAATATCATTATAATGACAAGAGACCTGTTGATTTTAATCCTTTATTTACAGCCAAAACTGTAACAGAAGAAGAAGTTAGTCAGGAAATAAAAGATTATTATAATGATCAATTAGAAAAAGCTAATTATTATAGAAAGAATAAAATTATTGAAGAAGCTAAAGAAAATGGTATAGATATAGTTAATAATCAAGGTTATATTGCAGAAGCTTTAAGACAATGTGTTAATAGTACAATACAAGGTGGAGCTGCTGATATGAGTAAAAGAGCTATGATATTAATAGGTCAAAATGAGGAACTAAAACAATTAGGATTTCATATGTTATTCCCTGTGCATGATGAGATAATTGCAGAATGTCCTTTTGAACATAGAAAAAGATGTGGAGAATTATTATCTAAATTAATGATTCAAGCAGGAGCTGAAAAAATATCTGTACCAATGAAATGTGATACAGAAAAATTCTTTTTCTGGTATGGTCCTGAAGTTGAAGATGAAGATGATGAATTAACCTTAGCACAATATAATGATTATATTAATACAGGGTTATATAAAGATAGAAATGAATATAAGGTTGATTAGAATATGATTGGTATATATAAGATAGTTAATAACATTAATCAGAAATGTTATATAGGAAAATCTGAAAATATAGAAAATAGATTCAAGCATCATTTAAATGATCTTCGAAAAGGGTGTCATTATAACAAACACTTGCAGAGATCTTTTGATAGATATGGTGAAAATAATTTTACATTTGAACTTATTGAAGAATGCTCATTAAATCAACTAAATGATAGAGAAATATTTTGGATAGCTTTTTATAAAAGAAGATTTAACTTATATAATATTTGTAAAGGTGGAGAAGGTGGAAGAATGCCTGATAGTATAATTGCTTTAAATAAAGAAAAGATATCTAAAGCAAATAAAGGCAAGGCTTATACAAAACATTTAGGAAAAGAAAATGGTATGTATGGAAAACATCACTCTATAGAAACTTTACAAAAAATAAGTTTAAATAGAAAAGGTAAATGTCTAGGTAAAGATAATCCTAATTATGGAAGACCTTTATCTGGATTACATAAAAAACACATTAGTGAGGCTTTAAAAGGTAAGACAGATTCTGAAGAAACAAAGTTTAAGAAATCCTTAGCAGCTAAAAAACGAGCTCAAGATTCTAAAATATATACTCAATTATGTAAAAACTTAACAAAAAATATAAAATATAGTAAAAGTTTTACTATTGAGGTTCAGAATAAATTTAAGCAAGGTAGATCAGTAAGATCTTTATCAAAAGAATATGGATTGCCTTATGAGTCAACTAGACAACTTGTTATTAGAAATATAAAAGAATATTATAAGAATCAGGAGGTGAATGTATAAAGATGAAATTTTACAATGTATTTTCTGGCTTTCTAACAGGAGCTACTAGAGAAGCTTATATAAGAAATATAGGTGACAGAGTATTTAATAGTTTACATTCCTATTGGTATCTAAAAGATTGTGATGATCAAAAAATAATAGATGGATTTGCTATTACAAAAGGAAATATAATGATAGATTCAGGAGCATTTACAGCTTATGCTGATGCTAAAATGAAGAGACAAAAAGAAAATAGTGGAAGACAGAAACCCCAATTAGATATAGATAAATACATAGAAGATTATATAAATTGGATTAATAAATGGGATTCATATGTAACAGTTTTTGGTCAAATGGATGTTATTCCGGTAGAAGCTAGAACAAAACAAGAATATGATGACTGTTGTCAAAGAACTTGGCAAAATTATTTATATATGACAGAAAGAATGAATCATCCAGAAAAATTATTATATACTTTCCATTTTGGAGAGCCTTATGAATGGCTTGAGAAAGCATTAAAACATAAATTACCAAATGGAAAACCTATGGAATATATGGCAATTGGAGGTTTAGTAGGAGTACCAACTAAAGAGAGAAGAGCTTTCTTAGATGAGTGTTTTAGAATAATAAGTAATAGTGAAGTACCTAATATTAAAGTACATGGTTTTGGAGTTAGTTCGCAAAAAGTATGGAAAGAATTTCCATTTGAATCTTGTGATTCTTTTACACCAGGTATGAATGCAAATCATGGATTTGTTTGTAGTGATAAAGGAGCTTATAGAGAAGAAGGTTATAAAAGTATTTATAAGCCTCGTGATGAGGATAAGAAAAGGGAATTAAATAAATTACTACCTCCAAAAGAAGATCCTGATCATGTATATGAAGCTGATAAAAGCGAAGAACAATTAAAAGAAGAAGCTTTAATCAGAACTGATGAAAAAGCCAAGTTGTTAATAAGAAATATAGAATATTGGAATGATTTAGCTAATAGCATTCCAAAAGCACAAAAAACATATAAAAAACATTTATTATAATTTTTGGTATATATAATCACATATATATATATAAATTTATTAAAAAGGAGGTCTTAAAATTATGGGAAAGAAAGCCGTAGTTTTAAACAGTGGAGGTGTCGACTCAACAACATGTGTTGGTTTAGCAGTCGAAAAATATGGAAAGGATAATGTATCTACTTTATCAGTATTTTATGGACAAAAACATGATAAAGAACTAGAATGTGCTAAAAAGATAGCAGCTCATTATGAAGTAGCTCATTATGAAGTTGATTTATCAGCTGTTATGCAATTTAGTAACTGTCCTTTATTATCACAAAGTACTGAAGCTATTAGACATGAAAGTTATGCAGAACAAATAGCTAAAGATGGAGAAGGAATGGTAAGAACATATGTTCCATTTAGAAATGGTTTATTGTTATCAAGTGTTACTGCTCTAGCTGTTTCTTTATATCCTGATGATGAAGTTGAAGTATATTATGGAGCTCATGCTGATGACGCAGCTGGAAGAGCTTATGCTGATTGTAGTCCTGAATTTACTGATGCTATGAACAGAGCTATTAATATTGGAACTTATGAAAAAGTTACTTTAGCAGCTCCTTTAATTAATATGAATAAAGGTGAAGTTGTAAAAACAGGTTTAGCAATAGGAGTTCCTTATCATCTTACAACTAGCTGTTATGAAGGCGGAGAAAAAGCTTGTGGTACTTGTGGTACTTGCATTGATAGAATTAATGCCTTTAAAGCTAATAATATAGAAGATCCAATTGATTATGTAGATAATAGTGTTAAATCTTTATAATTAATTAAAATTATTTAAATAATTCATAGTGACCGTCAGATTATAAGTTTGAAATCTATGAATTACATATTTTAAATTTATGGAGTATAGTTATGGAAGATGCAATTATAATTAGGTATAAATGGTCTAATGAAGATAAATATGGAGATTTAGTATGTGAATTAACTGAATTCTTTGACAAATATATTTTGGATAAAAATAAAACTTATAGTTGGTATAAGACATATCTATATAACGACATATCTGTATTTTCTAATGATCATTATTTACAAATTGCATTCAGAGTACCTGGAGCCACTAGAGGCGGTATTCAATTAGAAAGAATTAGTATGAATAAATTTAAAATAATTGACATACATTTTAATCAAGATGTATGCTTTGGAGAATTTGCTTGCTACAAAAAGCAATTAGAGAAAGATAGTAAGCAATATATTGGAAGGATATTAGATTTTTCTAAAGTTGAATTATTAAATAATAAATGATTAATTTAGAGTTGTATGAAAATCCGACCAACTTTAAAAATACTAGGAGGAATTAAATATGAAAAAATTAAAAAAAGTTAGTGAATTACAGTTATTTTTATCTGTGTTATTTGTTACATCACTATTGATAAGTAATATTATAACTGCTAAACAAGTATTATTACCTTTCGGTATCACAATGACAGGTGCTGTATTTATATTTCCAGTTACTTATATTTTATCTGATTTATTCTCAGAAGTGTATGGATATAGATGGAGTCGTATAACTTGTTATTTAGCGTTTGCTATGAACTTATTAATGGTGTTATTATTTTCTTTAGTTATTGCAACTCCTGCTCCTGATTACTGGACTAATCAAGAAGCTTTTCAAACTGTATTAGGTAGTACCCCAAGAGTTCTAGCTGCTTCCTTATTAGCCTTTATATTAGGAGATATGGTTAATGATAAAGTATTTAGAAGAATGAAAGAAAAACACCCTAATGAATTAAAAGGTTTTGGATGGAGAGCTATTTTATCAAGCTTAGCTGGTGAGTTAGTAGATAGTTTAATATTTTTACCTTTAGCTTTTCTAGGACAAATGCCTATTGCTACTTTAGCTGTTATGACTATATGTCAAGTAGGAATTAAAACTGGATATGAAGTTGTTATATTACCTATAACTAGATTAGTTGTAAAATTAGTATCTAAATATGAGAATAAAGAATTAGTAAAGGAGTAGAAATGGAAAATTTAAGAGACGAAAAAGAAATAACACCTATAAAAGAATATGTAACTTGGGATGATATAGATATGTTTATTGAATACCTAGCAGCTGAATTAGATTTATCTCAATTTACAGGTGTATATGGTCCAGCTAGAGGTGGTGTAACATTTGCTGTAATTTTATCTAACAGATATGACCTACCTTATTTAGGAGCTCCTCAAAAAGGATGCTTAATAGTAGATGATATATGTGATAGTGGTAATACAGCTTTATGCTGGAAGAATAAAGGATATACAATAGCTACAATGTATTATAAACAAGGAGCTAGTGTAACTCCTGATATTTGGTGGAAAGAAAAAGAAGATAAATGGATTGTATTTCCATTTGAAAAACAAATTTAGAAAAGAAAGGAAAGTGTTTACTATATGAATAAATATATGGAATTTGCAGATGAATTAAGTAAACAAAATTTATTAACTAACAATGGAGGTCCTTTTGGAGCTGTTGTGGTTAAAAATGGAGTAATAGTAGGTACAGGTAATAATCATGTATTAGCTAATAATGACCCTACTGCCCATGCTGAAGTAATGGCTATTAGAAATGCTTGTGAGAATTTAAATACATATGATTTAACAGATTGTGAGTTATATACAAGTTGTTATCCATGCCCTCAATGTTTATCAGCTATAATATGGGCTAATATTAAGAAAGTTTATTATGGTAATACAAAAGAAGACGCTGCTGATATTGGATTTAGAGATGATATGATCTATAAATATCTTGAGGACCCAGAAAACCATAAAGATGTATTAGAATTAGAACAAATGGATAGAGAGTATACTATACAAGCATTTGAAGAATTTAAAAATAAACAGGATAAAACTATATACTAATGGAAATTTTGGGATTAATAGCAACAATTTTAATAGTTTTAAGTATGTGTTTTAAAGATATTAAAATCATACGTTTTATCAATTTAGTAGGTAGTATATGTTTTGTTATATATGGTATTTCAATAGGTGCCTTATATACATGGATAGCTAATTTAATATTAATATTTGTTCAAATATATTATCTTATAAAGATTTATAAAGATGAGAAAAAATAATAAAAATACACCTCCTAACATGTTATAAATATATAGATAATATTTAGGAGGTGTTTGATATTGCATATAAAAATGTACACCATTACAGACACACTGTCCATTTATATTTAGATGCTATCTGGATGATGAGTTGTAGAAAAAGAAAAGCTAGATCATCAATGTATAATTGGTTAGCTTTACAAATGAATATTCCAAAAAAAGATGCTCATGTATCTAAATTTACCAGAGCTCAGTGTCGAGAAGCTATAAAAATATTGAGACCTAGATATATACAATTATTTGGAAAAGATTTAGTCTATGAAAGGAAAGTGAAGTCTAAAATGAGATTACAAGTAACTGGAAGTGAAATTTTTGAAACTGCTCATATATTACCTAAAAGAAGTGAAAATTATGATGGTTTATATAGCAGAACATACAAATTAAGAGTTATAGTAGAAGGTCCTCAAATAGGTGATTACAATATGGTAATACCTCAAGAAGAATTAAAAGAAGCTATATTAAGTATAATACCTGATCATAAATATATTTGTTATAAAGATGATCCTTTAAGTAGTGAAATAAGAGATGTATTAACAAAAAATAATGTACCTTATTTAGATGTACCTTTTATGCCTGTAGCTGAAAATCTAATTAAATATTTAAAAGATGAATTAGATAAATATTTAAAAGATGAACTAGGCTATAATAATTTAGAAATAGTTGAAATGGAATTATCTTCTGTAGATGGTAGTTATTCAACTAAATTAATCAAATAGAAAGGAAGTAGAAATAATATGTATTATGTTAGTAAAAGAATGGAAATAGCAGGAGCTCATAATTTAAAACTAAATTATGAATCTAAATGTCAAAATTTACATGGTCACAATTGGATAGTAACTGTTTATTGTAAGGCAAAAACTTTAGATGAAAATGGTATGGTAATTGATTTTAAACATATTAAAAATATGATTTCAGATAAACTAGACCACCAATATATTAATGATATAGTGGATTTTAATCCTACAGCTGAAAATATGGCTAAATGGATCTGTGATCAAATAATACCTTGTTATAAAGTAACTGTACAAGAATCTGAAGGTAATATTGCTACATATGAGGAGGATGAAGATTAATGACAGATGAATTAAGCAAAATGCTAATTACTGTCTCAAGATATAGAATTTATCTTATGAAATATTTGAATATATCTAAAACTGAATTATTAAAGATATTAGCTGAAAGAATGAATTTAACCGAGAATGAAGTACATTTAAAAGATATTAAAGATTTAAATAAATGTAGTAAAATTCTTAATGAATTAAAAACATGGAAATGTGAATTAACTGGAGTTAGAAGATTAAAACCAGGTAATCCAAGAGATTTAGCTAAAAAAGATATGGGAGTGTATAAAATGAAAGTAGTTGAGATATTTAATTCAATTGATGGTGAGGGTAAAAGAACTGGTGAATTAACTACATTTATTAGATTATATGGATGTAATTTACGTTGTGGATTTTGTGATACAAAATATTCATATAATCAAGAATCAGAGGAACTACCTTATAAAGAAATGTCAATTGAAGAGATAATTAAAGAATGTGATAAATATAATACAGATAATATAACTTTAACTGGAGGAGAACCTTTGATTCATTTAGATGTTAAATATCTTTTGAGAATATTATCTGAGATTGGTTATAATGTTAATGTAGAAACTAATGGTAGTGTATCTATTAAACAATATTATAATGAAGATGGTACTCATGCTCAAGGATATGAAAATGTTTGGTTTACAATTGATTATAAATCACCTAGTTCAGGAATGCAAGATAGAATGTTAATGGATAATTTTGATGTTATGAAATATAAATATCAAGATGTTGTTTATAAATTTGTAGTAGGTAATGAAAAAGATTTAGATGTAGCAAATGATATTATTAATACTAAGATTTTAACTAATATAAATAGAAATAATTTAGTATATATAAGTCCTATATTTGGAGATATAGAGCCTAAAGTAATTGTAGAATATATGCAAAAGCATGATCTATTTGATAGTAAAACACCTATAAGATGCCAGATTCAATTGCATAAAGTATTATGGCCAGTTGATCAAAGAGGTGTTTAGGAGAGGAGAATAATACAATGGAAAAGAATAAACCTTTTGATGAAGAAAAAGTAAAGGAAGCTACAAAAATGCTTCTAGAAGGTTTAGGTGAAGATATCAATAGACCTGGATTAGTAGATACTCCAAAAAGAGTAGTTAAATATTGGAGAGAGTTAACTGAAGGAGCTCATTATACAAATCAAGAAATAGCTGATATGTTTAGAAAAGATTTTCAAGTTAGTTTCGATCCTGTAGTATTTAAAGAGTGTAAAAATGTTTTTAGTCATTGCTTTTCTTATAACACAAGAATATTAACCCCTCAAGGAAATAGTAAAATCATAAGTAAATTTAAAGTAGGGGATTATGTACGCACTTTTAATAAAGAAACGGGTAAACTTGAAGATAAAAAGGTTACTTATATTTATAAACATAAAACAAATAAATGGAGAAAAATTAAAATAGGAAATACTATAACCACTGTTACTGAAGAACATCCTTATTTTAATGATAATATGGAACTAATAGAAGCTAAAGATTTAAAACCTGGAGATAAAGTTTGGGGATTAAGACAATCTTATATTAATTCTGTAAATAGAATAGATATTAAATCATTCAAGAGAAATTATAGTTTAGGGTATATTTTAGGTACTTTGCTATCTGATGGAAGTATATGGAGAAATACTTTAAAATTACAAGTTAAAGAAGAATGGTTTGCTGATAAATTTAAAAATGCTATTGAGGATTGTTTTGGTTTAGAGCCTGTTAAAGAAATTCATCATAGTTATGGTTTTAAAGATAATATAGATATGTATTGTGTCAGAATTACAAATAGTAAGATTTGTAGTATACTTTTAGAAATATGTAATTCAAAATATAAAACTAAAGAATTTAGTATACCTACTATTGTGTTTGATAATTATGATATTTTTAAAGGATTTTTTGAAGCTTATCTTGATGGAGATGGATCTGAATACACATCTAAATCAAATAGTCAAAAAATGAATAGAATTAGTTCTTCAAATAAACAATTTATTTTAGATGTCGCTCGTATATTTAATAGATCTTATTATGAAGAAAAAGGAGAATATTGTAATATGTATTCTGTATCTATTCCTTTATGTTTTAATAATAGAGATACTAAAAAAGGTTATGAAAATAAGGTAAAAGAAAATTTTGAGAAAAATTTAAAAAATAAACAACCTACTATTATATATGAAGATTTAATTTTAAAAGAAGTTATATTTAATGAAAAATTAAAAGATTATAATAAAGATGCTTATAATCTCGAAATAGAAGATAATCATACATATATAGCAAATAGTATATGGGTGCATAACTGTGAACATCATTTAGCTCTTATGTATAACGGTACTGTATATGTAGCATATGTTCCAGCTTATTGGAATGGAAAAGATGCTACAGAAGGATATAGAGTTATTGGATTAAGTAAAATTCCAAGAATAGTTGATATGTGTTCTAAAAGATTACAGTTACAAGAAAAATTAGTTGCTGATATAGCTGAATGTATATCATTAGCAACTGGATCTGATCAAGTATATGTAGAAGCAATACTAGATCATGGATGTGTTTCTGCTAGAGGTGTTAAAGCTTCAGGTGTAACAGAAACTGCATATATGTCTCCAGCTTTAAGAGAAAACTTAGAAGCTAGACATGAAATACAAAATAAGGTAATAATAGCTAGAAGCTAAAATTATAAAATTTATTTATTGAAGGAGAATGATATTATGGATCAAAATTTACGAGGTACTACTATGAATTTAAATAATCTAGGTGGTATACCAAATCAAAATTTTAATAATGTACAACAACCAATAGTTAATACTCAACCTATACAGCCTGTTAGTACTGAGCCTGTATATAATCAACCTACATATGCAGCTGTTCAGAATACTCAACCTGCTAGTGTACAACAACCTGTATATAATCAACCTATACAAGTAGTTAATACTCAACCTACAAGTGAGCAGGTAGTTAATACTCAACCTATACAACCTGTTGTAGAAAATACTCAAGCAGAAGTAGCTGCAAATACTCAATCCTTATCACATCCTGTTGTAGAAAAATTAGAGGTAACTTATCATGAAAATGATTATAAAGTTAAAACAAAAATATTACAGGATATAATGAATAATATTGATAAAGCAATTAAATCTACACCACAATTAGCTTTATCTTCATCTACTCAATTAAAATTTACTTCTAATGGATTAGAAGTAGTATCTACAGATGGAGCTTTATTATATATAGTGCAAGTTGACAAATATGACTTATATGCAAATGAATTATGTATAGGTATTAATACTCAAAAATTTAAGAATTTATTAAATAAAATACCTGTAGATGATAATCCTGAAATAGAAATCTTATATAATGCTACTGAGAGAATAATAACTGTTAAAATGACTGAGAGTGATGGTGAATTTAAATTCCCTGAAGATTATGAAATTGAAACAGGAGAATCTCTAAATATAGTATTACCTGAAGAAATGATGAATATACCTACAATTAAATTAAATAGTATAAATGATTTTCAAAATCAAATTAAAAATATGGAGAGCTATTCTTGTCCTACAGAATCACATAAAGAATGTCAAGGAGTTTATTTAGACAAAGAATCAGTAAGTGCTACTGATAGAGATAATTTTGCAATTGGTAAAACATTTCCAGAATTAGCTGGTAAAGTTGTATATTTTAGTAACTACTTTATAAATGCATTCAAAGACGTTAATTTTGGAGAATATGCAGAAATAGGATTTATGCAAGATGAAGGATATCCAACAGTTTCTAGAATAATATTAAAGGGAGAAAATGCTACTATCATAGGACCTGCTATGATTCCTGATTATTATGAGGCATATCCAATTGAAGGAATTATGCAATTTGTTAGAGCTGATTTAAATCAAAAATTAGTTGTTAATAGAAATAAATTAATAGCAGCTATTGAACGTACTCAAATATTTATAGCTAATAGTGATAAAGATGTTATAGAATTTACATTTAATCCAATGGGTATCTTAATAAATAGCAAGCAAAGTACAGCTAAAGAAACTGTTACAGCCAAAGGTTGTACAAGCACAATTAGTGGAAGACCTGTACAAGCAAATACAATATTAAACTTTTTAAGATCTCTAAAAGCTGAAAATATCACTTTTGAAGTAGATGAAAAAGAAGAACGTCTTTTTGGTATAAAATCTGATGATTTAACTATTATAGTATCTATGTATCAAGAGTAGTTAGAGGTAAGGCTTATGGGTAATATAAATAGTAAGAAAAAAGGAGCTCATGGAGAATTAGAATTTAGTCATGAGTGCGAAAAATATGGATTTAACAATGTACATAGAACAGCACAAACCAATGGGAAACTCGAAAATTCTTTAGCGGACTGTGAAGGTCTTGAAGGAATACATATTGAAGTTAAACGTGTAGAAAAACTAAATATTTATAATGCAGTTGAACAATCAGAGCGAGATTTACTTACTAAAAAAGAAAAAAGATTACCTATGGTATTTCATAGAAAAAATAGGAAACCTTGGTTAACTACTTGTAAATTTGAAGATTGGGTTAAATTATACAAGAGTTGGCTAAAAGATCCAGATAGGGAGTTATAAGATTATGGAAGCTGAAAGTAAAAAATATAATTATGGTTCTACTGAAAAAAATTCTGCTACAATAGAAATTGAATCTGTTATAAAACGTATAGTTGAATCAAAGACTTCTGATGTTACTTCAATTATACATAATATAAGAACTTGGCTGAAAGATGATAGCACTGAATTGAGTGATATAGAAATAGAAGATATATTACTTCAGCTTCCTATAGTATTGTATGATTCTATGGAAGAGCAAGAAATAGTAGGCATGCAGTTAGATATGTCTAATCAAATATATAAAGAAGCTCAATCAGAAGCTTATAGGTTAGCTCGAGGAACTATAAGTGATAAAAATGCAGAAGCTGATTTAAAAACTAGAGCAGAACAGATTGAAAAAATTATATATGATAGAAGTTATAAGATTATAAAACAAAAATTTGAAATGGCTGTAGAAACTTTAAATGCTGTAAAGAAGGTGCAAGCTTCAAGACAGCAGAAAAGTGAATTTGGTCGTTTCTCAAGATAGGAGGCAATATGTCTAAACTAGATATTATAGCAAAAGAAATAGGTAAAAAATTTGGTGAAAGTACTATAGGTTATGGTGTTAAAAAAGCTGAATATGATAAAATTAAGTTTACTTCACCTAGATTGAATTATATGACTTTTGGAGGATTAGCTACTGGAAGAATTTATGAGTTTGCAGGACCTGAAGGATCTGGAAAAACTACTAGTGCTTTTGATTTAATGAAGAATGCTCAAATAAAATTTCAAAAAGAATATGAAGAAGAGCAAGCTAAAGGTAATACTGCTTTCGAAGAAAGAAAAGTTTTCTTTCTAGATGAAGAAGGTACATTTGATGCTGTTTGGGCAAGAAAATTCGGAGTAAATGTAGAAAAAGTTATGATTTGGCAACCCCAAGGTGAGTCAGCTGAAAAAGTTTTAGATGTGTTAAGAAATGTTATAGAAACTGGAGAAGTAGGTTTAGCTATTTTAGATTCAATTGCAACATTAGTATCAGAACAAGTATATGAAGAATCTTTAGAGAAAAAAGCATATGGAGGAATTGCAGCAACTTTAACTAGATTTGTTAATTTAATAAAAGGACCGTTATTAAAATATGATTGTACTTTAATTATGATAAATCAAGTAAGAGAAGATTTAGGAAGTATGTTTGGAGGAACTATAACTCCTGGAGGTAGAGCATTTAAACATGCTTGCTCTGCTAGATTTGAATTTAGAAAAGGTAAATTTGTAGATGATAACGGAAAAGAATTAACTAATAATGCTGAAAATCCAGCAGGAAATATTATTCATGTTGTAGTTAAGAAAACAAAAATATTTGAACCTACAAGAAGAGTTGGTTATTATACTATAAAATATTTAACAGGCCCTGATTTTATGAGTGATTATATTGATGTGGGATTACAAACAGGTGTAATAAATCAAAGAGGAGCTTTTTATAATTTTATAAATCCTGAAACAGGAGAAATATTAAATACAGATAAAATACAAGGCAGAATAAAATTAAAAGAAGTACTAGCAGAGCATCCTGAATGGATAGATTTAATAAATAATGCAATGGAAGGTAAAAAAGCTGAAGAAGTTATTGATGCTGATATACTAGCAGAAGCTAATAAATTGGTAAATACTTCTAAGGAAGAGTAGGTGAAATAAATGTATATAAGATATAAATTATATAGAGCCGATATGACTACAATGTTTAATGCTGAGATGATAGAGTTTGTTATAGAAAATGATGATCATCTAGCTATGATAGATAAGATATTACAAGATTTATTAACTCAGCATATACAAAGTTTAGAAGAAGTAAAAAAATATGGTATTGCTTATGTTGGGAAGATGGAAATTGTAAATATAGAAATAACTGATAAAGATAATATAAATTTAACAGAAGAAGCATTTCGTCATTATATGTCAACTATAATGCCTTATTTACAAATTATTTGGTCTCAGCAAGTAAATAATATAGAGGAAGAAGAAACTGAGCTTAAAATTGAAAATAAAGAGAATTAGAGGTGGTTTAAATGGGAAGATGTACTAACTGTGGTAGATATCCTTTCTGTTATGATATAATAAATCCCTCTATAGAAAATAATTGTCAAAATTGGTTAAAAAGGAGAATAGGTGAATATGGAGAAATCAACAAGGGAAGTGAGCAGCAAGCAGGAGAAAGCCATAGCAAAAGCTCTTGGGGCAAAAAGAACAAGTAATTCTGGAGCTACAGATTTTGATAAAGGAGATTTATATATAAAGAGTTCATGGTTAATAGAAGCAAAGACTTGTATGCAGCCTAAGAACTCTTTTTCTATAAAGAAGGAATGGCTTAAAAAGATGAAAGAAGAACAATTTGCTTGCAAAAAATTACATAGTGCCTTATGCTTTGACTTTGGAGATGAAAAAGATAGATATTATATTATTGATGAAAAGATGTTTAAAAATATAATAGAACTTTTAGATGAAGAAATTTAAAGGAAGAAATGAGGTAGGTAAGATATGCCTAGTAGATATTTAATAACTAAGTATTATGTTAATAATACAAATAAAAGTGTTAAGTTAGAAGGATCTTCTGTAAAAGTGGCCCCTTGGTCTACTATAATTAAAATAATTTTATTAGATGTAGGATATTGTTATATTGAGTGTAGAAATTCAACCCTTAAATCTTGTGATTTAAGAGATTATAAACCTCCTTTGTTAGGTTTAACAAAAGATCTTGGACGTCAACTATATAATTCTACAGAAGCTCTTTCAGAATGGTTTAATTTACAATATTCTATTGTGAAAGATAAATTAAAAAAATGATTTTGGTGAGTTAGATAAAGATCGTTTGAAATCCTGGTTGAAAGATTGGGAAATCTTAATTCCTCAAAGTATTGAGAATAGCAATGATTTCGGTCTTCGTGATTGGCTAATAAAAGAATTTGATATAGCCTATTTAACTAATGATGAACAAGGTAAATATAGAACTGCTGTTAACTTTGCTTTAGTATCTTTAATGTTTTGCTTTGGGTTTAGAATTGATTATTTAACTAAAAAAAGAAGTGATAACAAGAAGGCTATATCTGTGTTAAAACTTAATAGATATAATCCTGTTATGGAAAAAGATCTACTAACTATACTTAGTGTACAACTTTGTGAAGTATCTGATTTACCTCCAAATAGTTTGAAAAGAAAGTTTAATATAGATCATCTTTGCTTTGAAGATGAATTAGCATTGAAAGGAGAATTATAATGGCAAGAAAACAATCACTAGCTAATAAATTTAGACCTACTACTTTCGATGATGAATATAATATATTATGAGGTGAAAAGCTTGTATGGTTATATTTATAAAACAGAAAATATTATAAATAAAAAAATTTATATAGGTCAAAAGAAAAATAATATATTTTTAGAAGATCATTATTTAGGTAGTGGTAAATATTTAAAAGCTGCTATTAATAAATATGGTTCTTAGAATTTTAAGGTTACACTAATTGAATGGTGTGATAGTAAAGAAGAGCTAAATAATAGAGAAATATATTGGATTAATTATTATAAAAATAAAGGATTATATTTATATAATATTTCAAAAGGTGGAGATGGTGGAGATACTTATTTACACCTATCTAAAGAAGATAGAAAAATTAGGTGCCAGAAAATTTCAGAAAATTGTTATTTCAGACATTGTACTAAAAGAGATCGTAAAAAAGCTTGGGAAACAAGAAGAAAAAATGGAAATGATAAATTTTCTATTGAATATAGAAAGAAATTAAGTGAATCACATAAAGGTATAAAACCTTCCAAAGAAAGTATCCTGAAAGGATTGGAGACAAAAAAGAGAAATTATGGAGGACAATATCATCATACAGAAGAAACTAGAAGGAAAATAAGTGAAAGTAATAAAGGTAAAAAGAAAAATCTTTCTGAAGAAGGGTTAAATAATATCAAAAGAGTGAATAGTCTTCGTGTTGGAGATAAGAATGCTTTTTATGGAAAATCTCATACTATTGAAAATAAACAAAAGATATCTCAAAAAAGTAAATTGAATTGGCGAAACAATAAATATAAATGGATTTATAATGAGAAAGGAACTTTAAGAGTTCCTGAGCAAGATGTTATAAAATATGTAAATGAAGGTTATAAAATTGGAAGGGGGAGATTAAAATAAGTAGAAAGTTATCATTAGCTAATAAATATAGACCAACTACTTTTCGGGTGATGTTTCAGAACAAGAAAGTATAAGAGTAATATTAGAGAATCAAATAAAAACAAATAATATAAAACATGCTTATTTATTTTGTGGAGGAGCAGGTACAGGAAAAGCTCAGCCTTTAGATAGTAGTATTATGACTATAAATGGTTATAAAAAAATGAAAGATATTTTAGTAGGGGATAAGTTAATAGATGGCTTAGGAAATTCAACCATTGTAACTGGAATATATCCCCAAGGTATTAAACCTATATATAAAATTACTTTTTCTGATAGAACAAGTACATTATGTTCTGATGAACATATTTGGAAAGTAGGAAGCTATTCAAATTATAAAGGTCAATTAGTATGGAAAAATATGACTGTTAAAGAGTTACTACAAACAGGTTTAAGAAAAGCTAATAATAAAGGATGGAAATATAGAATTCCTGTACCTCAAATTAATTGCTGGGAAGATAATATATCAATAGATCCTTATTTATTAGGTTATCTTATAGGGGATGGGGATCTTGGCTCAAGTAAATCTATTAAAGTATCTATTTATGAAAATGATATATTTGAAAAAATAGATAATATTTTGAAATCTATAGGATATAAATTACATTTATGTAATTCTGAAGATAATCTTAAAAAAGACTATAATATAGTTCAAATAAATTTTGAGTATTCTAATCAATTTAAAGATAATACAGGATTTGTTAAATATATACAAAAATTAAATTTAAGATGTAATTCTTTAGAAAAACATATTCCTAAAGAGTATTTATTTTCTTCAATTGAGTGTAGACAAAAATTATTACAGGGGCTATTTGATGCGGATGGATATATAGATCATGCTAATAATTATGTGTTTACTACTAGTAGTTCTCAATTATCTGCAGATTTTGCCTTTTTAGTAAGATCACTGGGAGGTACTGACACTGTTGTAGAAAAACCTTCTGCATACAAAAAGAATGGAAAGACTATAGTTTGTGAGAATCATTTTGATCACACTATAAAATTTGAAAATGATTTTCAATTTTGTTCTTCTAATAAGCATTTGAATAAAATTAAACCTAAACAAAATGGACCACAAAGAAGAATAATAGATATTGAATATGTCGGAGAACAACAATGTCAATGTATTATGGTAGATAGTGAAGATCATACATATATGACAAATGATCTGATAGTTACTCATAACACTACAACCGCAAGAATAATAGCTAATATGATTAATGAAGGGAAAGGTAAACCTATTGAACTAGACTGTGCTAGTCATAATGGTGTTGATGATATGAGAGAAATTCTAGAAGAGTGTCATACTAGACCTTTAATAGGAAAATATAAAATATTTCTTATGGATGAATGTCATATGCTAACAGTACAAGCTTGGAATTCTTTATTAAAAGTATTAGAAGAACCTCCATCATATGTTATATTTTTATTTTGTACAACAGATCCTCAAAAGATTATACAAACAATACTATCTCGTGTACAACGTTTTAATTTTTCAAGAATAAGTACTGAGGGTATTATAAAAAGGTTAAAATACATAATTAGTCAGGAAAATAAAGATTATTTAAATGATACCTCAATATCGTCTGAAGAACTTAATGAGAGACAAAAAGCAAGTGCTCAAGGAGCTGTGTATATTAATTATGAAGAAGAAGCAGTTGAATATTTAGCGAGATTAGCAAAAGGTGGTATGCGTGATGCTATTACTTCATTGGAAAAGTGTTTAGATTATAGTACCAATTTAACATTAGAGAATGTTCATAAAGTTATGAGTGGTGGAGTAGATGAAGAAACGTTACTTAAAATGATGCGATTAATATTAGATAAGAATGCAAAAGCATCTCTATTATGTTTTAATGAAATTTATATGTCAGGTATTGATACTTCTTTATTTTTAAAATTATATATAGAATATTTAGAGAATTGTATAAAATTTATTATTACGCAACAACCCAATATAGTACCTTTATCTGAAATATCTTTAAGTTGGTTAAGAGAGAATAGTAGATTTTTAGATGATATGAGAAATCAGTTAATGAGTACTTTAAAAATTAAAATGGATTATTTATCCGAAGATTTAAAAATTATTATAGAAAGTTGGATAGTACAAGAATGCAAATAATAGGTCAAGAAGCTAATTTAGCTTTAATAGATAAATGGAAAGAAATGCCACCTTTTGTTATTATACAGGGGGATGAACATACTGGAAAAACTTATTTAACTTTATATTTATGTAGAAAGTATGGTTTAAGATATAAAAAGATCAGTAATAGAGTTGACGATGTTAGATCACTAATTAATGTTATGCAACCTTTTAGTAATACCTTATATCATTTTGATAATTTTCATACAGCTTCTATAAATGCTAAAAATGCTTTACTAAAAGTAACTGAAGAACCTGTACCTGGAAATTATATTGTTATAACAGGAGGACCTCAATTAAAAACCTTGGAAAGTAGAGCTAGACGAATATTGATGGTACCTTATTCTAATACTGAGATAAAACAAGTTATGCAACCATACTTTCCAGAAGAAGATATTCAAGATGCTTTAATTGAATGTGGTATTAATACTCCAGCTAAAGTAATTTATTATAAGAGCTATGAGCCTATAGTAAACTTAGTAGAGTATGCTAAAGAGATAGCTGAAAGAATATCAGGTATTACTCCTGATATAGCTATTTGGATAACTACTCGATTTGAAAATAGATATGAAGAAATAGATGCTTGTTTGTTATTTTTAACCATGTTGATAAATATATTAGAGAATAAGGTTAAAAATAAAAGATATTATTCTTATTCTAGAATATTAACTATTTTATTAAATGGTAAGAAAGAATTAATAAGACAACCTACTTTAAAACGTAAGATGCTATTATATAAAATTTTTTATGAAATTTATCAAGCAGATAGAGGAAATTAAAATATGAAGAATTTAAAAGATTTAAAAGAAGAAATTATAAACAAACAATTTCAGCACTTTTATGTATTCTATGGAGAAGATTATGGACTTCGTGATCACTATATAAAAGAGATAGCTAAACAATTTAATGATAAAATAACTACTTTATATAGTTTGGAATCTTTAATAGATGTAAAAACAGGTAACGGATTATTAGCTGTACCTAAACTTTATGTAGTACATGGAGATATTGATTTTGCTCGAAAGAAAAAACTAGAAATACAGAAATTTATTAAACGTCTAAAAATAGAAACAGTAATTATGTGCTTTGAGGAAGAATTAAATACTACTACGTTATTCAAAGAATTTTCTGAATATATAACTTATTTTCCATGTGTACAGGATAATATTGCTTTACAATTTATTGATAGTGAAATAAGTTTATCTATGGAGAGTAAAGAAGAATTAGCTAAAGACTGTAAAAACAATTATTTTAATATATTAATGGAAACAGATAAAATAAAGCATTATGCTACTGTTAAAAATATTAGCCATCAAGATGCTTATAATGAATTAAGTATTAAGGAACAACTTTTATATACTCCTCCTGAGTATCATAGTGATTTAATGATGGATGATATATTAAAAGGTAATTATGGTAATATGGGTTATTGGTATCAACTTATTAAAACTACATTTAATGAAGATTTTTGGATAACAACTGAGAGTATTATGCAGGATTTACTTATAGCTTATTTTTTAGTTAAAGATGGAAGATTAAATGGAGGAAATAAAGCATATGATTTAAAGTTTAGATGGGGACGTATAAAAAAGCTTCGTGAGTTTGTTATACCATATGATGCACCTACTTTATTACAAATGGCCTATGAAGTAGCTGATATTGATGCTAAAGTTAAAAATGGTAAACTTGAAAAAGAAAAAGTAATAGATTATATAATCTGCTTAATAATTTAAAAAAATTTAAAAAATTTTTAAATTTTTAAATTTTTA
>UMCW01021534.1_pt1 | contig 24879 bp, 20 predicted proteins | sample 1964321 | NCBI WGS metagenome assembly UMCW01 (sample SAMEA4835977, study PRJEB28245) | human gut metagenome | biome: gut microbiome; material: fecal sample | place: Denmark | collected 2008
CGGTGCGATACGTAAGAGAAGCGGCGTAATACGCATTCAGATAACGAGGCGAGCAAGTGCCATAGTTCGCATTACCGCCGAAACGAGCAGCCACTCTGGTCTTGGAACCGATAGCTGAAGCCCAGTAGCAATTGTCCCATGTATAAAGACATTCTCCTGTTCCGATACTTCCCCTTTTTTTATCCTTCCATCCGGTATAAGGGATACGGTGTAAAGCAAAACTATCTCCTAAATTCTGGGTAGTTGCCACCTTTTTATATTTAGATTCAAAATCAAAAACCTTACCTTCTTGGATTGTAGTCTGTTTTTCATATCCCCATTTCTTTTGATCTGGCTCTATATAGATATCAATAGTATTACCTATACGAGTAACATTAGGATCATTTAAAAGCGTTCCTACCTGTTCGTATCCTCCTCCGCAATACCTAAAGACGTCTCCAGACAAATTCATGCCATCGTACAAAGACATCCTTAAAATAACTTCCAAATCAAATTCTGCCGGTTCGTCATTTTCGTTTAAGGCTGATATAGTGCCGGTCATTTCCTTAAACACAATAACATTCATATGACCTTCAGCCATACTCTTGGCTCCCTGGACGTTTTTATACCAGTATTTTCCTCCATAAAAATCAAACTCTGATCCTTCTTCTACGCCTGTTTCAAATGCAAAAGAAGCCGCCATCTGGCTTTCCATGCATTGTTCTTTAGGATACTCTGAATTTATGAGGTAAGAGAAATGAGTTTTTTTAGTAGGTTCATAATGGATAATAGAAGAACTGTTGTTCCATGTGGCATACATCCATGTATCTTCTCCTTTTTTACGGTATTTCAATCCTCCGTATTTATGGTAATTAACATCATTACCTACCCCGGAGTTACTTGATATACCTGATCCAAAAGTATCTGGATTAACCAAGTATTTAGTACCATACAGCATTTCAAGGTATATGATATAAGCATTCAAGGTCAAGAACCCACCTTCAGAAAAAGGATAAGAAGATTCAGGATCTACGTTATTAACCCTCGAATACTTAGCTATATTGATTTGATTTACATCATTGCTTCTCGGATAAGTTCTTCCATTTAAAAACATCGTGCAGGCGTTACCAACTCCGGCTCCGGATTTACAATTTGTTTCTCCTTCATACAAGAAAAAGAAAGATCTTGCCTTGGAGTCTACTGTACATACCGGTCCAGGAGATAAGGCTGTGGGCGGAAGCACAGGGCACGTCTGGCGCAGGTCAAGTCCGTCCAGCATAGGAACCGTGTCTGCGTCGTACACACCAGACCATATTTTCCCGCTTTTACCAACTACCTTATCAGCTACATATAGACTCTTGCTACATCCTAAGAATATGCTATAATTCTTTGAAGTAGTCTCCCAAGGTCTTAAAATCCTTACCTCTGATCCTGATACATTATAAAGTTTTTGACCAATACCATACTCTTCGTAAAAAGCCTTAGCGTCAAATGCTCCGGCATCACAATACTTATTTTTATGACCGTTATCCAAATACAGTTCCACATCGCATTCGGCTCTCATTTCCTCGGTTATACCCACCGTAGGAGCAAAATCTCCGTTTTCAAATCTAAGGAGATTATTCTTACGAAGCTTCCCGACCGGACGCACTTTATCTCCGGTATTTTGAGTCATGTCTATAAGGTAAAAATCCCAAGAAGGGAGAAGGCTTTTGTCGCCAACTGATTCCGTGGCTTCTGGAGGAAGCTGATCCTCAGCCCAAGCGGATGCCGATCCCGAAGCACCTTCTTTAAGAACGTTGAAAGTATTACCATCAGACAAAACAAAAGGCTCAGATTCCTCCCCTTTCTTCGATAAAAACTTTTCCCTTTTACCAACTTGATTAACGACTATGTTCTTCTTAGCCTTATTCCCTTCATCGGAAATAGTGTAATTCAAAGTCGTATCAAGACCTTCATTTATTTCAGAAAACACCGACACCAGTTTATCATTCTCACCTTCTGTCGGATTAAATTTTACGTTGCTCATTTTCAAAAATCAAATTTGCATTCATCAACAACAGGCTCGCATTTGGTATTTTCATTAACCCATTTCATGCCCTCTTCTTCCAGTATCTTCTTAGCCTTTTCATTGGCATCATCAACGCTAATGAAAGACGTTACGGTACCGGCGTATATCCTCCTGTATTTCTCAGGAGCCTTCCATCCTTCCTTACAACGTTTACTAAACCAACCATGTTGATCTTCGTTGTAATAAACGGTTTTACATACTCCAGATTCGTTAGCGGCAGCCTGCCCTTCTTGCTCAAGAATCTTCGCAGCTTCGTAGTTGGCTATTTCGGTACTGAACTTAGACCATACACGCCCGGCCTCTACCACGTGATGTGTGAGCTGTTCTTGTTTTTGACCATCAGGACAATCATTTTTAAAGAAATCCCCTTCCTGTCTTGTGTTATAATATACCTCGCAACATCCACCTACTTTATTAGCATACAACGGACCTTCTTTCTCCGCAAACTCTTCCGCTTTCCTATCTGCATCATCTTGGCTTATATCCGAACAAAATTCAGCTTCATGAACGATAAACGTTTCTTCAGAACCAAGATCTTCCGGACAGTCCGATTTCTTGAAAGCTTTTCTGTATTCTTTGTTGTAATACATCTTTTTCATGACAAGATCTTATTAAGTTCTTCTTTGAATTTCTGAATCTCGTCCGGGCACAACCCGCATTCCCCTTCACATACGATTCTTTTCATACGATCTATTTTAAGAACCGTATCTATATCAGGTTTTATACCTACCTTATACTTATGATATTGTAGATACCGATCAGCCTTACATGCTATAAAACGATCAGCGCACTCACATAAGTAAGATGAAGGGAAAAGAATTTGCTGTGTACTTCCGGTAGCTGCCATATCATTTCACGGTAAAATACCTGGCGTATTCTTTATTTATGTATTCAGAATAAGTAGCAAGATCATCCGGATCCGGGCACTCGTTCTTCAAATTAACAATCCAGCCTCTTACCAGCTTTTGAATATCAGCATACCTTTTACTTACACCTCCTACAAACCTGAACTTACGATGAAGGTCTATGATTTTCTTGTCCAATACAGCAAGTTCATCGTATTTCTGAATACAAGCCGCATTAGAATCAGCTTTAGGTGTCGTATTCGACTGAGGCTTTATAGCCCTATTTCTATTAACAGAAGTAATATTACTTCTTCCACATCCACATCCCATAACTTATTTATATTTAATTAATTACATTTTGCAACCACAATTTTCACAATTATTGAGAACGTAAATCAATTTAGATGCTTTTTCGTATAATTGTTTTACGTTTTCAAAATTCCCTAATCTCATATTAGCTTCAGCCGCAGCCAGCAGAAACTCTATTTCTTTTATTTTGTCAATAACGTCATCATCCTCATGATCACATAACACAGTTGACCTGGCCCATATCTTATCTATGTTAAGACGGATCAGATCTGTTTTTAAATACTTTCTGTTAAATGAATAAGAGGAAGGACTTCCTTTTATGGTAATATCGTATATACCATCTTTTAGGTTTTCAAAATCATTTCCGCGACCTGGATTTATGCCAAGGGTCTTACTGTTGAATACATTCAACTGATTCTTACCAAGATAATAAACATACTTATTTTCATCTTCAGGTGGCACAATCTCTATAATAGCCGGTCTGTCTGCCAGTATCCCCCATTCCGACTGATCGGCTATGCGAAGCGTTTTAGGGTTGTTGGTGCTTATAACCTCAAAATCAAGATGGATGTTGTTCATACTCTCCTCCCATCCCATTCTGGTAAGGGAATCATCGTATCTGGCTGTTATATCAGCTCCCTCTACCTCAGTGCTATTAACACGTACCTCGGTACCATTTATCTTGACTCCTACTATTTGGGCTACCAACGACTTAGCCATACCAAACATAGGAACAATGATTTCCCCGTTATAATCAGTTCCTTCATTTGGATACTGTACTACTTCCGTCTTGTACAGGCCATCATTTCTTCTGGCTACTATTCTAATAACCATCTGATTTTCCACATCATAGTCGGTCATTACTATCCTGACATAGAAAATGTTATTTCTTATCTGTGGTAAAATATCGATATAGTTCATACCTTATCTTTTTCTACAAAGATAAGTAAATGAGGTGATAAAAGTTTAAACTATTGGACATTAAATAAAAGGTGAGGTGATTGTCACCATATCCGATAATAGATTCCAGCGCCTAAGTAGGGGGAGAAGCCCTCGCGCCCAACCCCATACCCTGCCGTCAGTCCTATGCCCCAGCGCCGGCTCTTTTCGTATATTATTTCTTTTTTGTGGTAGATGATCATAGTGTCCAAATTAGGTCTGTATCCGCTTATAACAGCCCGATAATCATCTGTGTTGTATGTTTTTCTTTGTATAGGAATATTGATATAAACAGTGTCTCTTATCGTATCTTTTTCAACTATAGTATCCATAAGGAAAGGTATTTCTACCTCCCCTACGTCAACTATATACTGAGGAACAGGAATAGATTGGATAATGGTATCTATTACCGTATCTATTTCTATATTGTGTATTATTTCTTTCTTCTTACATGTTTTACCAAACAAGAAAGATATAAAACACAGTAGAAGAACTCCTAACACATGCCCTACCCTCATTTTTTGCAAACACATTTCTTACCCTCCTTTTTATTATCTAAAAGATCTTGTATTTCACCATTTTTTATACCTTCTTTTAACTCCTCTCCGAATGGAACTTTTTGCCACCAACTTACTTTACTAAAGAAGTACTTAACGCCTTTTACTATCATCAAATCAGGTGCAAGGTCGCCGAGGCGCTTGAATGCCATTCCACCGTATAATATTAAGGCAAATATTGTAATCCACTGAAGAAGCATGTCTATAAACTCTGGGGATTTATGCCCTCCCATAGACATAATAAGGTCCATTCCGGATATGGTAAACAACCCGAAAGAACAGGCCGCGAACTCAAGAAGAATTTTCAAAACTCCCATTTCGCTTATGCATGTCAATATCTTAAAAGATCTCTTTCTCTTTCTTCGGATATAGCAGTGCTTGATACTTTTTATAGTAGCTAACAAAAGATTTATAGCTAATATAAACAATATAGAATATATAAGGTGGTGAATCTCCTGGAAATTCATCCACAATGCTGATAATCCGGAAATGAGAAAAGCCCAGAAACTTTCTAAATTCATCCTTCCTACAAATCTGTAAGCCATATTAGAACATAGTTACTTTCTTGCTACTTCCAAGAGAGTCATATACGTCAATATGGACCCAATTGGTACCTGATTCTAATCTAATAGGATAAGGAAGTAAATCCTGCGACTGAATTATTTTATTCCTTGCCTCCTCCGCCGTCATACCTTTAGCATCGAAATCGATGGCTGCCCCAAGCATATGAGGACTGACATACAAAGACCCTGATACGGTCTTGGATTTTACTATATCCGAAATATTGTTCCTAAACCCACGCTCATCAAACCTTCCACCCGACTTCCAGGTATTAACCGTCATCGGCGTTTTCAATATGTCTTTCCTTAAAACCAGTATCGTGTGAAGCAATTCAGTTCTTAAATACCTCCAGCAAAGATCTTTGTCTCTACCGTATTCTTTAGGACCAACTAATTCAACAATACTAAAATACTGACTCAATTCTTTTATAATATCACTTCTTTCCATAACTTAACCTTTTTCACAAAGATAATCAGAACCTTACCAAATATTAAAATAAGCGGAGTTTGGATTAAAGAAAAACCCCTGCATAAATAAATATACAGGGGCCATCCATAACATTAACAACAAATTACGACCTAAACAACCCTTACGTATCCGGCTGATACAAGATCAGAAAGATTCTCGTAAGCCAAAGGGATGCCTGAATCTCTTATGCAAAGATACTTAATTTCTTTGTCTATGTAATACTTTCCGTTCTCTAAAATAGAATTATATACCCAAGGAATAGGATCGTCTACGGTACCTGAATGCTTTTCTTGAACAACCATATACAGACTTTCGGCTCCACCTCCCTGGCCAGGAACCCAATCAGCTTGTAGATTGTGATTTTGCCTTACTTCAAACAAAGTCCAATCCAAATCTGAAGGCTGGTTTTTACTACGAAAACGCTGCCCCTTTACAACAGCAGTTCCCATAGGAAGACCTTTGTCGCCATAAACTCCATCCTTATCCCAAATAGGATACAATCCTTTTATCTTAAGAGCCAGACTCTGGTCAGTATTCTCCAACATAGCCGGCGTATTGATCATCGCCCTCATGTACATGGCTGTAGCCTTCTCCGGATCGTTAGCTTCAAGGATCTTATTTTTTTCTATGATCTGATCCTTTGTCCTTACCAACTTCTCAGGATATCCTTCATCCACTTTCATAGATTCAACTTCACTCCTGTCAATTTTAGAAGCTATTTCCTTTTCTATGGCAGCAGTACGATCATCGCATTCAGATTCATATACATGCATTTCATTCATTGCCGTATTAGCAATATCAAGCTCGTATTCTGAATCTGCTACAGATACGGTGTATATCCCGCTCCCTTTTGCTACATCAATATCGTTTTTAACCTTCTGCCTCATGCTGCTGTTATACCATATCTGTTTACCATCCAAGCTATAAGAGCGGACAGCATCAGAATAAGCATATTCCCTGGCCTCAGAAACTTTCTTATCCTTAGCCTTGGCAAGCAACTCCTCTTCAGTTGGTCCATGAGGCTCCGGGTCAAGCTGCATGGCAATAACTTCTTTCACACTCGCATCAGGATTGTCTTGATGGAATTTTTCTTGATCGGAGTCAAGTTGAACCCATTTACCATCTAAGAAATCTTGGTAAGAATACCCTACTTCGTAAGAAGAGGAATCCAACTCGTATCCTTCCCAGTAAAAACCTTTTACGTTTTTATTTACATAAACCATACTCTATCCTTTCTGTTAAGCTTGTTCACCTACTCTGATAACTAACTTATCATTAATATACCAGATACTTAATTCTATAAAACTATTTTTAGGTACTACTACGTTATCGCCTGACATGCTCTGGAACAGGCCAGAGGTAGGAAGCGGCTGCGTGATGTCTGTGCCGGTAGTGTTGTTGACCCGCACCTGCCATTCCCTCCCAACATCCTCAGCAGATACGGCCATAGACAGGTTCGTAGCGGAAGCTACGTTGGCTATGATATTATGAGCATCTATTGGCAAACTTGCTAATGTTGTGACAACATTAGGAGTCTTAGCCATAAACTTCAAATAAGATAACATGTCATTAGACAACGTAGCCGTATTAGCTATAGCTCTATATGTCTTATCTTGGGAAACAACATAAGTTACCATCTCAATGTCTATATAAGATCCAGATACGTCTTCCTTTGAGTTGGTGTTATTAAATAAAACAGCTATTATTTTTAATTCAGAATTATCATTGTCTAAAAAATAATCCAAAGAAAAATAATAAAAACTAAGCTTACCTAATGTAATATTGTTATTGTAAGCATTCAGAACTTTTGCATACGAATCCTCATCAAGAGTTCCAGAAGTACTGGGAAATATGGATAAATCAAGATAAGATGAATCTACTCCTGTACTTACCATACCAAGTGATTCAAGCACCTTAGTTCCACCTTCTTCAGTAACCAAAATATATTCGTTATACACGTTTTTAGTTTCTGTAGATGCCACATCGTCTTTTACAAGATACATGACATTATCCTTCGCTTCTTCAACAGTAGGAAGTTTGCTAACAATCTGTTTCTTCCACCCTGCTGCCGAAACAGCATCATCTATGTACTGTTTTGTTACATGATCTCCCCATGTCATATTACTAAGAAGAGTCTTGCTACCGTCCTGACTTCCGGCAGGGGGAGCCGGAATGAGGCCTCCCTTCCCCGACTCCGAACCTGTTCCAGGAGCAGCCTGCACCACATTCTCAAGTCTGGAATCAACCTCCTGGCCTTCGAATTTACTGTTATAACCTATTTCTGCCATATTTATTTTTTGTTAATTTTATCCAACAACTTCTTGACCTGGTCTACGATGTCCATCACCGCACCAACCTTGTTTTTTACGTCCTCAACCTTCTGATCAATCTTAGAATCCAAAGCCTTTAAACGATCTTCGTTTTTACGATACACTAAATACAGGGCTAAACCGATGATTGCTATCGTAAGGATATTAGCCAAAACGCATCCGATTATTATCTGAAACATGATGATTATATGGTAGATAACGCTACCACACGCTTTAATTATTCAACTTTTTACAAATATAGCAATTGCCCCAATCATAACAAGATCAAAGACACTCGTCATTAACATCAGACACCCATTCTTTAGATGAAAGAACAGATTCAAACTCAGAAGAAGGGCTATCATATACCGAATACGGATATTGAGGATCGTCATCAGCCTGCGCGTCTAAAGACTTAAATAGATGGTCATAATGTTCTACGTGTAAAATAACCCAAGAGCCGTCTACGCTCGCTCTTGGGCTACCTGTTCCTAATTCACGTTTCTTTTCTTCAGATACGGAATCATATACTTCTTTTGGTATGATAATGAATTTCATATTATTTTGCTTTTAAAGTTTGTAAATAGTTATATGCTTTGATACAATCTTCCCTGGAGAGGACTGTAGGATAAATCGCTAAGTTTTTGAAAGCAATTTTAGTATATGCGTTACCTGAATATCCTATAGTTAAGAAATTTTTACTGGTAGATTCCGTTTCTTCATTATAAATAGATTCTTTCCAGTCTTTTGAATAAATCCTGCCATCAGAACAAATTGCATTAACGGTATTTTGATCGGGAATCAAAATATTTCTACCATTTTTTATATTAATGAGCACTGAATTATAATTATAATTATAAATGACTATACTATCAAATTTTACAATACCAGCATTGTCATTTTTCCCTGTATTTATAAGCTCCCAATCTCCTATTACAGTCCAATCATTACCCATTTCAAATGTAGACGAAGTTATCTTATCATCCACCCCATCAGTAACCAGATATCCTTCGTATTCGGGGATTTGCTCTATAGTAATGTCACAGGATTCTTGTACCTTATTTAAGGTAAATCCATACCAATCTCCATTTGCTTTAAATGGAAAAGACGGTAATGTATAAGTTCCATCTTCTGATATTTTATATAATTGTTGCCCTTCAGAAGTTGCTTGTCTATAAGATAGGGTTTGACCATCTTTCAGTCCATAAACTTTTATCTTATAAGAAGGAACTATAAAAGAAGGTTGTTCAGGATAGGATTGATAATATAACTGTGTAGACGCAACTTTAACTGAAGTTATATTTACAGAATAACTCGTCCAAGTTAAATCCGCTCTATCAGTAGATTGAACCCATCTACCACCAGCATAATTCTCAGCATACAACCCATACCCACTCCCTTCTGCAAACCCAGAATTCGACAGCACAAGATTATTACCATTGCCCGTAATGTTGGCAATAATAGCACGATCTTCGTCCTCGTTGGTTTTGCCGGTGACAGTCCATGCTTGATCAAAGAATAACCAAGGATAGGTTTTGACGAAGTAGTCTTTGATCTTGGTCAATTCTTCTTCGGTGGCATCGTGGTCAAGAAATACAAGTTCCCAGATAGCAAAATTAGCAAAATCATTTCTTTGAGGATATGACCTGCCTAAAACAAGTGAATTTGTCGCATCTTTGTTTCCATTGGCAATATTAACTCCATTATACTTAGATGTTGTTTGCCAAGAAAAAGGAGATTTTGAATATTGTAATGATATTTGAGTAGCTCCATACGAAATAGTTTGCTCTGCTCCTTTATTGTAATTTTCAAAAGTGAACGCACCATTAAAAGATTGATCGGATGCGTTTGTCGCTATAGCAGATATTGCATTTGGATTATATGTAATCCACTGTCTCAAAGCCACAACCGTATATCCCTTTTCCTTAGTCAGAATAGGGAAGTTATCACAGACACCATAATCGTCTACTCCGTCAAAGACAAGTGCGCCGGGGTAGAGGGGTAGTTGTTCGATGGTAAGTTTAGATCCATACCATCTTTCAGGATATTTTTCTATAGAAAAATAGAGAGCTTCTGCCAAAAAGTTAGACGGAATTATTTCATACACACCATCTTCTGACATGTAAAAACGATTGCCCAATCGATCATCCAAAAAAGCATCGCAACCTTCTGGTATGCCTGTTACTTTTAAAACGCAAGATTGACGTAATTTTATATTATGGTACAATAAACCCAATGAGACATTTTCTTTAAATGTTGCTGTTATTTTAATGCTATTTCTTTCAAAATAAGCCGCCGTTGAATTTGTGCCCCACTCATCTATGTCTGCAACATACCCGCCAACCCCGGACATCCCCTTCCAAGCGAAATTCTTCAACTGTATATCATGACCATTACCTGTCTTATCTACCCATACAGGATTGGCAGCCATCTGCTCATTAGTAAGACCGGAAGCTGAATATCTGGCTACGATACCTTCTATATCCGGGAAGGAATCTACCTTGCATGGCAGGTCTAATATCATTTTAGCATACTCTTTAAAAGGTATGGAAGTAGGTACATCATACCCTTTGGATATAAGGGCTTGCCTTATATCCTCTTTGGTATTGATGATCCTCATTAACTTATCTGATATGGTTCCCATTACACTTCCTCCCCGTTTATGTAATCCAATACCGAACCTATATCTCCGATGTCCGATTTTATTGACTCACCTTGAGAATGTATTTCAATAAGCTTCTGATATAAGGTATTATCCCCTATACGATTATTATCTGTAGCCTGCTGCTCGATCTTAGTTATCGTATTAGGATCTTCGTACTTAGTACCATCAGGACCATACCATTCATCCGTTAAATTAGTGTATTTGTGACGGACTGGAGTCGGTATAGACTCCAATGTTATTAAATAATATTCGTTACAACTCATGACAATAAGATTTAATGGTTACAACAATTACATCTACAAACTGTCTTTACATATCCAGTAGGAATAGCGGCCAGCGTCGTCCCTACGGCTATCGCCGGGTCAGTGCTTTCCATAACTGTCAGCGCCATCTTGTCTATGTCAAGGTCATTGTCGTAAACGATTTCTCCCTCAACGTAAATGCTCCCTGCATCAGAAACGTAGCAGTTTTTCACCTGCCTTATATGGCGCTGTGTAGCAGACGCAAAATCACACTCGATACTTAACCACCCTACCGGTATCTGATCAATATTGGATCCGATATTGTAATCAGGATCGGTTGTTTTAAGAACCATATGTCTCAATTCCCTTGTATTTCCGTATCCGTCCATTGTTATGTATGTCCGGATCTGAACCTTGCCCTTTTCCGTCTTATAACAGTTTTCTACTATTTCCGTATCGGATGTAGTAGCATCAGGGAAATCACAGACAATACGTTGCCATCCTTCTTGTATTTTGCTGAATGTTGCGCCTCTTTGTATATCAGGGTCGGTAGTTTCTAAGACAATAAGATACTCGTCCCGGACTCCTATTATGCTATCTACCGACCTGTATCCACCAAGATGTATTTTACCACCAGGAGTAGTATAACATTCATCTACGGACATAATATGTCTTTCCGTAAGATCGGGGAAGTCGCATTCGGTTTTCGTCCATTCGTTAGGTATCTTATCTATTCTCGTCCACTGAGGATAGGCGGCGTCCGTTGTCTTAACAATATAATAATACTGTCCCCTTACACCAAGAACGGCATCAATAGCTTGATAGCCTTTTATATTGACCTTGCCACCATCAGTCTTATAACATTCGTCCACTTCAACAATTTCCCTGTCCGTCATGTCAGGAAAATCGCAGACCATCCTCACCCAATCTTCGGGAATGGAATCCATCACGGTTCCTACCTTAATATCAGGATCGGTTGACTGAAGAACGGTATAAACCTCTTCCCTGGCTCCAAGGATGTTGTCTATGGCTACCAAACCTTCTACTTGCACTTTTCCTTTTTTAGTAGTGTAACATTCAAGAACGTAAGTTACGTCTCGTTCTGTCATATCAGGAAAGTCACAAACCATTCTAACCCAATTTTCCGGAATTAGCTTAAAAACATGGCCGGAAGGGAAATTATCGTCAGTTGACTGAATAACGGTATAAATAGACTCCCTGATATTTATCTTATCATCTATGGCTTCTAATCCTTCTATTTCAACCTTACCATCAGGAGTTTTATAACATCTGTTGACAAACGTAATGTCACGTTCTGTCATATCAGGAAGATCGCAGTCGATCATAACCCATTCGTCCGGTATTTTAGTAAGAACCTTACCTACCGGATTATCCATGTCGGTACTGTCGGTAATTCTATGGGTTTCTTTAAGAACATCCATCTGATCGTTAAGAAGATACCAACTCCATACTTCAACCTTTCCACCAGGTGTACGGTAACAGGTTTTGAAATCTTTGATAACTTTCTCAGCTATGTTAATCCACTCCCATTCGGTTGTGGCCGGAATACCAGAAACAGGATGCTTCTTACCTTCTTCGTCAAGATACCAATAACAGCCATTTAAGGACACAACCACTTGGTGGATTTTGTCCCCTATTTTTATACCGGATTTGCTGTCATCTACCGGTTGGGAGGAACCCCATTTTCCAACTATGTTGGTTATTTTGTCAATGCCCCTACCTAAGGCACCGACTAAAGAATCCACGCCGTTCATATGAAATCGATCTATTTCAAATTATTTTATTACAAAAAAGGGGGTGGAGGACCAGCCTCCTCCCCCTTGGGATATATAGAAAAAAGGAAAATCAAATCTTGCAGGGCTTGATATTTGCCGAAGCAGCTAACAAATCCATAAGGTCTTGAATACCTTCGTGAGCACCGTACGGTACATGGAAGTGTACTGTAATATGATCATCAATTACCCTACCGAAGCCGTTAGAATAACGCGCCGGCTTCAACGTTACTGAATAATCAGCATACGGAGCCAACAGGTCTAAGCGGGTTTCTTCGTTGGTAAACATCCGTTCCATAAGTTCTTGGTGAGTCTTACGGAAGTCGAAGAACATACGTTGTTCGCGTTCTTTATCCAGCAATTCAGCGCCAAGGTGAGTACGCGGAGCCCAGTGCTGTTTGTATTCGGTATGGATCAGGTTGAAGTACGTGCTGATAGCCTCGCGCTGTTCATCCGGATAACCACCATTTACAGCAATACGAACAGATCCTTCTTGGAATGTCAGACGGTCAATCAAACAGTCAGACGGAGAAATCATGTAGTCAATACCACGGAACAAAATACCGCATTTGCAGTTCTTAGGAAGCGGATCGGCGATAATGGACTGATCTCCTGCTACGGCACCCAAACGTTTCCAATTACGTCCACGATAAGATTCGGGCGCTTTCGATACAAAGAAGTCTTTGAAAATTTTATCGCATTCGTCGCAAACCATGTTAGTAACGACCGTTGTTTTGAATTTGTGTTGACATCCACCAGGTGTACCGTAATCTTCGATTGTCAGATACGGGAATGCTGCCTGTAATTCTTCTTTAGCACTGTTACCACATTCATCATCCGGCAACGTGATTTCATAAGCTTCTTTCGAAATCTTACAAGAACCACATGCTTCCCAGCTAACGGTAGTAACAGTAGGATTGCTACACATATCTGCTGTTTTAGCAACGAACGTTACTGTGGCAGTCGGATTGGTTTCTACAAATGCATCGATATCAGCCTTCGTCAGTTTCTTGCTTACGGCCACAGTGTACATACCTACGCCGCCATCTTGGGCTGCTGTTTTCTCGGCAGTGCTACTAACGGCATTCTTAATGCTTTCTACTACAGTAGACTGATCAACGCCATCATCCTCTAACGTTACGGCATAAATCAAACCGCCGTCTACCTTAGTATATCCTTCAGGACACTCTTCGCAGCCTTTCATTATAGAAGACAGCTTTTGAGTATAATCAGCAGGCTTACCACCTTCTTTCATCACCTGATATTTGGAAGTAGAAAGATGACGTCCGACTCTCTTGATATCCAAACCAGGATAAGCAGCCTTAAGCTGAGCCAGGGCATAAGCATCACCGGTATCACACATTTCCATACAATAGAATTTCATGTCGGTTTCCACCGGAGTTTTTTCCAACTCGTCACAAGAATGGATAGGATGGATTTCTACAAAATCACCTACCTTTCCACCACCTGCAATCGGCTGATTCTTGATACGTTCGATTGTTTTCAAGATAGCAGCCAAAATATCAACATCTTCGCAAGGATCACATTCTGAACACATATCCTCACGACCAGGACAGTTTTCGAAAATGATGTAATCATCGATATTCACCTCACCCATCGGATAACCACGAAGCTCGAACAAACGTCCTGTCAGCTTAATATGAATAGGGATACGATCGCCTTTTCTTGCTGTAATAGCGGTATTGTCGTCAATTCCGTTGTAACCGAAAATAACTTCATCTACTTTAATTTCTTTGCTCTTCGGAGCAGAAGCATACACTTCTATAATTTCATCAATAGCAAACGTAGGTGTAGAGAATGATTTATCATCAGATACACGGTCGTTCACCATCTCATTACGTCCGATTCTGATCTGGAAACGTTGTTCGTCCTTACGATATCCTTTCAAGTCTTTCAACGCTTTCAAACCATCTTTAGTCTGCTCACCATCCAAATCATAGATAGCGATCTGACCTTCTTGAAGCAACAAAGAATCTACGTCCGCCAACTTAGCGTGCGGAGGACAGATAATGTGTCTGTCATACGGTTTATGAATAGCCATAGCCTTATAATATTTTAAAAATTAATATTCTGTTATCTGTCTCAAAAATAGCGATAGTCATATAAGCAACAAAAAGCATTAGGAATTAATTAATTCTTAATGCTTTTTGATAGTCTTTAATTTAGGACACGTCTTTATTCTGCTATAAAGGAGATTGGACGTTGTTTGAGTCTATTTGATAACGTCCATATTCGCTTTCATTCAAAGCAAATTGCTTTTCAATCATGTTAAGGATAATACCAATTAATTTATCATCTAATTCAGGATCTATATCGGTTGAATTAGAACCATCGGATTTAACATATCCTTCGATGTCAACTTCCTTAGGATAGCGGTAATACGTAAGGTAAACGGTGTCTACTTCAAAACCAGACTTGTACACCCTTACCGAATCTTCGCCTATAGTGTAGAACGTTTCCCTAAAATCAAAATCAGGTTTGTTAAAAAAGTCGGCAAGAAGCTCATGCGGGTTTTCGTTCTTAGCCTCCCACATGGTAAAATCAGTGACCGTGCATTCACCTTTGGTAAATACGCCTGATATGTTTGAAAAAGAAAAGAAATCAGAAGGCAATGAAAACAAAGTGCTTTCCGGATTATCTTTATCTCCTTTCTCGTCAAGTTCTTTTGAATACACAACTAACTTTTGGATATAACGTATATCCTCTTCGTTTTTCTTATCAAGGATATAACGAACAAGGCGGTTTTGTTCGTCATTAAAAAGCTGAACAAAACGTGCCTTGTCAAGTTTTATACCACCGTTGGTCATGTTTTCTTCAGCCTTCTGTAAGGCCCGAAGATAACAATCAACAATCTTCATAAATTATTCTTTTTTATCAGCGTATTGATCAATATCAAAACCTTTTTCGTCTTCCTTTTTCTTCTTGTCAGACTTATCTCCTTCTATTTTTTTATGCTTGTTCTTTAAAGCATTATACGCTTCCAGAACACGTGACTTGGTTTCTAACATCGACTTATTGGAAGCAAGAGCCATAGACGCAGAGATAGCGTCGGCGCCCAGGAGCTCGCCATTCAGATACAGTCCGTCGGTGTTGACGGTGACAGCCAGTCCCTCGATCATTTCCCTAATCATACGATGGAATTTGATCACCTGCATTCCCTCAGAAGATTCATCATCAGACAAGAACCTTGAGCTTGCTTCTTTATACATGTCAACGTTCGTATTCTTAGCATCAATCCAATTAGTGAATATGTATTGAACCATGCTCTGATCAAGCTCTACGCTATATATGATATCAAGATACAAAAGCAGATCGTAGATGCTTTTCCTTTCAGCCTCGGATCCTTTCAGTTTGTTCATGAACTCGTATAAAATATCAGCCTTGTCAATCTGACGTTGTTTCCTGATATCTACGGCCGTAGTCTTGTCTTCTACACAATAATAAGATTCAACGTACATCGGATTACCGTCTTCCTCTTTAGGAGTAAGAGACTTGGATAAAATAGCTATATACAGCTCAAATAAATCACGAACGTCATTAGTGTAGAACAAACGACCATCATATAAGTCAATTCTGTAAGAATCCCAGAAATCGAAGTTCTTTTGGTCCAGGTCCTCATTGACAGTTTCTTCAAACGGATACCGAATATTCTTAATACGCATATCCATTTCATTCTTCTTGTCTTCAAGTGAGTAACCTTTATAACATGCTGAATTGATAAAGAAACCTGTATCATACACCCTAAGATCCTTGTCCCATCCACAACAAGATACTGTCTTGTTCCCAGGGAAAGGAGTCTTGGAAATGCCTCTTTCCTGATATCCGGAAGGAGCTTCTTCATCCATCTTACCTGTTATAACATAAATAGAGTCGGAATATATCTTCATTCCTCCTACGGTAGCCAGCAGTTTCTTAGACTCATGGCTTTTTTCAAAAATCTTTTTTCCCATTTTTTTATATACCCTACGTCTTTTCATATATGAAAAGACTATGTTAGAAACAAAATTTGCGGCCGGTTTTAAAGCCGACCGCAAGTTAATATTAAAAGTTATGATTACAAAGAGCTTGGTAACAATTCAATTGTTACGAACCGGCTGGTATCTTTTACCCAACAAGCCGATACAGAATGGCACCAGAATTGTTCTGACATACGAGGATGGCTGGATACAATTTCTTGAGCCGATACTCTGGATGACCATCTACCTTGTTCGTAACCCCACCACATAGAACCGATATCAGGCTTAACGTAGAATACGTTGCTGTTGATATTACCAATACGAGCTTCGGCTGAAGCAGGGATGCCGGCGAATGCATTGGAATATTCAGGAGCGGTCAAGTCTTCCATAATACATGAATATGATGTGATAGGAGTCATACCGTCTACCAACTGGCTTCTATCTACCATATCAACGTAATCCAAAGAAGGTTCGTGTTCTACAATAACCTTACCAATACCCGGAATAGTAACACCCTTGATCTTTACAGTTCCTAATTCAAGAGCATCGTTTGATCCTGTTACCGGATTATTGATAATACGTTCTGTACCCATAAGCGGAGCCAAGGCACCCAATTGAGAGAAGAACTCATCACGGAAGATTTCAACGATGTTCTTGTAAGCCATAGCACCTACCTTGAATTTCATTACACGATTTTCAATCGGCATATCGCTACGACCACGGAAAATATAGTCAGCAGCAGCCAGGAAGTGTTCGCGCTTGATACCGCCCGGACGTGCATATGAGATAACGAAACCACGGCGAAGTTGATGGTACAAACCTTCGTTTTTCATCAAAACACCATTATGACCCTTAACTCTACCTCCACGCATGAACATAAGTTCGTATGCTTCCATCTTAGCCAACTCAGCCAAACAGAACAAAGACACTGTATTGGCTACACGTGCCGTACGCATATCAATGCTTCCGTCACCAAGACGAGAACCGATAATGGCATAACTTGCATCACCTCCTCTGATTTCAGAAAGCTGACGAACTTTCTGGTAAGCCTTGTCGATGAAATTCTGTGTACGTTCGTCCGCATAAGCCAAAGACTTAATACCAGCGTACATAGTCGTTTCACCTTCAACACCACGGTGTCCACCAAGCGTAAATTCACAAGTCATAGAACCGGCCTTAGAAGCACCTCCTACACCAGAGAACTGAGTAGAGAACTCACCAAGAACGTTTGTTACCTTCCAGTATTTAATACCGGCGCGAAGCATGTCTTTCGGGAAGTATTTAGCACGAGAACGACCCCACAGCTTACACCAATATCTCCAGTTTTCACCTTCTTGTTTCGGAGGGCGCTCTGTAGAGATAAGAGCCTGGCAACCGTTAATCACATCGTAAGTAATAACATCTCCTTGTTTGAATTGTGCATTCAACACAATTTCGAAGAAGCTTTCATCAATACCAGGTTTTGCATATTTCAAAGACGTGTCTTCTACTGTAACCACCTCATACGTTTCTGATACCGGAAGATCATAACGGAATGAACCATTGATACCATTTACGGTAATAGTAGCATCCTGTTTAATCATACCCATATACATAGGCAGAGGATAGTTTGTAATGTTAGAAAACAACTCAAGCATACCCAGATGGTTCTTATCCGGATTTTCGTAGTACCAATCTTCTAAAGAGCTAAGATCGTGCTCTACGATACTTTGCTTAACGACTTTAGCGTCGGTATATCCAATCACCGTGTCACCATTCATGGTGGCCGGGAAATTTTTTGTTAAAAGTACATTAGCCATGAACGAAAAAATGTTTTAATTTTTAATCTATACTGATTTCATCGAACTTCACACCTTGAACTTGATCACCTTTATCATCTACCGGAGCTACCCTCTTGTCTTTATTTGTGTGGCTGATGAGCTTATAAATTTTCTTCTTCTCATCAACTACAGCTTGATTCGACTTCTGTTTTATGAACTCTCCTGGGTTCATAAGAAACATAATCAAATCTGGCGCTTCTTCCGGATTCATCATCATCTCCCTTACCCTATTAAATGCTTTGGTAATTCCGGGATTCGATTCAGAAGGTTTTAGGGCAAAATCAAGAGCTTTAGATACCATAGTGTCATTTAGCTGATACTTTGCCTGGATAGAAGACTTAAGGTCTTTCTTATACCTTCTAAAATCTTCTGCATCCTTCGCCTTCTTTTCGGCAGCCTCTTTAGTACGTTGCTGGATAATATCATCCATTCTCTTATCAAGCTCAGCCTTATACTTTATAGCCTTTGCTTCAACATACTCTTCTCCTTTATTGATAATGCCTTTGAAAAACTCATCAGCTTCATCTTTAGGCAACCCAAGAAGATCAACATAATGGCGAACGATCTTTATCTGATCTGCTTTGTTTTCAATGTCAAGCTTTTCTATCGGAGCGACATTCGTATCATATTGCTTAAGAATATCAACGATATTAGCGCCAGCCTTATCAGCCTGAATAAGCTTCTTGGTAATATCAGAAACAGAAGTAACATCTATCTTATCCTTAACAATATCTTCTTTCTGGCTTTCAAGGACTGTAGATAGTATGTCACACAACGAATCTTCTTTACTAAAATCAAGATCATTGATAGTAATCTCTTCGCCGTTTTCACCGCTAAATACCACATCTTTCAAATCGGGAATGATCCCTCTTGAAGAAAGGGCATCCAATACTTTTCTGTAATTGACAACCGGGGTCTCTACCGGATCCTGTTTAACGTCAACCACATTCTCTTCTCCTTTTTTATCCTCTTTAGGATCAGGAGTAGGATCGACAACCGGCTCTTCTTTAATTTGAGAACCTTCTTCTACAGGCTTCTCATCTTTTTTAGCCGGTTCATTACCATTAATAGGCAGAATATCTTCTTCCCTATTATAAACATCATCAACTGGACCGATACTAAAAATATCGTCCAATTCTACTATTCCATTTTTTTCTAATTTTCCCATACTGCAAAAATATTTAAATACCTATATTTCAGACAAAAAACTTATAAGTGTTTAATCTTCACTAAAAATTAAACATCCCCAAATTTTATTAGAGATTTTCTAATGAAATTTGGGGATGTTTAATCCTTAATTCTTATTGATTCCGGCTACATACCTTTTGGTGGCATCTTCCCTCGCTCGTTGAGCAAGCTCTTTGGATTTTAATTTTAACTCTTCCATTTTCATTCTCATTTCATCATCATGAAGTTTGGAATCGTTTTCAATTTTCTTATCCTCTATCCTTTCCTTGCTTTCTATATCAGCTTGCCTTACGGTCTGATCTGAAACAGAAGCCAGGAAGTTGAGGGAGGTGGCGTCGCTCTTGGCGTCTGCCGCCCTGCCTGCCGCCTGAATCTTCTCTTGAAGTATCCTGTATTGACCTTTCTTGTCTTCCAAAGCAAGTTCATGCTGACGTTGCTTATCCTTCTCAGCAGCTTCAGCTTGTATCTGTTGCTGGTTAAGCTGCATCTGATTCTGTTGTTGCTGCTGCATCTGACGCTCGTTGTATGCGCGAGTATTCCTTGCATTCTGTATAAGTTCCACCATAGAATCTGATGTGAAGATAGATGCAAGATCGTAAATATCGCCTCCGGCTGTATTTAGCTGCAACATGAAAGTTTTAAATTTCTCAAGCTCATCCCTTTTCTTGGAATTAGATAATGCCTGAACACCAAGATGCCTTAGACTAAGACCGTCGGTTCCTATAGATAAAAACGCTCTGGTAAGATCACTTTTTGTGTACATTACAGAAATATCCTTTCCTTCTTCCTGACATTGTTGAGCAACAGCCAGATGAAGATCCAAAGCGCGTTTCTTGAAGTAACCGAAGTTATCAAAGTATATCTGTGTTTGTAACATAGATGCTGTAACGCCCTGCTGGACCCCGGTGGCGGTCTCATACCTGTTGGGGCCGTTAATTACTTGAGGCGTGATACCAACCATTTCAAAACATTTCATCCTCGACCATTCAGCAAGTTCCATTCTTGTTTTAAGTTGCTCTGTCTGGGACAAATCATAGACAGCAAACTGGTTGAAAGGGACACCACCTTTCGTGTTTTGAGATGAGGTATCTAATGTAAGAGCACCTACAGACTTAGCTACATCAAGAAGGTTTGCCCATATATCAGCCACATCTTCACCCAAATCCTTGTATTCACTCGGAACCAGATTTATATCTCCTAAGAAGAATTTACCGATCTCCTTTTCAAGAATATTGTTTATCTGGTTTATGGAGAAATTATAGAATATTTGATATGGCTGAATCCTGTTAGCCATAGAAGTACCGATATATCCGGCAACAGGTAAAACAAAGTCATAGATGTTGCTATCCCCTTTTATCTGGTGATCGATAGGTTCTCCATCCAGATACAGGTTGTCCTGAGCGAGGGCACCTCCACTTATTTTAACCCCGTACCTTACCTGTGGAACGTAATCTACGAAATAGGTATTAATCTCCGGGTTCTCCATTCCCTTACTCATGGTTCTGGTAATTTTCTTAATACCATTTTCCTGTAAAAAGTCCTGAAGAAGCTCGTCGGTTACCATTTCGGTAGTTACTAATCCGGTTTCAGTTTGGTAGGTAATTACATACACCTGAGCCGGGGATACCCAATATGATTCAGTTACCTGATACAAATCACTACGAACATGCTCGTCGCTTAAACTCTGGGCACGGTTATAATAATTACCATGCTCTAAATTTGGCATGAATCTGGTTCTGTGATATTCGTTGCCATTACTATCGTATCCGGTATATGTGCCGGCTGGAATACCGTAATAATCCTCATAAGCTTTTATAGAAGCATAATCATTATATCCTTTCCAAGGTATTACCTTATTCTGATATAACATCCCTACACTCGCCGATTTGGATAAACTTACATAGCTTCCATTATCACCATTGTTATAAGTACCATTGAAATTATCAGCACCTCCTATAAGCTTTTGCTTGTCTTTTGCCGTAAGAAGATGCCCCCACCTTACTATAATATCATTGGCAGTATAATAATGAACACGACCAATATAATCACCGTACTGCGGATACTTGCTATCTAATGTCTTAGAATAAAACGTATTCAACGGAGACCATCTCTCCGGCTTATAATAGTCGTACCCTACATGATAGTTTCTAAAACAACGACCGGTAAGAAGATAGTCGATGAAATTCTCGGTGTCTATCTCATCCATGTAAAAACGCCCCCTGTCCGCCTCGAGCGTATGAGAACCCCATATAACCTCGGCAGTCTTCCATTTTGTATTCATGAAGTTCTCTATCTCAGGAGGGGTCATAGATGCTTTCACCTCTTGTATCTGCTGAGCATAAGCCCGCTTTTCTTCTTCGCTGGCAAAATTATTATAATCCGGATCCAATCCTCTATTTAGCAACTCTTGCCTAACCCTTCTGTCAAATTCCTCTCTAATGTAATTATGAAGAAGATTTTCCTTCGTGGCAGAATACTGATTCACTTCAGATTCGTCCAATCCCACTACATTATACTTGTCAGAAAGGTTGCCCAACCATCCTACAAAAGCGTTTACGATCGTACCTATTATATCATAATGACGTAAGAATGATGGAATATTTACGTTGTCCCTTATAGACTGAACATCCTTAAGATAAGGAATTACGTCTTTCAGTTCCATAAATGACAGCTTGCCTTCCATCATCCTATAAAAATCCTTGAACTTTTGGTTCTCATCAAGCTGCTTCAAACCAATCAATTCAAGAGAATCCATAGTGGCTTTAAACCACTCCCTGTTTTTTCTCTTGGTAGGTATCGCCTGCACCGGCAAACCTGAAAATACTCCTCTGGCCGGAAAAGCCTGATCTCTATTGAAATATTCCATCCTATTATCCTATTTTTCACAAAGATAAGGAATTTGTTCTCGTCACCTCATTTTGTAAGGGCTATGTCTTCTTACCGTAAATCCTTTGACCTGTTCTATCTTCTTGCGCTCTCTCTTCTTTTGATTCTCCTTCTGAGTCGTACTTTCAGGCATATAACCCATATCATCATAATACTTAGCCAGAAGAAGAACGTGGCCGAAGGCTATGATACGGTCGGTGTTGGTCCCAGGACCGAAGGCTATGATCTCATCAAGAAGCTCTATGTCAGGAATACGGTAAATACCCTTCTGTGTTATTTCATTACCATCATCATCATACCCAACAACAACATCCTCCCAACAATATTGAATAACGGTATTGAAAAGCATGCGCTGATTGGGAACCGTAGGGGCCAAACCGAGCTTATTGTTCTGACGGGCGCCAGCACGGATAATCTTACCGGCAAGACGTTCGCCATCTTCCAGCAACATAAGCTGCTTATTTCGTCTCGTAAGATAAAATTCATACATTCGGTCGGCATTCTCCATAAGACACTTGGCCCCATACGCTTCTTGAAGTATTTCACAATTCCTACAAAAATCATCGGAAGATGGAGGACGTGATGCGTATGATGCTACTATACAATAAGCAAATGGATCGTTGATTTTTACATATCTTTTAAGTACATAAAACGAACCAACAGAATCAGTATCAGCCTTGTCAGATTTATAGGGGTCGAGCGATGAGACATAAGTGTAATCAAAAACACCTCCTTCTTCTGGTGGATCCTCATATATAACAACAGGAGAATCTATGTTACCACCTTGAAACGGATAATCAGCAAGCTGCTTATCACTAAAATTATACCCCATTTTCATGCCGTCTATCTGATAAATATCCACTGTTTTACCAGGCCTACCTTCTTCAAGAAGACGGCTTTTGTGCTTCAACGCATCTTCTACAGGAAACCTATTTACGTTCGTATTAAGGAAACAATCATCTATAGACAAAGGGAATGCCATTCGTTCCTGGACGTATAAAGCTCTATCCTTTTTGACAAGTTCGTCAAGACGTGATTTTATTATTCCAGTATTTTTATCAAAGTCTGAAACTTTTATTTTTATCTTCTTAAGACCGGGAGCATTCTCTACTCCAAGATACTTATCAAGAGTCGTTTCTTTCTTTTCATACGCATGAGACATCTGGGCCGGAACAAAGCATCCAGATTTACATATACGCCATGTTGGTTTAATAACTCTCTTATTTAGAATATCATAATTCATTATAATAAATCCATATTCGTCCGGAGAGTTCATGATTTTCTGGGCATCTTGAGACTTTTCTACATTACCTCCAGTATTATGAGTTATAATACCATTTGCTATATAAGTGTGAGTATCTGATGCAGTGAGATTGTAAACAGGCTTAATTCCTATATACTCTATCTTATCTATCCTTTCTATTATCACTCCATCTAAATATTTTGACCTAAAAGAACCAAATGTGCTAAAATTAGAACTAAATTCCCTTATAGAATCAAGTTTTTCTCTTCTATATCCTATATCTGTTCCAATTATATCACAATATTTAAACATGGATAATTTATCCAATATATTACATACATATGAATCAAGAATAATAGATCTATCTGCTGGATTCTTAGATGGGCTATAAGAAATAGTACTATGTATTCCAAATTTAAAAAGAACATCCTTTATTTCTTCAAGAAGATGTTTATTACAAGATCCTACACTTATACGATGATATCTTTTATCATTATTAGAACAAAAAGTAGCATCAGCATCAAAATACCCCCTAATCATCATAATAACATCCTCCCTTCTATATAAATGTATATTTAAAGGAAGTGTTTTGTTTTTTTTAGTCTGACCATATATACCAAGTTCCCTTAACTCATGGCATATACCTTTTATTCTTATTTCCCTATAGTCTTTTCCGTTCTTAGTCTTATACTGTTTCTCTATACAACACTCATATTTAGATCGTATATAATCATACACCTCATTATCACTGGTAGACACGACAGGAGTCTTATCAAAACCATAGCTCCCATCCCCTATTAGAATACCAACAAGGTATGGATCAAACATTTTTTTATCTCCCCATATATCCACACCATCCGATACACATATTTTACGACCAACTCTAAGAGAGTCAGCTCTTCTGAAGTCAGCCCCAAAATACCTAAATTCACCACTTCTTTTACTTATAACAGTCAAAATAGGGTGATCACCGCTACATTCCAATACCCTGCCTCTTTTGGTCGTTATTCTATAACACTCTTTCTCG